>Ga0209611_10007653_pt1 | contig 17219 bp, 16 predicted proteins | sample S1TSphgellanicum_3_FD_187693 | JGI IMG/M metagenome (GOLD analysis project Ga0209611, IMG submission 187693) | Host-associated microbial communities from peat moss isolated from Minnesota, USA - S1T2_Fc - Sphagnum magellanicum MG (SPAdes) (version 2) | ecosystem: Host-associated > Plants > Peat...
CTGGTTGTAGAGGGAATCGAAGGCGGTCTTCCAGATGCCCTTGAGGCGGCCCATGAAATCGCTTTCGCGGTGCCAGACGAAGAGCGGAACGTCGTTGTTGGTGCGGTAGAGTGCGATGCGGATGAGGATGATGACGAGGAGCGCGCCGATGCCGTTGGACAACGGGAAGGCCCATACGCCCGCGCCGAGCGCGAAGCTGGTCCAGAGCACGGCCATGGTCAGGATGCCCCATATGCCCTGGAGGATCGAGCTGATGACCTGCTCGCCGAAGGCGACGAGAAGCGCAAGCTGGCTGCCGGCCTGGAAGGTGAGCGCGGCGGCGGCGCCGGCGCTGACGAAAACGAGCAGTGGGATGTCGGTGGCGCGCGACTTGGGCAGTTGCCCGTAGGCGGTCATGCCGAGCATGCCGCCGAGCATGACGACGATGAAGAAATAGCTCTGGAGCGTCTGGCCAAAGCGGGCGATGGCCTGCTTGCCGGCGGCATCGGGCTCGGCCAGGGTCTGCTGGTTGAGGGCCATGCGAAAACCGCCGCTCATGAGCTGGATGTAGCCGATGATCTGCAGGCCGACCAGGATGGTGCCGTAGATTTCCTTGGTGACGTAGCGATTGTAGAGGTGGATGGTGATGAACGCCGTGGCGACCCCGAAGAGGTTGGCAATGAGCCGGCAGATGACGGCAAAGGAAAGCGTTTTTCTCACCCAGCGTATCTCTACCCCGAGGTGCGGGAGTGGGAAAGCAGAATGTCGCCTCTCGACAAGCGGCGCGCTTGGGGCTTTGTTGAGGGCTGGCATGGGCGAAGACCTGATCACCAACCGCAAGGCGCATCGCGACTATGAGATCCTCGAGACCTACGAGGCGGGGATCGTGCTGCGCGGCACGGAGGTGAAGTCGCTGCGCGCGGGCCAGGGCAACCTGACCGATGCGTTCGCGCGCATCGAGAAGAACGAGGCGTGGCTCTATAACTTCGACATCCAGCCCTACAAGCAGGCGAACCGCTACAACCATGAGCCGAAGGCGGTGCGGCGGCTGCTGCTGCACAAGCAGGAAATCCGCAAGCTCTTCGGGCTGGCCTCGGTCAGCGGCCGCGCGCTGGTGGCGCTGAAGATGTACTGGAAAGGGCGGCACTTGAAGCTGCTGCTCGGCGTGGGCGTGGGCAAGAACGTCCGCGACAAGCGCGAGGACCTGAAGAAGGCGGTGGCGAAGCGCGAGATGGACCAGGCGATGAAGCAGGCGCGGCGCAAGTAGTCGCCGGGATATAAAAAGCGCGCTTGTCATCCGGGCGGGATCAACTCCAGTTTAAGGACTTTCCCCCCCCCACCTTTTCATGCAAAAACATCCCGATCTCACGGAAAACCGCATTCGCACCACGCTCGCGCGCATTCATCGCCAGATTTACACGCCCACGCAGCCGATCGAGATCGCGATCTGGCATGTCAACGGCGAGCCGGTCGCGGCGGAGAAGGCATTCAAGGCCCGGTACGCGCCGTTCGCGGTGGGCGGGATGTGGGGATCGCTCTGGGATACGGCGTGGTTCCGTTTTCGCGGCCAGGTGCCGAAGGCCTGGCGCGGGCGCGAGGTCGTGGCGCTGGTGCGCGTCGGCGCCAATGCGGGCGAGGGCTTCACCGCCGAGGGCTTGATTTATCAGGACGGCCAAGTGGTTCGCGCGCTGAATGTGAATCGCCGCGACGTGGCCATCGCCACTTCCGCGAAGGGCGGCGAACGCTTCGAGTTTTTTGTCGAGGCCGCTTCCAACGGCGGGACCAGCGCGGCGGGCGAAGGCGCGGCGTTGAACATGCCCGACTATAAAAACGGGGCGCCGCTTTATCGCCTGGAGCAGGCCGAGCTCGCGTGCGTGAATCGCGAGGCATTCGACTTCTACTATGACTTCAAAGTCGCGGTCGAGGCGATGGACGCCTTTCCGGTGACGTCGCAGCGGCGCGGCGAATTGCGGTACGCGCTCAACACCTCGGTGAATCTCTTCTCGGACGAGAACCCGAAGAGCATCGCGAAGGCCCGCGCCGCGTTGAAGGACGTGCTCACCCGGCGCAATGGCGGCACGGAGCATCATCTTTCCGCGGTGGGCCACGCGCACATCGACACGGCGTGGCTCTGGCCGCTGCGCGAGACGATCCGCAAATGCGCGCGCACGTTTTCCACCGCGCTCGATTACATGGACAAGTATCCGCAGTACGTCTTCGCCTGCTCGCAGGCGCAGCAGTATGCGTGGATGAAGGCGTACTATCCGGAGATCTGGCAGCGCATCAAGAAGGCGGTGCGGCGCGGGCAATGGGAGCCGGTTGGGTCGATGTGGATCGAGACGGACTGCAACCTGGCGTCGGGCGAATCGATGGTGCGCCAAATCCTGCACGGCAAACGCTTTTTCCAGGAGGAACTCGGCTACGAGACGAAGGACGTGTGGATTCCCGACGTGTTCGGCTACGCCGCGTCGATGCCGCAGATCATGCGCAAGACCGGCACCGAGTATTTCCTCACGATGAAAATCTCGTGGAATCAGTTTAACAGGTTTCCTCATCACACGTTCCTTTGGGAAGGCATCGACGGCACGTCGATCTTCACGCACTTTCCCCCGGCGGACACCTACAACGCGGACACCGGGCCGAAAATGCTGATGAGGAACATCACCAACTTCCGCGAGCACGACCGCTCGTCGCGCTCGATCCTGCTCTACGGTTACGGCGATGGCGGCGGCGGGCCCTCCATCGAGATGCTGGAGAAGGCGCGCCGCATGCGCGACTTCGATGGCCTGCCGAAGCTCACGCAGGAAAAGGCGCTGGATTTTTTCAAGAAGGTCACGGCCGAGGCGAAGGACCTGCCCGTCTGGGTGGGCGAACTTTATCTCGAGCTGCACCGCGGCACCTACACCACGCAGGCGAAGAACAAGCTCGGCAACCGCAAATCGGAATTCCTCCTGCGCGACGCCGAATTCTTCGACGGCATCACCTACCTTCTCCAGCGCAACCGCAGGCAAACTGCCGCCGACCCCAAGCGCGCCGTCTACGACGTTACCGGCCTCGGCGAAAGCGGCGCCACGACGCATCGCGCCGCGCTCGACCGCGCGTGGAAGCTCGTTTTGCTCAACCAATTTCACGACATCATCCCCGGCTCCTCGATCCACTGGGTCTACCAGGACAGCACGCGCGACTACGAGACCGTGCGCCAGCTCGGCGAATCGGTGCGCGACTCCGCCCTCGCCACGCTCAGCGCGCTCATCGACACGCGCAGCTTCACCAAGCCGGTCCTCGTCTCCAACACGCTGAGCTTCCCTCGCCGTGAGGTCATCGACCTGCCCGGCGGAAAGCCCGCGCTCGTTGCAGCGCCCGCCTCCGGCTACACCGTGGTCGAAACGAAAACCGCCGTCACGGCCAAGCCGGAGCATCCCGTCACGGCCACCACAAGCAGCAGCGGCATCACGCTGGAAAACGGACTCGTCCGCGTGCGCATCAACGCGAAGGGACAACTCGCCAGCGTGTACGACCTGCAAAATCGCCGCGAGGCACTGAGCGGCAACGGCAATGTCTTCCGCCTGCATGAGGACATCCCCAATGCATGGCCGGCCTGGGACGTGGACGTTTTCCACAAGGAAAAGTACGAGGACCTCAACGACAACGCGCAGATAGAACTCGTCGAAAACGGCCCGCTGCGCGCCACCGTCAAGGTCGTGCGCACCTTCGGCAAATCACGCCTCGAGCAACGCATCGTCCTGCGCGCCGGCTCCGCGCGCATCGATTTCCCCACCGAAGTCGAGTGGCAGGAAAATCAAAAATTCCTCAAGGTCATGTTCCCCGTGGACATCCGCGCCATGAACGCGACCTACGAAATCCAGTACGGCCACCTCGAGCGCCCGACGCACAGCAACACGAGCTGGGACCTGGCGCGCTTCGAAGTCTGCGCGCAAAAATGGGCCGACCTTTCCGAGCCCGGCTACGGCGTCGCGCTGCTCAACGACTGCAAGTACGGTCACGACATCCACGGCAACGAGATGGTCCTGAGCCTGCTGCGCTCGCCCAATTCGCCCGATCCCCTCGCCGACCGCGGCCACCACCACTTCACCTACGCGCTGCTGCCGCACGCGGGTGACTTCCGCGCGGGCCGCGTCATCGAGGAAGCCTACGCGCTCAACGTGCCGCTAATCGTCAGCGCGGCCAAGCCGGGCACCGGCTCCCTGCCCCCCACGCAGTCGTTCTTCCAGCTCAATCGTTCTAATGTGATCATCGAAGCGATCAAGCTGGCCGAGGACGGCGGCGCGGTCATCGTGCGTCTGTACGAAGCCGCCGGCGCGCGCGGCGCGGTCACGCTGACCACCACCCTGCCCGTGGAGAAAGCGTGGCTCGCCGACCTCATGGAGAACGAGCTCGAGAAAGTGGCGCTCAAGAACGGCAAGGTCCAGTTGGATCTCAAGCCGTTCGAAATCGTCACGCTCAAGTTCGCGCGGTAATCCGAGCGAGACGGTTCAACCCCTTCAGGGTTGGGCTGCTTTTTATCGAGTAACCCAGGGTAGATGCTGCGCATCAACCCTGGGCTAAGTTAGGTTGCCCTTTCAGGGCAAAAACACGGCACACGGAAACTGCGTTAGTGAGGACGTCATGCGAGAAGTCCACCGTCTCACGGCGGCAGCCACGACCAGATTTCCTTGCCGCCGCCAAAAGCTCTCGAGTAGTATCACCCGCTCGCGCTCCCGCACCACCGAGGCGCATTCTTCAGGACAGGTGGCTGAGTGGTTTAAGGCACTCGACTCGAAATCGAGCGAGCCCTCTAAAGGCTCCGTGGGTTCGACTCCCACCCTGTCCGCTTTTTTTGAACCGTTGAGGTTCAATTATTTGCGGCGCAAGGAGGGGTCATTTGGTGTCAAATGACACCAGAATTGACACCAACCGGGTTGGCTTGGGCCAACTCGCGAATATTCGGACTAACTGTCCGAACACTCCCTAACGGGAGAGGGTCAAGGCGTTCTAGCCTTTGAAGCATGGAGACATAACCATGCGCGAGCGGTATCGGATGTATCAACGGAACGGCGGAAGCTTTTACGCCAAGGATCGCAAGACAGGCCAGACCTTCAGTCTGGCTACCTCGGATCAGCGGGAGGCTAATCGCCTATTGGCGGCCAAGAATCAGGCTGTCGAACAACCCTGCCTGAACGTGGCGATGGCCAAGGTGTACCTGAGCGCCCAGAGCCCGGAGTTCTTGTCGCGCACCTGGGGCCAGTTAATCGAACTGGTGGCGCAGGGTTACCAGGGACCAACCGCGATCCGGTGGAGAAAGTTTGCCGTCAGCGCACCCCTCAAGCTTTTGGCCAACCTTCCCCTTTATCAGACGGAGGCGGTTCATTTTCTGGCCGTGCTCGATCACAAGAAGGCGGGCGTTTCCACCAATGTCTGGTTGCGCATTCTGCACAACCGGGCCTTGGATTTGGGCTGGCTGCTGAGTCCCGTCTTGAACAAACGGGTTTGGCCTAAGGTGAAATACAAGACACGCCGCGCCATCACCGCCGACGAGCACGCGAAAGTCATGGAGTCAGAGAAGATGGAGGATTATGCGCAGTTCTTCCGTCTTCTCTGGGAAACGGGCGGAAGCCAAACAGACATCGCCAATCTTTGCGCCGAGGACATCGATTGGGCCAAGGATCGTCTTTACTACTCGCGCCGCAAACTGGCCTCGCGGGGTAAGGGGAAGGCCGCGCTGGCCATCGGGGACGGATTGAAAGCCGTTTTGCAGCAGTTGCCTTCAACCGGGCCGTTTTTTCCCCGGCTTCGCTTGCTGAGCGAAGACGAACGCGCCAGTCACTTCCGCAAAGTTTGCCTCCGCATCGGCATTAGTGGCGTGACGCTTCATAGCTATCGCTACAGTTGGGCAGAGCGGGCCTGCTCCGCTGGCATGCCGGAACGCGAGGCACAGGCTCATTTGGGGCACGGAAGTCGAGCCATTCATCGCGCTTACGCGCGCAATGCCGAAGTCGTGACTCTTCCACTGGACCACTATGAAAAAATCAAGGCCGCGAAGCTTTTGCCGTTTACGCTGCCGGAGGTTGGGGTGCTTCCTGCCCCTGCCCTCGTCCAAGCACCTCGCTGAGTCCAACCCGCGCCAGAGCCTTGGTTTCTGGCGCGGGTCTTGATTCATCAGCGCAACGGCTTGTCGGCCTTGGGTGCCTCTCGTTGCGTTATCATGGCGTCGGCCAGTTCATAGGCGCGACGGCTGATTTTATGAGGTGGTTCATCGTAGCGAAGCGGGACCAGGGTCTTAAGCGCGATACCTGCGAAATAATCGCGTAAATCCATACCTCGTTGGACACTGCTGGCGAAAGCTGCGACAACGTATTTTGTTTTTCTCATAGATTCTTCTTCTTTCGATTGGAGGGTTGATTGAGTTTGCTCATGAATCCAGCAGGGCGGTCCGTGTGCCGGTCAGCGTTCTGGTCCCTCCAGTATTTGACCAGAACGGCAGAGGCTTTATCGAGCCACTTGGCATCCTTGCGCAAGAGTTCGAGGTCGGGCAAGGCGTAGTAGCGCCCGCCGTTGGGTGGCGGATTGCCGAGGGGTTTGAGCAGACGATGAGTTACCAAAACCGGGATGTCGTGGTCGGAAATGATCGCCGGCCAAATTCTTCATGGTGGCGAAACCGCGCAACGTCGGATCAAATTCCGACTTCAGGCGCGGGCCGGGAAAGATGATCCGGCACTCGCAACGGGAGGCCTGGACGATCCACTGGTCTCCGTCGCTTTCACTGTCGGCCAGGGGCACATGCTCGCCGGGCCGGGCGAGGCCCTCAGCTTTGAGCCGGTCCTTGATCTGTTTGAATTCCTCGTTGAGGAGGTTGAGTTGCTGGTAGATGGCGTAACCGCGTTCGACGAGTTGGGTGAGGTTGATTTCAGGTTGTGTTATTTGTTTTTTCATAGACTTGGTTCCTTTGATGGCCAAGTCGTACACCCGGTTTTTTTTCGGCCCGGAAGCGTTCCGCAAATTCCCGCAGATAGTCGAAACGAGAATGAAAAATCCCTCAAAATCCCGATGATAATAATTTTGACAGGTTCTCGGAATCAGGACGCCGGAGGCAAAAACGGATTGTTCGGCCCTGAAATCAGGTTAGGCTCCCCCTCATGTCCCTGGCCGAATTGAATTCTTCTCAACTGGAAAAACTCGTGATGCTTCTGCGGGAAAAAGAAGCTGTGATCGCCCGATTGAAGAAAGTTGAACATCTCCTGCAAAGCTTCGAGAACGGCACCGCGCCATCGGTTCCGGTCAAGAAACGGCAGAGGCGCTCACGTCGGAGCAGCCGGAAGAAGGGCATATTGCGGGCGCTGAAAGCCGCAGGTAGCGATGGGCTCACGGTCCGTCAGATCGCCGAGAAGATCGGAAGCAGTTACGCCAACGTCTCGGTCTGGTTCTCGTCCTCCGGCCGGAAAGTGGCCGGGATCAAAAAGCTAGCCCCGGCGACCTACCAGTACATTTCCCCTCGGAGCTAACCCCCCGGAGCGGACGCGTCCCGTCTGCTCGCACGAGGGGAATGTTTAGCTTTCGAGAGCATCCTGGCCCGGACAGGTTTCTGCGCGGCTTTCTTGCTGGCACGCATCGATGACGTGCGGAGGGTCTGTTTGACCGATTCAGCGCACGCTTCCGCTGATTCTGTTAGAACGACGGGAGCAGATTTCAAATCCTGATACTCCGGGTGGGCCAGCATCCAGGCAGCGAACTGCTCAGGTCGGCAAAGATTCAATCGAAACGGAGTATCCTTGGCGTTGCGCGCAAGCCGCACCTTATGTTCACCCACATTGCAAAGAATGGAGATTTGCTCGGCGGTGAAGTGATACCATGGGTAATCGCGCGCGATCTCGAAAAGCTGTCGCTCGTCATGCTGCATGGTTTTCTCCGTTTAAGGATTCAGGGACAACCCGCAGCAACGGGAGAGGAGAAGAAACGGAAGTTTCGCCGGGCAGCTCGGGCAGCGGAAACATCTGGGTCGCCGCCATCACGAGGCAGAAGATACGGCGATAGGATAACTGACGAAGATAGACAGACATGACAGGCTCCTTCCGTACCCGCTTTTTACTTCCACTGCCACCGTTCCACTGGCTCGAATTGTCTGTAAGCGAGAAGCAAGTTTTTCTATCAAGTAGTCGTCTTCTGCGTCGCAAGTGGAGCGCCGAGTACTGGCAATACCACCTCCGGCCTTGGCAATTTCTAGATAACTTTGACCTGCCCAGCGGCGAAAGAACTCATTTGGGCGGCTTCCCGCGAAGACTGCATGTGTGTGGGAGTCAACAAAACCTGGCGTTGCAATTTTTCCCGAGCCGTCGATAACTTTTACGTTGCTGGCAGGGCTAAGATTACAACCGATTTCTACTATTTGGCTCGTTTCGTCATTTCCATAAATGTCGACTGGCCCGCGAATAAAATCTGCCTGCCCGACAGTCGGGCGCCGTCCTTCGTTTTCGGCGAATCCACGGCAAGTGAAGATTCCGGCTAAATTTCTAATCAACATGGTTGCGAATTTAGCATGGGAATTTTGACCCCTTGGGCAACCGCTGCGGTTTTGGCACTAGGGTAATTTCCTCACTTTTTGCTCTTATCGCAATCAACCAAATCTATCTTCCGGGAAAGCCGAAAAAGAGTGAAACCCATCCAAACATTATCGATCGCTGCCTCCGGTTTTTAATCAAGCATGCTAACGAGGACGCTGGCTACCCATCAACCCTTCCTTGGTCGGTTCCCGTGACTGCGATTCAGATGCATCTTCCTGAGGATGTTCAGGCTGCGTTTCCCCCTTTGGAATCTTATCGTGACTATTTTAATTTGATCCGTGATGCCTTCTAACTATGAATCCTGCATAGGAATGGCAAAGTTCATGGCCCCCCCACCAGTCAACGCAAGTTCAACAACTCATCAAACAGTGTTAATGTAATAATCTATAGAACTTTAGAGCATGCTAGGTTCGAGTTCGACGGCTCTTTTCCAGAGAGCGAGAAAATCGTCTAATCTTTGCGTAACTTCAACAGGGTCAAAGTTGACAACATTACATTTTGACCGGGGGTCTAGCGTACCGACCGCAAGATGCCCATAAATGCCAAAGTTCTCTCTCGGTCCGGGTATTTGCTCTAAAACCCGTAAAGGGATGTGCTGGTCCAATTGCATAATCAAGCTTTGCTTCAAATGTGGATCAAGTTTGCGAAGAACATTTCTATTCGGCAACATGAAGAGACGCCACACGTTACCAGGAAATTTAATCGGTAGGTCGAAAATAAAGTTCTTTGAGTTCGAAGAATTCAGATCGACTTTGGTTGCGATTGCGTAGTAGTGCTGCGTTTTCTTTACAACGCGCTCAAAGAGTACCTCCATGAGAACATAAGCGTCGTCAGGACGAATTTTAACTTTAAGAGTGTTGCGCGCTTCAGCTATCATTTTTGCATGCTCGCTAATGAGCCTACGATCATTTGTGTGCAACCGCTCACAATAACCAAGCCAGAAACCTTCGTCGATACCGCAGAAGTAGCCCGACTGCATTACACGCTTCAGCCACTTATCTCCTGTCTGAGGTTTGGATAGTTCAGTGATGAGATGACGACTCAGTTCAAAACCTTTACTAACCCAATATGTGTGAATTTGAGTTCTGATTTTCTTTGCCGCCTTGGCGAGTCCAGCCACCCAGTTCTGGTCCTTTCGCAAATGATTGTAGGTTGCACAGGAAATGCCTAGCAGATCACTGGGTATCCGAAGCGCAGGATGATTAGCGGGGCGAACAAAGAAAGAACGCTCACGCCCCAATCGACCCATAAAAAGACCGCACTCAAAGTAAACGTTATCTCGTGCAGCAAGGTAATTATGTCCACGAAGTTTGAGTTCATCGTCTGGTGAAAAGACGAATATAGCGAAATCATACTCATCAATCATTGACGCCAAGACCTCCATGGTTGCTCGACCCAAGGTAAAAAAAGCTTGATTCCAAACGGTTACTTTATGGTCTTCTTTAAGATTGGTTTTTAAGGCAAGTGCAAATTTTTTTCCCTCACTGGATGAAGCAATGAATACTCTGGGAAGAATCGCTTTCATGATTGCCTTATGATATGAGGGAGGGTCTTTTCGTAAAGTTCATTATCAACCCAAGACTTCAATCCCTTGGATCTCCAAGTGACGCCAAACCAGTTCCAACAACCATCCACAAAGAGATTCACTTCAAGCAATAAATAAAACAGGTCTGACTTAATTCCGGTCACTTGAAAAGTAAAGGTTGCAGTGTCATTCGGTTTCACAAGTAGCGCCTTCATTTCGGGTTGACTTAAAGCAACTGATCCTAACACGGCGGTACGAATCTTCGTTTTTAATTTCTCACTCGTATTATTCGGGTCATTGATTTTACCAAAGGCAAAGACCCATTGGGTCTGAGTAGAAGTATTTGTATATTCTATATTTGCAAAAATTCCTGCATCTGTTTTGATCACGCAACGCTTGACTGAGTTTCTCACTAAAGGGTTTATGTCAGCAGTCACCAGGCATCGGGAGCATACCTCCTGAGTGCGCTCCTTGTAATCCGGCGGTGAACCTGATCCTCCGTATACAAAGCGCTTTTCAAATAGCCGAGATTGGCATACTGGGCACCTCGCAGCAGTGAGAAAACATCCATCTGGCAAATACAATTCCTCGAGGCAATTAGAGAAATAGTAATAAAATCCGTGTTTTATATACCAGTATTTTCGCATTTGAAGCTGAATTACTTCCAATGGATTATTCTTCCCTTGCCGGATTAAACTTGAGGCAAACGAAGCGACATCCGATGCTTGATTAGCTCCGGGAAAACGATAGGGGCCGCGCAAGCGTGGAAACTTGGCTTGGAATTCCAACCCAAGATTATCGATGGTTGCCTTGAGCCTTTTGGCCTCCTTCACTGAAGGCTCGTCCTCTAGATGAAATAATCTCATCGTAAAATTTAGATTATCGATGATATTCGCTAATGTTCTGGCGTGATTGAAAAAGACTCTTGTGCGACTGCTGTTAATGTCTTCGCCAGTGCCATCGGCCCTTGAGCAAGGTAGGGCGATAATTTTAGAATCTGGGTTGCCGAGCAAAATAAAAGGATCATTGTCGATAAGAAGATCACGCGCCAGCGCATTAAGAGCGGCAACGATTTCACCGACAGTGCGTCCCTTGCGAGCAAGATTAAAGTAAAGAGGAATTAGTCCGGGTAGCATGGACTGAACTCGTGTGCTGCAAATAAAGGTGCGTGTTGTTCGACCCATTATAAACGCAAGCGGGACAGATGCATAATTAGCACCAAAATCGGGCCAAACGAACGGGCTATGGCACGATTGCGTAAGGATGTGTTCTATTTGGGAATTGTTTGGGGAAATAGAACCGACATGACCTCCGTGCTTGGCTTCCAAATCTGGGTACAAACAGGCTGCCGGGTCGCACCCTATTTGGATGAATGTTTGGCGACCGGATGCTTGTGCTGCAAAAAGCGTTAGAGGGCGAAGCTTGACTGCTTGCGCCACATCTATGCCTTTCGAGTTAAGATCAAATGTCGTTAGAGATGAAGAGCAATTATTTTGCTTTGAAAGGAGCTTTAAATCGTTTGTGAATCCTTTGTCGAGAGAATAGAGCACTGATGTCGATTGCTCCAAAACAGCACCGGTAGTTGGTGTGAGATGCCGTTCGAAAGTCTCTGAATGTTCCATCGAAAAGGGGATGATTCCAATTGAGATTCCGGTTTCTCGCTGGAAGTCAGTTACCTTCCGAGCAAGCTCATCATCGATCTGTGCGATGTCAGTCACAATCGCGACTGACGCAACCTGCTCCGAAAGGAATGAATCAAATGTAAGTGGATCATCAATGAGTCGCGCGGCCCTACCGGAAATTTGTTTGGAAACTCCATCCCACGCTCGCTTTGAAGAAAAAATCCAGTCCATGATAGCTTCACTCCGTTAGCACAGCAGCTAGCTGTTCAACTAAATTTACAGTTTGAGCAACCATCAGCAGCAAAAGCGAGTCTTAAACCCTGCACCTCAGGTCTCCCGGTTGAGCGGCTCTCATCGCTAGGGATTCATGAACTGGAGAGCCATTCGTTGGTAGCCAATGACACCAAAATTGACACCAAAAAGTTAGATTTTGCGTTGAGAAGTTAGACTCAATTTTCTTGAGTTTCAGAGGTAAAACGGGCATTCTGGAAACAGCTTCTAAGGACGGGCTCGATCGACTCCCACCCTGTCCGCCCTCTGTTTCTTCGTTGGCTCGAAGGGCCAACTTTTTTAGAATCGCTGCTCAGGGAATCAGCGGCTGCGAGGACGATTAGGCCGATCCGTTTCGCAGATTGCGCAGGAGAAGGAACGCGAAGGCGAGGCAGCCGATGGCTCCGCCCCAGTGCAGGGGCAAAAACGTGAAAGGCGTGGGGCTGTGGAGCAGGACGACGATTCCGTCGCCGATGGGAATGACCGCGCCGAGCAGAACGGTGAGGCCCATGGCCCGCCGATCGCGCAGGAGCGTGAAGACAAGGGCCAGAACGCCGATACTCAAATCGCGCACGGCGGCGACGGTGACGTAGGCTCCGTCCGCTCCTCCTGCCAAGGGGACGCCAAAAAGTTTCGCGGCGTCCACGGTGTCGAGCATGAATAGGATTCCCATCACCATCAGGCCGAGGCTCCCCGCGACCGAAATCAGGAAGAGTGCCCCACGTAAATGCGAAGACGGACTTGTCATGGGGAAAAGCATAGCACGAGTCCTTTGCGCACGCTCGGTTGGTGAGTGTCGCGTCGTCCATGACTGGCGCGTCCTTCCGGATTTGGCCTCGTCAATTATCCGTGGTAAGAGAGAGATATATAGCTGCGGAACCGCCACGCATTTTTGGCGGCCACAAGGGGAAATGGGCGAAGCATTCGCGCAAACGCCTAAGGGTAAAGCTGCGAAAGAGCGATGCGTTCGGCCCACGCGAAAGGTGCTTAAGCCGTTTCGCCCCCGGCCTCTTCGAGTTTCGTTTCCTTATGGGCGCCGTGGGGTGCTTCGCGAGCGGTTTTCTTTCCCGGCTGCGGGAGGTGAGCAGCGCCCTTGGCGAGGTTCTCGCCGTGTTTGTGCTTTCCTTGAATAACTTTTTTATCGTGTGCGACGTTTCTTGGATCAGACATCCCTTACTGTAGCCCATCTCCGGGGAATAGCTCGAAATGGTTCTGGTCTCAATGCGTCTCTAGCAACGCTTCACTGATCGACGTCCATTCCTGCTCGAGAGAACGGGCGCATATGGGCTTGCGCGCGCGGGCATACCAGTACCGGGCATTGGAGGCGTCGCCTTCCTTGCGATGCAGATAGGCGTGGACCCAATCGCCGCGCGGCCCGGCGGCCTCCTGCGCAAGTTCGTGCGCCTTGTCCCAGTCGCCTTTGGCATCGTGCCAGAGCGACTGGAGGGCGAGTGCCAACCCGGATGGTGGCGTCGGTTCGGCGAGCGAGGCGCGAAATTCCGCGAGGTTCATCAGAGTCACTCTACGAAAGCGCGTGGGCTGGCGCAACCATGAGTCCCTTGATCAGCCGCACGATTGGAACGATAACGGCGATGATCAATGGCAGGCGAACCCGGCCTGCACCACGGGTTGCCGGGCGTCTTAGCTCTTTTCCGTCGCGTCACGCAGGGTGCGGATTTGATCGTGGGCGTGGAGGATTTCGGCGGATTGGCGCTGGATGAGGCTGCGCACGTCGTCCGAAATATCCTTCTCATCGAGGGCGTCGCGGTAGGCCTTCTTGGCGGCATCTTCACCGCGCTCGACTTCTTCCAGAATGGAATGGGCATCCTGCCTGGTCAGCGCGGATTTCAGGTCAATCCAACCGCGATGAACGGCGCCCGAGAGGGTGCCGCCCTGATCGTCCGCGTCTTCCTCGCCCGAGACGGCCAGATAAGGCTCGAGTTCCTGCGCGAACTGCGCGCGTTGCGTGGCCAGCGTATCGAAGAGTCCTTTTAGCGGCGCTTCGTTCACCTGGTCCGAGGCCTGACGGTAACCGTCGCGGCCGTCGTGGAGAATTTGAATTAGATTCTTAAGCGTCTTCCGATTTGTCGTTGTGGTATTGCTCATAATCAGTGCATCTGCAGTAAGAATGCCAGCCCGGCGAATGGTCGGCGTCAGAGGAAGAGCCTCGTTCATCCCGCGCATCGGAGGAAAAATTTCATGCAACTTGCTGACCTCATCTCGCCGGATGCGAGCAGCGGTTTTTAATCGCGCGCGATCACGATTGTCTCGGGCCCCGCTTCTCCCGCTGTTCCGCCGAACCGTTGTTCGCTTGAACTGATCAGCGGCTTCGCTTTCGCGCGGGCCGGTCGCGATGTCCACAATGCGACTTCGAGCGCGCGATGGGGCCAGCGATAAAGAATCGAAACGCATTCCGGACTCGCCTTGACCGACCAGCATTCACGTGGAGGATTTTGGCCCGCGAAATATTCATGGCGGAGCCGCAGGGCTTCGCGATAAAGCAAGAGTGTTTCGCTTTGAAGCGGCTGGGTGATTTCGTCCCAGCGCAATTTGGATTGCAGAAAGGTTGATTCCGCCTGGCAATCGGGCAGCGGCTTCCCTGACTTGTCGGCGGCGAATTGGAACTCGCGCTGGCGGCCCTCCGTGACGAGCCGGCCGAAGTCGGCGGAGTGATCGCAGAAGAAGAGGAAGGGCGACGAGGAGGCCCATTCCTGGCCCATGAAAATCAGCGGCGTATAGGGCGTCAGGCAAAAGAAAAGCGAGACGGCCCGGTAGGCGGCCGGCGAAATGAGCTGGTTCAGCCGCTCGCCAAAGGGACGGTTGCCCACCTGGTCGTGATTGGAAATGCAGTGGACGAAGCAGGAGGGCGGCAAATGGATCGATTCCGTTCCGCGCGGCTTTTTCCCCTCGGGCGGCGTCTGGCCGCGATAGTGCCAGCCATTGTGCAGCGTGTCGGCGATCTCCCCGGTCGAGCCCGTGTAGCCGCTGAGGTAGGCGTGATTCTCGTGCGTCTGCGACACGCGCAGGGTGTGATGAAAATCGTCCGCCCAGACCGCGTCCAACTGCCAGCCGCCGTCGCGGACCGGCTTGAAGATCTCGGCGGAATTGCGTTCGTCCTCGGCGATGGCGATGCCGCCGCGCGCGTGAATGAATTCGACCGCGTCGGCCATGAGATGCCGGGGCGAGTCGTCGCGGATGGCGTGCGTGGCGTCGAAGCGAAAGCCGTCGAAGCGGAATTCGTCGAGCCAGTAGGCGACGTTCTGGAGGAGAAAATGCCGGACGGCGCGCGAGTTTTCGCCGTCGAGATTGTAGCTCTTGCCCCAGGCACCGCTGTTCTCGGGATGCGCGAAGAATTGCGAGTAGCAATACGTGCTGTCGCCCACGGCGCCGATGTGATTATAGACGACATCCAGGATCACGGCGAGGCCGCGGCCGTGACAGGCATCGACGAAGGCGCGCAGGTCGTCCGGCGTGCCGTAGACGTGATAGGGCGCGAAGAGCAGCACGCCATCGTAGCCCCAGTTGCGCGTGCCGGTGCATTCCGCGAGCGGCATGAGCTCGACGGTGGTGACGCCCAGATTGACGAGATGGTCGAGCCGCTCGACGGCGGCACGATAGGTTCCTTCCGGCGTGAAAGTACCGACATGCAGTTCATAGATGACCTGCTCGCGCGAAGGCGTTTTCCATTGCGGCGTTTTCCATGAGTACGCCGCGGGATCGATCACCTGGGACGGCCCCGACAAGCCCTGCGGTTGATAACGCGAAGCGAGGTCCGGAAGACCTTGCTGATCATCGACGGTGAAGGTGTAGAGATCGCCCGCGCGCCCGTTTTCATCGGTCGCGAGAAAATAGCCGTCGTCCGTTTTGGTCAGCGGCAGCTCAATCTCCTGGTCTGATCGGGCGCGGCGAATGTGCGCGGTGACTTGTTTTCTTTCCGGCGCCCACACGGTGTAGTGAACACCTTCGGGGGAAAGGTCCGCTCCCAGCCGGCGGCCGGATGTTTCAAGCGAAGAGTCCGCCATAAATCAGATCCTTTGCAGAACTGCGAATGGCCAGGTGGCGAGAAGGTCGGACAGCAGAACTTCTTCGCCTGTGACTGCGAGCGGCGCACCCGTCAGGATGTTTTTCCAGCGCGAAGGCTGGATGGGCAGGCGGGTATTGCGCCATGCAGCCCCGGTGAAGGGAGGCTCGAGCTGCCCCAAACGGCGTGGCACCACGACGAGCAGTTCGGTGGATTCGTGTTTGCGCGAAAAGGCAACGATTTGAGACGCCAGGTCTCCCCTCGCCTCCAGCGGCGTGTACTCGCCAAACGCGAAGAGCTGGGGAAATTCGCGCCGGAGCATGAGAATCGACTGAATGATCTTCATCTTGATCGCGCCATCGCTCCAGTTCTTGAGCAGATCATCCGGCGTTCGCTGATCGAGATTCTCCAGCAGCGCCTTTCGCGCCGCGTAGTCCACCGGGCGGCGGTTGTCGGGATCGACCAGGCTGAAGTCCCAGAGCTCGTTGCCCTGGTAAATATCGGGCACGCCGGGCGAGGTCAGTTTGAGCACCGTCTGCGCGAGCGAATAGCTCATGCCGCGAGCGGCGATGCGCTCGGCGAACGGGACAAACTCTTTCAGGAATTCGGGCGAAGAAAGAACAGCATCGATGAAACTTCCCGTCGCGTCTTCCCAACTTTTGTGCGGGTACGTCCACGTGGTATTGCGCTTGGCCTCGGCCTGGGCCTTGTGGAAGCAATTCTGCATGCGCTGGCGGAACGCATCGTCCGGTGTTTGCATGTTCAACGGCCACGCCGCGAGCAAAAGCTGATAGAATAAATATTCCTCCTGCCGGTCCGGCGCCTCGCGTCCGTCGACCTCGTGGCGCGCGGCCTGCGCGATTTTGTGCCAGGCGTTGAGATGCGATTCCCATTCAGCCGGCAGTTCCGCCAAGGCAAAGAGCCGTGCGCGCGCGTCCTCGCTGATCTTGGTATCATGCGTGGAAGTCGCGAGCAGGTTGAGCGGACATTGTTCGAGCCGTTGCTGATTGAGGCGGTGAAATTCCGCGACAGGCTGGCCGAAGCGCGAGGGATGACTGCCCACCTCGTTGGCCGCGAACATGCGCACGTAGCGATAGAAATGGGTGTCCTCCACCGACTTGGCCATGACCGCGCCGGTGGCCCAGACCGGAGAGGGGCCGGGCGCCTGGACGATCCGGTTCTTCATGCCCGCGAAGTTCACCCTGGGCGATCTGCCGGCGCCGAAGGACCCGGCGGTTCGGCTGGAG
>Ga0209611_10007654_pt1 | contig 17217 bp, 19 predicted proteins | sample S1TSphgellanicum_3_FD_187693 | JGI IMG/M metagenome (GOLD analysis project Ga0209611, IMG submission 187693) | Host-associated microbial communities from peat moss isolated from Minnesota, USA - S1T2_Fc - Sphagnum magellanicum MG (SPAdes) (version 2) | ecosystem: Host-associated > Plants > Peat...
CCCTCACACTCCCTAGCACTTTCTTGCACTCCCGGGAGTATGTGATGTGACTCCCGGGCTTCCTCTTGGCTTAACTCCCGAGCTTCCTCTTGCCTTAGCTCCCGGGCTTCCTTTTGGCTTAACTCCCGGGCTTCCCTTTGGCCCGCACCCTTGCAATTCCCTTTGCCATGGTCGCGAGCCCAAGCTAGGGTTGCGACAGTGAGGGTTCACTCCCTCACACTTTTGGACTCTTTGCACTCCCGGGAGCATGTGATGTGACTCCCGGGTCTACTACTAGGCCCGCAACCTTGCAACCCCCCCCTTGCCTTGGTCGCAAGCCAAGGCTAGGGTTGCGACATAAGGTATTTAATTTGATGCAAAATTATCAATCCTTTTGTGTGGTTTTTGATAATAACATTTCTAATAATATAGTGAAGTTCACTTTCATTAGACATTTCAAATTCATGGAACAAAATAGTTTTTAATATGATGAATAAAAGATAATTGGTTGTTAAGTAGAATGCAATCATCAACATAGACTCTTAGAATTATGAAGCCTCCATTGGATCCATGTTGGAGATATATGTTTGCATTTAAATCAAGTTTGAGAAAAGTCTAGGATATCAAATATCTAATGGTTGATGCCAAACTTTGGAGGATTATTTCAAACCATATATGGATTTGTTGAATTTGCATACCAAATTAGAATTAGAAGAAGTATGTAAACCTTCAAGTAATTCCATGTAAATATTTTCATTGAGATATCCATTTAAAATTTTTTTTACATCAAGTTGATGCATCTCTAAATTGAATTGTGTGGCCAAGGCTAGTAGAATTCAAATGGATTTGAGTTTAACAACTAGGGAAAAGGTGTCAATAACATCTAGGAATTTGTTTGAAACCTCGTGTCACCAAATGGGCTTTATAGTTATCAATTGAACCATTAGCCTTGGTCTTGATCTTGAAAATTGACTTAGGATTCACAACATGTCTATTAGGTGGGAGTGTAGTCAATTCCCATGTGTTGTTATTTGTTAATTATGAGGCTAGTTCATCTTGAATGGCCTTTTGCAATTTTAAGGCATATTTTCTAGATTATGCATCATGAAGAGAAAAAGGGGGTTCAAGTGTACTAGTGAATTCAACATTAGCCTTGTGATGTATTGGGGCACATGGTTTTCTAAATCTTTCTTTGTAGGTTGTGTCTTACTATCCATGGTTTCAATTTATCGAATTGGAACCTTCATTGTCCTTTTTGGCTGAATGTGGCCAGAAGAAAGGTTAGGTGGTTGAATGATTAAGTGAGAAGAAATGGCTTCTTGTGGTAAATGATCTTCATCTATGAATAATTTTGAAAATGTCTCAAGTGTTTCAATTGGCAAAGGCAAACTTGAGTCTAAAGGTAGGTGAGTCAAAATTTGTGTTGTTAAGGAAAGAACTTGTTGAACCAAATTTAATGTTAAAGGTTGTTTATTTGTAGTGGCACTTGCTATGGTTGAAGTTTGTGGTGAGGTAGCATTTATTTGAAAAAAATTAACGTCAAGAAGACGATTTGGATCCTTTTCCTCTATAATGGAATCTATTACTTTAATGGGAACTTCATAAAAAATAACATCACGAGATATGAATATACCATAGTTTTCAAGTTTCATTAGCCAATGAGCCTTGGATTCTTCTGAATATCCAAGAAATATAGATTCAATTGTATGAAAATCCAATTTTTGATGTTTATATTTATGGATAAAGGCATAAGCCTTGTAACCAAAATTTGTAAGTGTGACAAAATAGGTATGTGGTCAAACCAAATTTCATAAAGGGTAATATTATTGGGTACTACTTTAGTTGGACTTTGGTTTTGAAGATAATTGGTTATTAATAATGTTTCTCCCCAAAAAACTTTGGATAAGGAAGCATGTGATAACATTGCAAGGGTAGCACAAGTAATGTTCTATTTTTGTGCTAAGAAACACCATTTTGTTGTGGTGTATACAGAGTGGTGAACTTTCTTTTAATTCCAAATTTAAAAAAATGAATATTGAATTCATTGGATTTATATTCACCATTGTTATTAGAACTCAAAACTTTAATTTTGTGATTTGTTTGACATTCCACAAATTCTTTGTATTGTAAAAATTTATCAAACACTTTATGTTTAATTAAGTAGACAAATGTATATCTTGAAAAATCATCAATAAAGGTGAGGAAATACTTGCAACTAGAATGTGTACTAGTTTGTAATGGTCTAGAAATATTTGAATGAATCAAGCCAAGTATTTCAATTACCCTTGTAACTCCCACTTTGGGAAATGATGCATGAATTTGTTTACCTTTGATACAACATTTAAATAAGGTGAGGGTGTTCTAATTGAATGTATCCACACCTATAGATATACTTTGAATGTTTTAAGTCTTCACTTGTTGATATGACCAAGTTGAAAATGCCATAAATCAACTGTATGGAAACTAACATTAACAGGGATAACAATTGCATCTTTAATGGGTCTTATGTTTTCACCCAACTTGTATAAATCATATTGTAGTCTACATTCTATAATCATTTCACTTATTAGATTATTGAGAATATATACTTTGGACTTGATGGAAATTTCTCCTCCAAATTTGTCAAATTGTATTTAAAAAATAGGTTTTTTTGTAGACCAAGAACATGTAAAACATTTGGAATTTGTCTTACTTTCTCATCAAGTAGTTTGATGGCTACTTCTCCTTGTCTTGCTATCTGGTGAGTTGTATTGTCACCCAAAAACATAACTTGCCAGCTCTCACATGCTTCATAGTTGATCAAATACTCTCTTTCATAACACACGTGTTGTGTGTATCGGATATCCACATACCATGTGGGGTTATTGGTAACTTGTGATGCCAATGTTAAAACATTTAATTTGTGAATGTCTTCTATCACAATGTTTGATTTTTTCTTACTTGAAGATTTTGTTGCAATTCGTGCTTTACAATCCTTAATTTATGTCCACATTTCTTACAATAGAAATATTTTGGTTTCTTCTTGCCATCAAATTTTAAAGTCTTTTCACCATCCTTTGATGTGAAGTTCTTTTAAAAATTTCCTTTATAATTAGGATTTCGTTTTCCAATATAAAGGGTTGACATATTGTCTATAGTCACATTGAGTTTTTTCATGAAAGTTTCTTTTTATATAAGATCAATTATTAGAGATTGTAATGTCGAATTGGGTTGCCTTCTTAAATAACTAATAAATGTTCAATAACTTGGAAGCATTCTCCCCATCAAAGAAATAACACCATCATCATCAGGCATTAATGCACTAACTATTGATAATTATTCTAAAATTGCTCGAAACACATACATGTGTTTCATTACACTCTCATTCTCTTTCATCTTCAATGTACGCAATTTGTCTTTTAGATACATTTTTGTCACGACATCTTGTGATTCAAACAATTGTATTAATTTTGTCTATGCATCGTGATGCTTCATAGGATTGAATATGAGAAACAACATTATTATCAAGACAATTAGTAATGATTGTTAGAAAGATAGTGTCTTTTTCATCCCAGACAATTATGCTCCCGATTCCTATGGTTGGACATGCTTTGCATTGGTAGTAATTTGCACTTGTGTGGGATTTATGGGCTTTCATTCAGTGCCATCGACTATGGACCAAAGTTTCTTTATCTTGAAAATTAAAGTGAGTCTATGTTTCAATATATTGAAATAAGATCCATTGAATTTAAAGATGTGACTTAATATCAATCTTCTGTGTCATGATTAAAATTATGCATTATAACAAAAGAAATTTGCAACCTTTTGTGAAAAGGAAGAATTTATCAATTTCAATATTGTTGAAGAAATGTTCTTCATTTCTTCAACAATCCTTTTGAAATCATGTAATTGATTGCAGATTGTTTGAATTTCTAACTTTTAAAAAAAAATTCTTTCATTTAAAATTTGATCACATCATATAGAAATTAGTATTGGATTTTTATCAATCTCTGATACCATGTGGGGTTTATGAGAAAGAACATATTCATGTACAAGTTGGAATAGAATAATAATAACGTATTTACTAAAAGTAATGAAAAGTTCTTTTACATATGATTAAGCTATGAACAATTGTGTCCCATGTGTAACTAATTATGTATGATATTATATTTGTATGAGAAAATTATTATACATATGAACGTATATTCCTCCAACAGCGAGGAGCTCCCAAAAGCAACAACACAACAAGGAACACCTAGAAGCAACATCACGGTGAGGAGCACCCAAAAACAACACACAATGAGGAACACCCAAAATCAACAACACAAGTAAGAGCACCCATAAGGCAACATCACGGCGAGGAGCTTCCCTCCTTGTAACAACAACAAAAAAACACACAAAAGCAAAGAACACAAACACAAACACATAAAACAAAAAATAGAAATGCATAATGCAAGAAACATACCTTCTTGTGGCCAAAACAAGTTGCTCTCTTTATATCAATGATAAACCCTAACCTAAACAATTGGCCTAAATATTAATTTGGTGCTTAATCCTCAATGATGCCGCCCTAAATTCACTTAGCCTCCTAAGCCCTAATCTAAACAACTACCCTAAACTTAACTAAGAACCAAACCCAAGGTTATCAATATAACTTCTCGAGTATTAATATTTAATTTTTAAAAATATCTCGATTCCTAGAACCAATTCTCACCAAATTGATACCTTGGCGGGCGAGTAACATCTCGAATATCCCTCACCAGATTGATACCTTGACAGGCGGGTCTCATCTCGGGTATCCCTCCTAATGGTACCCATCTAGTTCCGAGTGAGAGAACCGGCTGATACCCGGCCTGGTTCTAGGCTGAAATTCCATACCCGTCCAACATTGGTTGTAGGTTGTTATTTTCGGCCCTTGTAGTAGGTCCTTGCTGCTCTCTCTTTTGTGGCTCCCATTGGTGGGTTTGCATTTTTGGATGTTGTCTGTTGGTTGGATGTTGGCCCTCTCTTTTTGTTCCTCCCTTTACCCTTTTGGATGAATGTTTGTTCTTTCATTAAGTTTGGCAGGGTTGTATCACTTGAGTTGCTTGATACCTATTTTGGTTGCACAAAGAGAATCTGACCACACGTGGTTAAGAATAATGCACCTAGCCCCAATTGTGGGTTTGGTGCATGATTCTAATTTTACATCAAGGTGGGTTCCACACAGGCCAGGTTGGTTGTGGCCTGAACCAACCTAACTAACCTAAGGATCTCCCTATTGACTTTCGGTCTTGGTCACAATCCTGGGGATGTCCCCATATGGATGTTTATCCAGAGGAAATTAGGGTTTTGGCCAAGCTCTGCGGACTTGCGAGAGACGAGATTTCTTGCGCGCACACAGCTTTTCTTCTGCCGCGGGGAGAGGAGCGAGAGGATTTCTTCTTGCAAATCGAGGGGCAGTTCAATCCTTGATCTTGTTTTCTGGAGTGCGCACATGTATTCGCAGTATTGGGATTTTCAAGAGACTAAATAGTCCATACCTGCAAGGAGCACCTGCTGGTTTCAGCCCGGTGCTAGCGCCTGATGTCTTCCTTGTGCAGGTAAAAGTCTCAAATTGAATCAACATAGCTAACATAGTATTGGCCCTACTGTATGTTCCAGCATTTCTTGGTTTCAGCTGTAAATATTGATCTCTCAACATGTCAGATGAGGGCAAGTTGAAGACAGTGCCAATACCAGAAGTGGGCATGTGCTTCCATACGGTCGTATTCTTGATGAAGTTCCCATGGTTTGTGTGGCCAAGAAAAGGTTTTCTCATGTGGCCATGTTGTGTGTGGCAGGCATCAGCAAATGCAATTTTGTCTCATTATATTGGCTTAGTTTTCTCACTAGAGCTTCTTCAAACCGTCACACTCTCTCAAGCCCCTCCTGAAGATGTGATACATAGTAAGTCAAACTAAATGATAAATTACCTTACATGAATTGCACAGAAACTGACAGTACTCATTTGATCTCCATTCTCAAAATTATTCCCCAAGTTCATGTAACACCAAATCTGCCAAAATCCATATTTTTATTATCACTATTGAAACAGATGGGTCTTACACCAATTGCATTAAAGAATGATGAGAATTACATATTGTTTTTGAAAACTTTTAAGCTAAAATTTTCCAGATGGCACTCATCAGTTCTCAGCTTCCAATTTCCAGGGGCCAAAAGAGAGCCACTGCTAGAGACTAGTATTACTCGTTGTGCAAGTACTGTTCACAACAGGCAAGTGTTGTAGGTGCATTTGGCCTTTATTATTCATCTGCTTATTCTTCATGTCCTGGGGCAGGATAGATCAAACTTTGTGTCAAGAGTTGAGAAATCAGATGATTGCATTAGAAAGAACAAAGAAATTTCAGCTCAAGATGAAATTGTTCATATAAAAAAAAGGTTTGCTATTGTGCAAACTATGCTTTCTGACTGAGCTGATCAGCTGCAGAGTCACAGTCATGAATACCCATACTCATGAGGAGGATGTGAGGAAGCATATCAACTTGGTCCTCTTGTACTTATCCAAAAAACCCACAATTCACAAAATGAGGAAAAACAAAATCTATCAATTCCAGCTGAAGTGAGAGCTTATGTACCTGATGAAACTTGGGATTGATTTGGCCAGCCTCTTTGCACCTGGAGAAAGAAGAAGCACCTGTGCTCTACTGTGGTTTCCAATGCATGCCAATCTGTACTTATATAAGCTTTTTTACCCTGGTGGGCACTGGAGCTAGGACAGTAAGGAAGAGTGTTTGGATTCAGTCCATCCTTACAATAAGTTGATATGTATTTCTCAGCTGATACTGGGTCTAGGATTTGTGCAAAATATGCAAGTTATGCCCAGAATCACAGGACCTTTACATATCCAAACACAACACCAAGAATTTATTGGATGAATTGCAGAGGGTTTCAGTTTTTCCAATACCAACTTATGTTCCCTTCCCTGCCTGAGGATTACTAGATGATGCAGCTGGAACACCAAAGCCAGTGGAATGAGCTGCAGCTACTTCTGCATCAGTAGGCTCCATGTTGCGTTTTTCAACTGAAATAGATGATGACAGCTCTCTCACCTCAACACTCTTCACAAGCTGATCGATGCGTCGGAATTGCCATGGCCACCGAGTGTTGTAAAGAAACTGCCGGAGGTCAAATCGGTTGTCCTCAGGAGAGTAATTCTGCAACGCAAGTGCACTCAAATGTTAACCCCTACAGTAAAGAACCCACACTGATTGCAGCAACAATCTTTCTTCAGAAGAGAGCAACAATTTTTTTGATGGCAACCAAGAGCATCAATGAGTTTGGGTACAGATCATGCCTGTTAAAAGGCAAAAGTGAGGAAAGAATATGCACATTGTAGGGTACTTCCTAAAAGCCAGTTGGTCTGGAAGATCTACAGACTGACGTAGCCTCTTTCTCAGGGTCATGTTTACTCATAAGAATGAGTTTAGGGTCTAGGGTTTACACCTAATGGGGTAATACTGCTGTATTTGAAGCTCCCTGTAGTCAAAAGGGATGAAAGAGAACCTCAGCATGATATGATGGTGTAAGAGTGGTCATTTTATGACGATTGGTTGAGTAGAATCGGAAAAAGTCTTTTACTTTCGTGGCTACTTCTGCTGGAGTTAACCGCCCTTGCCATCGATGGCATAAATGCTGTTCAAGGACAAACCCCACCTTCTTAGACCCATGTAACATACAGCTGAAGCAGAGCGCAACCCTATCACATAGAAACTTCATCATGAGAAAGGCATAGAACTCTGAGAGGCTCATCATCTCTTCTACAAAGTTGTCTTCAAAAAGTTCTGTGCTCAGAAAGTAAGGAGAAAGATATCTTCATGAGTAAGGAGAAAGACCTGAAACATGGATACGGGTCCACAGCGGAAGATCATCCGCAACCGTCCATACATTGAAAGCTCCTCATATGTCATCCCCATGTCAATCTCATCAATCTGTCATAAGAAACCAGGAAGCACTGTCTGCACTTGAGCAGTATGCATTTTACAAGAGCACAGTTTATATGGAATGGAGAAATTGCATTATACAATACAAGGAATGTTGGTACTAGTCTTGAACCACCAGTGCACACCACACAAAGACACAACAAAGGAACAATTTGCCATTCAAACACCCACAGGAAATTCCTTGAAGATGAAAGGAAGAGATGGCATACTTGTGTGTAGTTGGCCCTAATGGGCTCCAGTTCAGCAGTCGGAGGTGCACCTTCAATTTCTGCTAAGCTTGGGTAGCCAAGATTATTTGCACCCCACCGTAAGAAAGCTCGAAGATCTTGCTTGCTTATACCCCCAATTGGATTGATGTCTGCTGAGCTGCAATCATACTAACGACCCACAACACCCTGAACTTAGAAAGGCCTTCCATCTCATCCCTTTAGTCATGGACACAAGATCTCTGGACCTACTTTACTAAAAGTTAAAACTGTGGGTTCCAGGATTCGAAATCTCAACATTTGAATGTGTGGGCTGAACCACAAGAGGCCAGAGTCACCATTACCTTAGTGAGGTACCCACGGAGACCTTCATCAACATTCGCACTGCCAAGGACAAGCAAGTAACCGGGTTTACTCCGAACCCATGGCAAGAGTGATGCTAGCATATATGCAATCACCATCCGGATACGTGCCTGAATGTTTTGCAAAGCCAAATTTTCAGTTTGTGTACCTCCATCCACCTGTTCCCCCAAACCTTACTCAGTGTTAGGCTCCCCCCAACTCACGCAATTTACCACCTCCACAGTTTCTGCAAGTGACAAACTAACCTAATCATTGACTGCCCTGTACTATCTAGGTTCCCAGGTTTAGGGTTTAGGGTACCTTGCACCTTGGATGCAGAATACCTCTACTTAGACTTATTCTAACACTCTTGAAGTGCATGCATGACCCAAACAACTGCTCCCATAAAATTTGTAGACATTCTTTTTTGTCTAGCAACACACTTCTATTGCTGAACCACATCCCTGGTTCAAGCTTCTAGAATCCATGGGTGTGGACAACTTGCTGGCTTCCAAAGAAAACACAAAACTCCAACATTTACTCTGTGAGGAACATGAAGAGTCTCCAGCAAGCAGACACATAAATATCTCACAATGGAAATGATGTTTAATCATCAGAAGAAATAGGTCCAGAAGGGATTGAAAGGAGTTCCAAGGTTAGCTTCATAATACCTTGTAACGAAGGGTCTTGCCAGTGATAGTCTTGAATAAAGACAGAAATGCTGACACTATAACATCAACCTTAATATCCAAATGGGAAGCTCCAATTTCTTTTGCTAATCGATCTGCCCGGCCCCGTGTACCTTCTGAGCTGTAATGTAAGATGGCAAAGTCAGTGTATTGAGGCCATCATATATATCCTCAGAGGCCAGATGACACCTCCTAGTTCCACACATGGAATGAAATAACAACCAGACAAATGCAAGGATTGTGGCATGAATCCAGGTTATGAAAAACTGCCAAATGTGAGGGATCTTCTGCTGAAATCAGAAAACTTCACCCAGTCAGACTCTTCTGGTATTTTTCAAGTACTTGTAAAACAGGGCAATGAGTGTCCCCAGAGCTATAAGATGTACTGTTTCGGGTTGAGTATATACAGTGAGGCCCACAGACCTGTTTTCTGTTCCCATGTAAACTGTGTGCAAAATGCGATTTGCAAGTTCCTGAGCAGTTTTTGGGACTTCTTTTTCTTGATAGTTTCCAATTCGGACAGCATCCAAACATACTTGCTCATCTCCCTCCTTCACAGCTGTGTCCCAAACTCCATTTTAAGAAACAAAAGTGAACAGAAACGCTGTGTCATGTAAAAGTCCTAACTCGGGCAGTCTTCCTCAAAAGTTATGGCATACATATTTGCCTAATTTCAAATTGACTACAAATGATTGATCTGATAGCACTCAATATCTACATGAATTTACAAACCCAATACTAAGATATGTGTGGAATGAAGAACTGAGTGTGGAATGGGGAAGGACTACCATCGCACCTTTGACAACAAGCTGGCACATGCAGCCAACAATTGCAGCCACAGATGAGCTATCAGCACCACCAGAGAGTGGCAACAGAAAACCTGATGCCCTGCTACGGCGCAAGTAATCCCATAACCAGCATGCAGGCCCTAAAGCAATTTCCTCTTGAGGAGTATGATACTTTATCTGACACAATATTGAAAAAGTTTATCAGAACCTCAAATCAGACTTCCAAATCATTTCCTAATAACATCATGAAAAGCTCTGCCCTTTGCTACCATCTGCTAATTACTGAGGTGAAGCATTGTGATGACCCACTAACTCCAGACTTATATCCTTTGGAAGCAGATTGTTTTTGCTCATTAGAATTGAAGGGAATATGAAGGAGAGGATGACATTTACCGGGATGGGAAGGGTTGGAAAGTTTTTGAGCATGTCCATAGGCCTTGACAGCCTAAATGAAACATTCACAAATGGAATGGGAGGCTGCTGGCTTGCCTGTTCTCTTAGACTACTTACAGCACCCCTGTATCCTGCCACCTATCAATGCACTGTAGGTTCAAAAAGCCATTGTGACAAGCACCATGCTCCACATGTTCAACCACACAAACTTATGCAACAACCCAACCATTATTTCCAACAACAATTGAACAAATCTGAAAGAGGTACAGCCTCAAAAGACAATCTCACAGGTCAAAATGATGTGAGTGACAATGTTTCATGGTCAGATATTGGAAGGTATTCTTGCTGGTAATTACAAGAGATGGTTCCTCCATGCATCAAACCTATAAAGTAAAGAAAGAAGCATGATCTGTGGAAGATATTGATGAGAAGGGTAAAAAGAGCAAATAATGGTAGAGGTGAAAAAAAGGCATACCGCATCTAAGTCAACAGAGGCCACAATAACCTCAATGTCTTTGAGAGAAAACTGAGAGCCTTGTGCAACAACATCTCCATTAACAACAATGCAGGCACAGCCATCTGCAATGCTCACAATGCACACCCTCCAAACATGTGTGAATTGTGAAGCAAAAATCATTAAGGGATAGATAAAAAGCACTACAAGTACACACAAGATTTTAAATGAAATGAAAGAAAAAATGATCAAAAGTGAAGAGATGTACCATAGTAAAGACGTCCACCATCACAACCTTGTTGATTAGCATAAAGATAAACACCTCCACCTTTGCTGGTTGCACTTTGCATTAGCTCTAGCCGGGTATTAAGCTTCCGAAGCTGATGATGGCTTCCACTCCCATTAGCAATAATCTCCACGCCATTTAGAGATAGGCCTATGTGTGGCGATGCTGGTGTAAAAAGCTCCTCACATGTTTCAGATGCCACACTCCTGCAACAAAACTACCTGAAGCCTTTAACCATCGAAACTAAGCACCACAAAAAGCTCTAGTCCCAAAACTCTACACCACTAATACCCTACCCATGAAATGGAAGAGGTGTCAAAAGGACTAAAGGTTGAGATTCACAGTCTACAGTTGGAGGTGCAAGGTGCCAAGGTTTTAGGGTTTAAGAATCAGGTCTATGGGTGGATGCAAGGTGAAGAAGAAACAGAATTCAAACAAGGACAAAACCATACTGAGAAGGAAGGAGAAAGCTCACGTGTCCTCAAAAGAAAGATACCCATCTCCAAATGGAACTTTGGTTTGACCTGTGATCTCCTTTATGCTCTCTGGAAGCTGAAGCTCCACAAGCTGCTGCAAATGTTTCCAGGCTGAAAACCTCCGAAGCTCACGATAGTTGCCATCATTGGCAAGATAGAGCTTGGGACGTATGAGTAAAATCTGCCCATTGAGACAGTATGCACGGCAATTGTAGCGAACACCTCCTTGCTCTACTGGTAATCCTATGTCACAAACTATACCATCTGTCAAGTCTGAGGCCAAAATCTCTGCCAAGCATTCCCACCTGCCAGTCAATGCAATCTCTCTATCAATTGGTTGCTGCAAAACTCTTATTGATCATCCTACATCATCATGCCTGGAAAAAATCCCTCCATCAAACCAACTGAACTGATTGCACTTTCCAGAGATGGAAAAACTTTACAGACCTAAAACATTTCCATCATGGACAAAGACAGACATTGGAAGAAGAACGAGTGGGGAATGAGACCAGAATTCCAATTCCCTCAAACGCATATGCACAACAATCTGTAGCTTGAAGCTTGAAGATTGAAGCTCTGCAATTTTTTTGATTCTTATAGACTTCAGACAATGGGTTTTGTTGAAAGAAAAATCCATTTTCTTTGCTTTTTGTTAAAATGGGTTTTGTTGGAAAAAAAACCATTTCAACAAAACCCATTTTCCTTGCTCGTCTGAAAGCTAAGAATTCCGACGACCCATCTCGAATCCTGAGTAGGTGAACCCTGAGAAGCCAAGGCAAATGGAAAAAGCTCGCAAAAAGAAGAGAAAACAAAAAGGAGGAAAGAAACAAAGAGGGTGGAAAGTAAGGGGGGAGATTGATTGATTGCTTACGAATGTGTTAGAGTATCAGGCTCCAGAAAATGGTCTTCACAGCCATAGCCAGAGAGCTCGAGCTCAGGACCCACACGAAACACAGCCCCTGCATCCTTAGCTTGCTTGATGGACGTCTTAGTCCTCTCCAAGTTGCCTTGGAAGTCCATAGCCCATTGATTCAAGCTACATGTTGCTAACTTCACCACCCTCATCGCTCCTCCTCCTCCTTTGACGACCCACCACCACCACCACCACCACCAGAGCTCACAATCCACACCACCACAAAAGATTGCTGAAAATCTCAGCAAACAAACACACCTTCAAAGAGGAAGGGAGAAGAAAAAGAAAAAGGTTACCTGCGTCAATTGTATCCAGTGTTTTTTTTTTCGGGGAATTTTTTTAATGTAGCATAACTGGCTATCATCCATGGGAAGATTTAGCCAAATATGGCTATAACCTAGATATGAAGTTTTGAAAAAATATATAATCAGCTTCTATATTTATGGCTACAAATATTTGGCAATCTTTAAACTTTTTTTACCCTCACTTCTATATACATAATATATATGTATTTAATCTATCATTGAGACACCAAGTGTGCATTAACATAAAGTTCCACAAGGTAGTTGTGACAATACTCTGATGATACATGGGATTGCAAAACAAAAAACTCGGGATCAAACAATAGGGAGAAGGTTGGGCTAGTATGAAGTTGAACATAATGACACCAAACCGGGCTTCTTGTTGCAACACTGTAAAGAATTGTTGACATCCCAAGTACTCGAGCAATGGTTTCTCATTGATCCTTGAATTCTTACAATTAGGAGTGACAATGTTGCTTTCTCATTATGCACATGAGAACTAGGTTGGAATGCGAACAATGTCCTGGAGATATTGTAGACAATTCCATTTTTGGAGTAGAACACAAACTCCATAGCAGAACAAATTGTTGCAGTTTCCAACATACAGAAGGAAATGATCCAAGAATTTAACCAGATGTTCCAAGAGAGAAGCTATTCAGCAAACAGTTTGTGATCTCTTTTAGTTAAATGCAGAATGCCTAATGACTTTGTTGCTAGCAGAAGCTTTACTAGGTATTCATCATATTGAGATGCAGCTCCATGGAAAGGATTTGGTGGTCTCTCTTTTGCACACAAAATCTCTTTTTATTTTCCAAGGAACCGTAAAAGGCTAGTATTGTGGAACAAGAGACAATGTGACTCAGCAAACTCCACATCACAAATGCAGAATCCACATTGAAGAAAAAAATTCTAAGGTCCACAACAAAGGCTCAAAGGCCAGTGCAAAAAGCACAGCTGCACAGGGTTGACAAACAGACACATGCCGAATTAGGAAGACAAAAGAAAAAGAGGCATCATCGCATTGCTGCTCTTTGAAAATCTCTCTGAAACAGATGCAGACTCAGGAAATGGACCAATAGGAGAGAGAGAGAAAACATCACTTACTTTGCCCAAAGGATCTTGACAACAAGGAAGAAAGGGATAGAAACCACTTGAAACTCAAGGAATGAAGGAAAAGACACACTTGTTGATTTGAACAAGCCCTTGACACTGTGATCCAGCAGAGCCCAGACTTGTGATCAAACTCATTGCAGCAATTTTCAAGCTCTCAAGCCATTGACATGAGCTGCATTGCAAATTGTTTTTGGGCACCATTGTGCAATTTTGACAACCCAGTAGCAATAGTAACCACCTCCAGAAGTCTATTGTGCTGTTTGCTTGAATCAAAGGAGTTAAAAACCTTAGGCAAAGACAATAATCTTCTCTTGACCACTAGAGAAGCTCAAGTAGATACAAAGAGAAAAAGGAAACTCCTGCACAAAATCAGACATGATCGCACACAAAATGCTCACAACTCTTGTAGCTCCCCATGGGATTGAGAGCACATATGCTCCAACTTGCCTTCAAGGAGGAAGAGAGCTGAAGACTTGCATGGCACAAATGTGAGGAGAAAGTTTTTGCACAATGTGAGGTATATCCCTTTCTTTCTACCCTTGGAATCAGGTTGAAGACCTAGACATAATCGTTACAAAACTTGCTAATGGTTTTGCCACCTGAACATGGTGCATTCTATCTTAAATAGATCCTTCATGAATTTCAAGCAATTGTCAAGAAGCCCAAAACCTTTACATGACCCACAAAACAAAATTCCACAAAATTTGTTTTCCACAATTGCTGGGCACCAAACCAGATGTAGACCACAAATTCCAACAATTGCTGTGCACCAAAGCAGATGCAGACCACAAATTCCCACAATCACTGCACACCAAAGCAGACGCAAAAAAATTCCACAATCACAAGCAGATCACATGTGGAGACAACAAATTTCCTCAATTGCTGCACAGGGAAGGAAGAGGGAGAGACAGAGACGGAGACAGAGAGATGGAGTCCATAACTTGAAGTTAAAATTTGTGGGAGTATTCTTGTCAAACATGAGCTTTGCAGCTGCAAAATGATCATCGCGTCCAGCAGCAAGCAAAGCCTGCAACCAAGGAAGTAGATTCAAATTGTTTGAATGTATGAAGATCTTGGTCGAAAGATTTGATCTGCCCTAATTTGTTCATTTGTACACTAAGTAGACTATTGACAATTTTTTCTGATCATCGACAAGTATTGAGCTCCGATGATGATGGAATCTTATTCTTTTCTTGCCAGGGAATGGCAGATTCTGCAGCTCTACAACTTTGCGGTATATGATCAGACATGAAGCTTGCATTTCCGGATGATCGGTACATGTGAAAGAGATGATGGATCAGATCAGCTGGTGGTGGTCTTGGGTATGAATAAGAATCCATGGTGATGGTTCCAGGTCTAGTACTCGTCGCCATCTTCGCAATCGCCTTCGGCAGATTCGGCGCCAACTTCTTCGTAATCCTTCTCAAGAGCAGCGAGATCTTCACGAGCTTCAGAGAATTCACCCTCTTCCATACCCTCACCCACATACCAGTGCACGAAGGCGCGCTTGGCGTACATGAGATCGAATTTATGGTCGAGACGGGAGAAAACTTCAGCGACACTGGTGGTATTGGAGATCATGCAAACGGCGCGCTGCACTTTGGCCAAGTCGCCACCGGGCACAACAGTGGGAGGTTGATAGTTGATCCCGCACTTGAATCCCGTGGGACACCAGTCCACGAACTGGATGGTGCGCTTGGTCTTGATGGTGGCGACTGATGCATTCACATCCTTGGGTACCACATCGCCTCGATACATCATACAGCAAGCCATGTACTTGCCGTGTCTGGGATCACATTTGGCCATCATGCTTGACGGCTCGAATGCACTGTTGGTGATCTCTGCCACTGACAGTTGCTCGTGGTACGCCTTCTCCGCTGAGATTACGGGCGCGTACGATGACAACATGAAGTGTATGCGCGGATATGGCACCAGATTCGTTTGAAACTCTGTGATGTCCACGTTGAGTGCTCCATCGAAGCGCAGCGAAGCCGTCAAAGATGACACCACCTGGAGCATGCAAACAGCAACAGCAGCAGCCGGATCATCCTTCAATCAAGCGCACACATGAGCGAGAGAGACAGAGGGAGGGAGAGAGAGAGAGAGAGAGAGGATCGATGTAAGGGTTTGTTAGAGACTTGGGTCCTCAAAAAAACAGTACATTGGTCCGCCCTGGCCTTTAGGGTTGGTTAAGGACTCTGGATCAGAGGTTTTGAGCTTTGTTGTTCGCCTTGCCTACCAGGGCAAGGATATTGTGTTTAGATTCATCATAGAATACTAGTGTGAACCCTGTGCATAATGCACAGGTGTGTTATTTCAACAATGTTTGGTTGATGTTTTTGGTTTTTTAAAAAATCTTTTCTTTTCAAATAACTGTCCGTGGCCACTGTTCATCTAGAGTCACTGTCACAGACAGACCAAGTGAATTAATATATATGATAGTAACCTAAGGGATTTTGGCCTTATTGGCCCTTAGGTAATAATAGGTCTATTTTAATATGAGGATTTTTGAAAGATGATATTTTGGCTTGTGTTGAAACTTGAGATTATTAGTTACAGAGTTATGATATCTTGAAGGATTTTGGTTTTTTTTAGAGGATTTTTTTTGAAGATTATATTTTTGCATGGTGAAATATTTGAATTTCCATAATTCTTCTTCTTTTGCCTTAAGATACTTTTTTTAATGTAAATTGGCAAGGCCACAGTGTCACACACGCCTTGTTATAACCGGAATTTGAACTTCATTCAGTAATTGGCCTCTTTTCAAAATTGAATTCAATTTTTTAACTGCGGGTGTTTTCTGGTCTTAAATAGGTTCAAGATCTCTAGATAAATAAGTACAATTTATTTTTAAATATAATTTTGACTTTATATTTTTAAAGAATTTTTGAATTTGATTGGATATATATATTTGAACAATGTGTATTAGTTGAACAAACTAATTTAGTTTTAAAAATTGTTTAGTTTTGTGTGATGCATATGGAATTGAACTCAGTGCTTCTTTTTTTGGGTGAAATTTTGTCAAATTCTGACTTGAAAAATATGATTCTGACCTAATCAAAGGATTTTTCATGAAAAAAGTGGCTCAAATTCGCCAGATTTCAAAAATAAAGAAAATCTAAATTGCCAGATTTCTATGATAAGTTCCAGTAAGTAGGTAGCCAAGAATATTGAAGGATTTTGATTTTTTTTCCTCAATATATAGTACGTAGCCAAATTTGGCTAAATCATCTTATAGATGATCAGCACTTCAGCTACATCACAAAATTGAAAAAATAAAATTAAAAAAATCCCTGATTTGATAGGACCTGGTCA
>Ga0209611_10007655_pt1 | contig 17216 bp, 9 predicted proteins | sample S1TSphgellanicum_3_FD_187693 | JGI IMG/M metagenome (GOLD analysis project Ga0209611, IMG submission 187693) | Host-associated microbial communities from peat moss isolated from Minnesota, USA - S1T2_Fc - Sphagnum magellanicum MG (SPAdes) (version 2) | ecosystem: Host-associated > Plants > Peat...
ATTCTATCTGAGAATTGGAAATTAACAGAGTACAGGTCTTCACACAACTGCATCTGCTTAACCATAATTCTCAACAATGAACTGACAGGCACAAGCTTTAATATCAACCCCTATCAAGAGTTCCAGTTCCAAAACAGCCATTCAATCAAGACTGGCATTGAAATGTAATACTCTCATGAGCATTGATAAATCTCCATACTCACAATTAAGAAAGCCAGAATAAGGTTAAAACGTCTACTTTGAAAGGACTTCCAGACTTCCAGATAAGGATGTACACAACTGGGAAGAACGAAACAAGAAAACCAGCATTCAAATGAAACAGACTTCATGCCACAACAAGAGAGCAGAATAACAGAATTTTCACTTGCCTGCCAGAAAATAAGCAAGAAAAGCAAAAAGAATTAGTAACAAGAACATCAGAACCTCACTGCTTCCCAAATAGGACCACTTCCTTTACCAGGAGAAGACAAGAAATCTCAACCACTCTCTTGAGCATGCCAAGGTTTTCTTCTCACAGAAAGAAAACAGATATACAGAGAAAAAAAACACGAGAATTTGAAACGCCTAAACAAACAATGACACTAAGCTCTCTCTCTCTCTCTCTCTCTCTCTCTCTCTCAGAGATCAAATCCATTGTCGTCGGCACAATTTCTCTAGGTCTTACCACCGGGGGAACGTCTTCGTCTTCATCTCCGGCGGCATCTTCCTCCCGGAGGAGCTGATCTCCGATGCTGCTGCGGCATCATCTACGGTATGATGATGATTGTCATCGAAAGAGCTTCTGAACGATCCAGCCACTGCCATGGAGTCAAAGAGCCAATCCGGGTCCACATATCGGCTGTGGCAGAACTCCTCCTCTAGTCTCTCCATCGCCAGCTGAATCACGTTCTGTGCTCTCTCCAGGGTTGCAGGCTGCTGCTCCTCCTCCTTGTTTTGCACGGACAACTGATCCAGCAGGTTCTGTACCTCGTCCATCGCTTCCAGATAAGTGGAAGCCTCCTCTTCCGGGCACTCAAAAATCCTCTGCTGCTTGGCTCGCTCTGAGTATCCCAGATGCCATCAAACCACCACATCCTCCGCATGATCAAAGCGCGATTCGATCATCTTCGAACTGCCCGCGCCCCGTGAAGAAGGTCGGGAATGCTTCGACTGCAGATCCTCATCTGTAGCTGTTGTGCCTACCTCATGCGAGGTACTAAACTCTAGCTTCTTGGGCTTGTCATTCATGCTGGAGAATCTCTGATCAAAGTTCGAGAGAATTTGGAGCATGTCGTCCGTCATTGCAATATCTGTGGTGCCTAACGATCTCACAATCTGTTGTGCTATGATTAGAACTCGCTCTTCTCCATCTGCTGCCATCGGCCGCGGTATTGCCGTATCCCGCATGCAATGCGATGATCTAACCAGTGGTAAAAAAACACGGCGGGCCCTTTTCTATAACCTCCAAATCAAGTCATCCTTGCCAAGGAAAAAAACTCACACACAACAGCAAAGAAGAAGCTCCTGCCTCGCTCCTCTACCGAAACAGAGACAAAAAGAAGCCTCTTCTCTCTGCACTTTTCCACCCCGTCCTCCTCCAAAGCTCATGAACAATATCCGTTAGTGCTACTCTAACTGGTTTCCCACCATCCTAGAACTCTCCCAAAAACACCAAACAAGCCAGACCTAAGCAGTTCTTAGTCTGGAAAAGCAGTAAGCAAGCAAGCAAAAAGGGCTCTGCAGTTCCTCTAACAAAGCCCAATATGCAAACGAGAAATTGTGCACAACCAAGAGAAGAGTGAAGGAAATCCCATTAGGGTTTCCAATGCCAAGGTTTAGGGTTCCGTTGAGAAGCTCGAGACAGACACCGAACACCACGACAGAACTCTCCCGCGTTCTCCAATTGTGTTTGAAAAAACAGTCCCTGGTTACAAAAAAATGTGTACTTAGCTTACCAAAAGACCATAGTTGGCCTATTTTGGTTGCACATGCAACTATGAATATATGCATATCAAATATATACGATGATATATCACAGAAATCATCCAAAGGTTGGGATGAAGCTAATCATAGTTGCACCATAGTTGCATACACACCCAAAAAGAGGGCAAAAATCCATTGTAGTTGCATGCGACAAGGCAGTTGCATCCCAATTGCAAACCTAGTGGTTGCATATGACAGAATTTCTAGTAGTGGTTGGAAGTGTTTTATGCAAGTTGTAATTTGTAAATGTAATTTATTGTTGTCTAAGGGGAGCTGTGTTTTCTACATTGAATTTAACATTTGAGCAAATGCAATGTAAAAGCTTCATGTTCAAATTTTGAATTTTTCATGGGAAGCAACAGGAATAAATGAAAAATTAAGGTTGTTGTAATTCCTCATTTGGTGGATGAAGATAGTTCCGGAACATCTACCAATGGTTATGAAAAGTTACGTGTAGATAATGAGGATCCTCATAGTTACATATAGAGAATGAAAAGCATCATGCCGATCAAAATGTTAATCATGATGAGTTGTGTGTTGAGAGTGAAGGAGAAGATGAACAAGTGCAAAAGGAGGATGTTTGTAAGCAACATAAGAGGGTGTGTGCTCAAGACTGCCAATGTGAATACAAAAAGTAGAAAGCCCAAGATTATGTAAAAGAACAAACATTGCAACAATAGTTTTTGCAACAAATCAATGATGTGAATGTTGTATCCAATTCCTCTAGAAATCAAAGACAATGTCAAAGGAACAGTGTTGCGTATGCAAGGACCATAACAATGTTCATAATTGAATACCTAACATGGACTAATTAGGTATTGGAAAACATTGTTTTGGAAAAGTTGTTTAGTCACCTATTGTTAAAAAATGTTTTGCCACCTTACTTCCAAGATTTGCAGAAAGTGAAAACAAACCAAAATCTTGTAAATAATTTTAAATAATCTAGTTTCACTTCCCATTTGATTGGTGCAAAATGTTCAAAAATCACCATGGCAAAAGATATCATTTTTTATCTTGGCCACCTCCCAATCTATAGAAAGTTTTAAAGAGGTGGTAAAGGTGTTAGAGGTGGACAAGAGGAACATTAGGAGGGTTGTTGAAAAAAGATAGTTGCTAGATTCATTTGGAGTTATATTTTGGATATTTCACCAACGTGTTAATAGGTCAAACATCCTTTCAAAATTGACAAATTTTTTGATAACTTATTGATGGAATACCAAAATAGCAATCTCGCTTAATTATAAAGATGTTACACACAATGCCAAAATGTCATTTTCATGACTAGGACATCTTGTGACTAATGTCTAAACATAGTCATGTAGTCATATGTGGCCTTTAGTTGCTACCATTTTAATGACTATGGTTAAAATTATGACTACATGACTATACATACAATTATAATTAGGACTACAAATAATTATGACTAAGAATATCACTACACAACTAATGTATTCATATTGAAACAATATTTGAATTTGAAATAATATAACCAAATTCAATTTAGTTTGAAATGGACAAACAAATGTTGAAGTAATCTAGTTTAGTTTACCATAACCTAAATTGACTTACTTTAACATAATTTAATTCTAGTTTAATTTAATTTTAATAACATAATCTAATTTAACTTAATGTAACTTAATTTAACATAATTCAATATAATTTAAACTAATTTATCTTAGTTTAATAATCTTAATTCTAACTTAACAAAATATTTAAAAATTAATTTAGCTTGGTTTCACCAATTTTAGTTGGTTTAGAAAAATCAAATTAACCAAATTCAACCCAAATTAGCCAAATTTAACCTAAGTGGTCTAGTTTAACCATGTTTGCCAAGTTTATTCAAATTTAGCATAGGGAAGTAGCCATGTTTAAGCAAGTTTAATTAAGTTTTATTTCAATACCCTAATTTAACCTAATATATCCATTTTAAACCATTATTTAACCAAGTTTAGCCTTAATACCCTAATTTAACCTAATTCATTTAAGTTTTGCCAAGTATAGCCAAGTTTAACTTAAATAACCATGTTTAACCACAATACCTTTATTTTATTTTATTTTTCCAAGTTTTGCCAAGTTTAGTTAAGTTTAACTTAAGTAACCATGTTTAACCAAGTTTTACTAAGTTTGCTTCAATACCCTAGTTTAACCTAATTTATCCAAGTTTAACCAAGTTTAATTCAAATAACCAAAATTTGGTAAATTTAACCAAGTTTAATTTAAATAACCATATTTTGCCAAGTTTTGCCAAGTTTTGCTTTAATATCCTACTTTAGCCTAATTTATTTAATTTTTGCCAAGTTTATCCTTAATGCCCTAGTTTAGTTGAATTTATCTAAGTTGTGCTAAGCAAGTTTAACCTAAGTAGCCAAATTGTGCTATGTTTTACTAAGTCTAGCCAAATTTAACCTAAATAGCCATGTTTAGGGCTAAATTTTGCTAAATTTTACCAAGTCTAACCAAGTTTAATTTAAGTAGCCTTATTTAACCAAGTTTTGTTAAATCTAACTAAGTTTAACCTAAATACCCATGTTTAACCAAGTTTTGCCAAGTTTTGCCAAGTTTTGCCAAGTCTAGCTAAGTTTAAGTTAAATAGGCATGTTTAGCCAATTTTTTCCAAATCTAACAAAATATAATCTAAATAACCAAATTTTGCCAAGTGTAGCCAAGTTAAACCTAAATAGCCATGTTTAGTTAAGTTTAGCCAATTTTGCCTTAATATTAAGTCCAGCCAAGTTTAGCCTACACAATTATGTTTAACCTAATTTATGTTTAGTTTAATCAAGTTTAGCTTACTTTAGGCTAGTTTAAGTCTACATTAATTTATGGTAAGTAGGCCTACATTTAGGTTAGGAATGTTTAAGTTAGTTTATGTTAACCTATGTTAGCCAAGGTTAAGCTACTAGGTAGGCTAAATTAGTCTATGTCAACCTAGGTTAACCTATAGCGACCTAGGTTAACTTGATCTAAAAAAATTATTGTTTGTAAATTAGTGTTAAGTAATAGTTATCACAAATAAATGATGGTGCAATGGTTAAAGACTTGTTCCCCAAAGTGGAGGTTGGGAATTCATCTTCCCATTCACAAAGCTAGACACCTAAATAATTAGATGTCTAGATAGATGCCTTGGTGGCTTGCCTAGCCTATGAAGCATTTTAATGCCTAGGCTAGGTTGCCTAGGGTAGGCTTTCAAGGCTAGGTTACCTATGGTAAGTTTTTAAAGTTAGGTGGCTTAGGTTAGGCTTCTTAGGTTGACTCCCCTAGGTTAAAAGGCTAGCATGTGGCAATATTTGATTTGAATGAGAAAAATATATGTTTTTGGTTTTTTTTAAAATTGTGACATGTGGCACTTTGTGAGGCTCCTATGTGTCTTACTAGATCCATGATTATGTCCTTTGCAATTGTAGTCATGGTGAACGATAGTCGTTAATGTGGCTGCAAATAATGTGAGAGTGGCATTTACGACATGGTCTTATGGACTAGCAATCATGTAGTCATTTCTAGTCATAGATGGCACATACGATTGAATTTTTGTAGTTGTAAATGTCACCTTTTGACATTGTGTACACGGAGGCAGACTGGAGTGAAGATTTTCAAAGAACAATGCCACACATACTTGTAGATAAGTCAGGTGCTCCTACTTTTGCATGAAATTGTTCAAAAATTTTGCTTGTTGAAAAATCATGTCTCAATAAACTTGTGTTTTCTTTCTTGAAGTGTCATTAGCATTTCTTCAATCTTGTGTAGGTTTGCAACCACAATTGCATAATCCTTACATAAGGAAAATTCAAAACAGTGTTGATTTAAAGGTGTCAAGTTTGCTATTGGAATCTTTTATGGTGTCTCTTAATAGCGTGTTGGTGATCTAAGGAAGTTTGGGCTACTTATGAACAATCTTTTTGTGATTTAAAGAAGGTTATGGTTTTTTAAAGTAAACGATGATGACCAAGTAACAAGGTTGTGGTTTTTTAATAACCTAGTGATTATCTTAGGAATGGTGTGTTGTTATTAAAAAGCTTAATGATTATATAAGGAATGGTGTGGTGTTATTAAGGAGCCTAGAGATTATCTAAGGAATGATGTAGTGTTTAGAGTTTTTGTTGGAACAAATCACCAATTGTATATTACTAGATTTTCAAGGTTGATTATAAATAAATTCACTGGCTAATCAACTTGAGTCTTTAGACTTTTTGACAAGCATGCATCACTTGGTCTAACTAGTAGTTTTTGGATGCTTTGCAAAGCTTGGAATTTCATTTCAAAAAGGACTTCAAGTGCTAATTGATATACTAGTTCTAGAATATTTCAATTCCTTAAATAAAATAACTCATACATTTGTTTCAATATGTATGTCTAAATATGTTTGTTTGAAGGTGTCTATTTGAATGTCTATCTAAATATGTTTATGTGAATGTGGCTATCTGAAGATGTGTATTTTTGAATATATTTGTTTACAACATGACTTTTAATTGTTGTAGAATTGGGACCTTGTGTTAATTTGAAATATCATGTGATGCCACTATGTCACCTCAAGTGAATAACTTTTGTAGCTTCTTAGCAATGATCATAAATGATTGAACAAGCAAATGGGCTTGAGTTTTCAAAGTGGTCTGAATATATCTATGCAAAGCTTGAAATTTTATTGTAGAAACGACCTTATGTTTACTGATATAGTTAATGGAATATTTCAATTCCTTGAATAAAATTACCTATATGTTTCTTTCAAGATGTCTATTTAAATCTATTTGTTTGAATGTATATGTTTGAATGTCTATCTATATGTTTGTTTGTTTTTCATGTTTGAATTTTTTTTAATATGTCTATGACTTGAATGTCTATCTATCTATCCATCTTGTATGTTTGAATGTGTTTGAATATGTCTATGATCTAAATGTATGTCTGTCTATTTGTCTATCTATCTATTTGTTTAAATACATGTGTATTTTGAATATATCTATTTGTAGCATCACTTTCAACTTTGTTATGGAACATGGACCTTGTGTTAGCATTTGATGCCCTTATGTCAACCTTGATTAGCTTTTGTAGCTTTTTAGCAATGATCATAAATGACTTCTGCAAATAGGCTTGAATTTTCAAAGTGGTCATGGCCATGTACACATCCAAATTTGATGTCTGTTTTTGGTGTTATTCATCTTGAATTTTATTTTAAAGCTTGGACCTTATGCTTGATGTGTACAGTAGCTTTGTTTTATAGTAATCCAAGGCTTGAATTTTAATGCAAATGACCACTTTGAATGGACAATTTGAGTTTTCAAAGTGGTCTTGATATATCTTTGCAAAGCTTGGAATTTTATTGTAGAAATGACCTTGTGTTTATTGATATAGTCATTGGAATATTTCAATTCCTTAAATAAAATTACTTATATGCATGTTTCTTTCAAGATATTTGTTTGAATTTGTTTGTTCAAATGTGTCTAAATTTTATTTTTTTGAATGTTTGTTTAAATATGTGTACTTTGAATAAATATGTTTGCAACACCGCTTGTAAGGCAAAAAAACACATTCCAATGGACCAAAATGGGCAATTTAAAGTTCATTTTTAGAGTCCATTTCTAGTTTTTTTTCATTTAAAAACATTTAAATCATGTTGAAGTTAAATTTTTTTCCAAATTCAAATTTGTGTGTTTATAATTAAAACCTTTCTAAAGCATTTTTATAGATATGGGTCTTGGAAAATTCAGTTTAGATATAAAAATGATTTTGTGAGTTTTGAGGTCTTCATTTTCACTCTTAAAAAATGAAAGACCTTTTTCTACTTGATTTTTTCATCTTAAGTATTATTGAACCTACAAAGTAGGAACCCCAAAAAATTGAACATGTCCTTTAAATCCACTAGAAGAAAAAAATCCATAAACATTTTTTTAAAGATTGTGACATTAGATGTGGCCAACATTGTAAAGTCCATTTTACACTAACTATTGACTTTTTTTACTTGTATTTTTTTCAAAGTTAGAGTGATTGGAATATATGTTTCAATTTTCAACCCATATTTGTAGAATTTCTTAAATGCATTTGAGTTGTAAAAACCAAGAATTGACAAAGCCATAAAAACTATTGTTGTGACTTCCATAAAAATACATTATAGTGTGCTTTTACCTTGTATAGTTGTTGTCTAGACTTTTGTAGCTTTTCAACAATCATGTCATGAATGATTTCAAGCAAATGGGCTTGAGTTTTCAACATGGTCATGGCCATGTACATATCCAAATGTGTTGTCTTTTTTTGGTGTTATTGATCTTGAATTTTATTTTAATGCTTGGACCTTCTACTTAATGTGTATAGTAGCTTTGTTTTATAGTAACCAAGGTTAATTAGACATGATAAAGCTAGTGCATTTGGGATGAGTGGTCATGGTTACATGCATCAACTAATTCAGTTTGTATTCTAGTTTTTTGTAGTTTGATTTTTCACCTCTTTCCAATTACTAAGGCCTTGGTTTGTTAAGTAGTTAAAACAATGGAATACTTGTTGTAAGTACCACATCAAGTTGAGGGAATTGATGTTAGGATATGGGTGAAAATATTTTAAAGTGTACCACACAGGACGAAAAGGGCTAATCCTTACTATAATCCTATTTTACCTTATATTTTGATCCCCATAAAAAATAATGGGTCAAAAGTTGTCAATTTTTTGAAAGGACTATATTTTAAACCATTACAATTCTAGATTTGATCATAATCATCCATAAATGTGTCTTTACATGGTAAAAAGGGACTAGGTAAAAAGGATAGAAAAGGGTGACACTGTGACAAGATTTTGGTACACCTTAAAGAATTTGGACCCATTAGACAATGTAAGAAGTCTTGGGAAAGGGGTACATGGAGATTATGTGTGTTGATGTGAGGTATATAGGCTAGAGATAAGGTCTATAAATCAACAATCATGTTGTGTTCACTTGAGCCTATTCAATGGGATTATTATTTTATGAATGTTAGTTTTTTGTTCAAAGGGGGAGTTTGATTTGTCTCACAAAAGGGTGTGTTTAATGGGCCAAAGTCAGGATTGTGGGGTTGAAAAATTGAAGCTATGTCCCACTGAAACTTCAACAAAATAGTTGGTATAATGGTGATGCATAAAGTATGTGGTTGTTGGGAAGAATAGTAATGGTCAAGACAAAAAAATGTCACAGGTCCAATATAAATATATAACCCTTATTGAGTCAATAGCCTATTTGAAGCCACAACTAGGTGATTTCATTGTGCATAATTATGTGCCATAGTGACAAGAAAAGGAGTTCAAAAACTACCTACAACATATACTTGAAGATGTTGTGGTATCATGCATAATTTTTTTTTTAAACTATGTTTTCATGGTGTAAAATGAAATACAAGATATGCATTGGTTTAGTTTCCAAATCACTATTCTAGTGCATATTATGTTTCAATGGAACAAGGATTTTGATATAGTTGAACTTGGGTTCAGAATCTTGAAAGAGATTCATTATTACATTTATGATGAAAATGAGCATGACATCCTTTCTGTCCAACATGCTTTCATATTACAGTGGTTGTTTTCTTCAACATCATGTGGTGTGGTCTAATGGGTGTGTTGGTCAATTCAAAAGTGCATGATCTTGGTTTTTTATATCAAGGTATCATAATGAAACAATTTGTAGTGAACTCACAAGTGGATGCGAAAGGACATGGAATTATTTTGTTACCAGCCACGGCAAGGGGGAATTAGATTGAGTAGGAGCTTTAATGAAACATGATCTCAAGAAAGAACAACTAAAACCTAATGGGATGAAAATTCAAAATGCACATGAGGTTGCCACTTTTTTGAGGGTAGAATCAAACAAGTTTCATGCCTCTCATCTTGTTGTAAGGAAAGTGGTCAACAAATACTTTTGGGGAGTTAAAGAGGTTGACATTGATAAAGCATGAACTTTTGAATGTTCAACACACTTATGATCATTTGAATGAAAAACTTGTCCAGATGTTTTTTGTGAACTCACATGAATCAAATTTTATTGTAATTGAAATGGTATATTCAATATATGAATAAATACTTCATCAAGTTTTGTAATTATTTGAATCATTTTAAAAGTATATTTGCACTTTGTAATATATCGTGACAACATATAAATTCTCACAAATATACTCTCTAATCATTTAATATTAATAAAAAATGTAGTTTCTTTTGACAATTGCATTATTTGGCTATTGGACTACCTTATTTGACTATAATTTATGAAAACCTCTTTTAATATTGGCTTGGTGGAAGTTGAAAGTTCATAATTTTGAAAAACAATATTTGTGATTACATTTTTTGGCCACCATAATGTGCTTTCACCCATGGGGTAAGATAAATTAAAAATTTCCATTTATGGACTTATTTTGAAAATATTAAATTGATTATGTATTTGTCCCACATTTTATATTTGCATAATTATAAAAACCATTAGAGTTATGGACTTTCAAAATAAAAAATTATGAATTGTAATTTTGGTAGCAACTTTTAAAAGGACTTTGCCATGGTCTTATAATTTAACGTGTGCTTGTTAAAGACTTGATTTTAGATAAATAGCATATAAAGAAACTAAGTTTTTTTTTTTTTATAAAATGGCATTATAAGATTTTAGTTACGAACTCTTGAATACGTTAAAAAATGTGGTTTTTTCTTTCTTCTTGTAGCAAGAGATTTCTATAATTGGGGACATTGAAGTCAAGCTTTATTATGAAGATTCCTTGACACTTAAGACCGCTCACCATTGAAGCTCCAAGAGCATATAGAAATAGCCATCAAATAGGTTAAGAAGGATCATTATTTGGCCTTTTGCAAGCACTTGCTAGTATGTGATCCATCCTTGGGTTTAAATTTCTTGAAGGAGATATACATTCATTATTACATGAATTTAAAGCATGAGATATCGATGTTGATAGAAAAGCTTTCAAATGTTCATCAACTCATGTGTCTTGGCTGAATAGAGTCCTATCTTAGGATGTGGAATGAATTTATTCTTTTAAAGGAGGCTAAAAAAATTTATGATTCCCAATTTGACAAATGGTTACACAAGGCAACCTTTTAGCATTAAGTATTCTATTTCTAGTTGTTACTTCTTTATTTTTCATTTTTTCCTCAAGATTTTTCTTCTAATTGCGTTCCTATTCTTGTAATTTCATATCAAGGCACTTAAGTTGTTTGATGCAATAGTTTTGAATTTTGGTTTGACTATGAGAAAGGTCTTGGATATAATCTATCTCTCTTCGTATATACAACAATGGAGGTTGGCAGTATGGGAGACTTGTTTTTTTCAGGAATTCAAACCTAAGGATGGGATCCAAAAAAACAAATCCTAGTAACAATAATTCAAGGACCAAGGAGGCTATTAAATAGGTGTTGTATATGTATTCCAACTTGTTTGCTTTTCCATTCAATCAAAATACTTAATTCCATCTTTAATCTATAGCCAATTCCTTTCTGAATGTGTGTTGGTTCGCATAGATTTTTTGGGATCACCACATCCCCTACTTTCGGTGTTGAAAATAGGAAAGTTGGTAGCCATGCTTGTAGATTTCATTGTGAAGGTGTGTTGTTCATGCCCTTGCAGGTATTTTTATCATGTCTTGTTGTTCCATGGTGCCATTGATCAACTCCCTAATCTCTTGGAGATTTGGCATGACCCAAAGGTGGATAACATTATGTGAATTGGAAGGACTTACTCAAGGATTAGCTTGATATTCATCTTTTCTAGTGTGGTTGGTACCTTGATTGTTCAAAAGATAACACCCCCACCTTGTAGATTCCATTCAAGGAGAATATTGAGTCGTCTTTCATTGAAATTCTTGCAAGTTTTGTAAGAACACAGGTTGAGGGTGGGAAGTGAAAAAATTGTTAATTAGAAAAGAAAGGGAAAATTGAACGAAAGGAATAAAAAATCCCTCCTCTAATATAGATCAGGAGGCCTTTATTGAGGTTTCTTTGAACTAGACTATAGGTCCGAGATAACAAAGGATATGAGGAGAAAAAGAAGGGCTACTACCCAACCAATTCTTGCCACCTTCCCTCTTAGTGGAGTTTGGAGCACTTGGTAGGGATCATTCCATTTTTTTCCATCCCGCCCAAGTCCAATTGTTTTTACCTCCAATGAGCCTCATAGCTTTCAACATAGGGTCCTCCCATTTTCATGGCCTTCCATTGTGGCCATCAAGATCTCTTTTTGGGCTTGGCCTTTGATGTATGAGACAATCTCCAAGTTCATTCGCAAAGTAGGTTTACATTACATTTTCATTCACTTTTCAACATATTCCAAGTTGCTTGTCTTGGATGCACTAACTTTTGGCCTCTTTCTATGTAGATGAATCCAAGGGGTGAACCCATCCTTGGGTGGTACATTAAGAACCACCTCAAGGAATGGTTAAAGAACCAAAAACAACTAAATCATTTTTTTGGGCCCTTTTCTTTAAATGTTTTCACAATAATAAATTATTACTATTTCATGTTTATCCATTGCATGCTCTAATAAATGGCTTGAAGTTTCTTTGGGAATAAGAAAATTAAATAATTTTAAATTTCATATTCCTAATCAAAATGACCCTTTAAAAAATGGACAACCTCAACTTTGATAATTCATAACTAAATTACATTCAATGAATTAATTGCAAAATAAAACCTAAAAATATAATGGCTTCCAAATTACCTTAGGAAAAAAAATCACATGAAAATTCTAAAATAATGTTTGAAATTTGTAATCCTAACCAAAAAGTTCAAGGAAAAAAACTAACATTATGTTTTTAAATTTTTTAATAAATGTAATGATTAAGAACATCAAAATAAACAATATTTTTTATATTATTTAAATTTCAACATTTGTGGAACCTAATACATGTATTCACCAAAAAAATTATGAATTTTTTTGTTTAAGTGTTTCTTATGATTTTTCAAAGTTCGATGGGTCTAAGAAAATCAAAGTGTGACATTCCTAGTGGTACCACCCAAGGATGGGCTTGCCCCGGGTGGCAAAGTTTAACTTATCATTACTAACATTCCTAGAAACCTTTGTGTTCCTTTCGTGTCAAAGATTCCTTCTGATATTCCTCCTTGGAATTGGAAGGTTGATGAATACATTGTGGTAGTCTTTGATTTTGCCAAAAAGTTTTTGGCCTTTGATGGGTTGTGTTACTATTTCACCCGAACGACTTTAGAATTTAAAAGGAAGTCATTAGGTCTTATCTAGAAAGCTATGGCTTCCATATTTAGATGAAGTGGGCTATGGTGAATTCATTATTAGTCATGAACAGCGAGGACCCATTTCTAAAGGTTCCATCATAGTCCCATAAGATTTCATTGGATTCTTTATTCTTCTCTTCTTAAGTTGAAATCTATCTTTTAATTTTGCAAACTCTCCTTAATGTGCAATTTTTTTCATTAAGGTCCCCGATGGGAGTTTGTGGGAGATTTATCTTTTCCTCTCCATCCAATGAGTTTGTGAACAATATTCTTGATGTTCATAATGAAGATGTGTTGTATAATTGGACGGATAGGGCCTCTGTGTCTATATCCAAGGCTAGTAGGCCCTTTAAGGCTACTAAGTAAATGCATCTTATTATGGTTCAAGCCTAGATTGATGTTTTCTCCAAGACTAAATCGTTTATTATGAATTTATTTGTATCCACAAGTATGTGCCCTTCTTCAAGAAATTCTTTCTCAATTTCTTTGCTTCAAATCTTGCGTTTAACCATCTTTCACCTTGCAAGCAATAGTGTCAAGGCCTACCAAAGCCTTGAGTACCACATCTTGGCTTTAGAGTCAAATATGGAGGTTTTTTTTGGAGGTGTTGGAACTTTTTATTAAAGTGGTCACGCTCGACCCTAAATTTGAACATATTCACAACTTTGACATTGATTCCCCTATCAAGAAATGCTCAAGGAGGTTGTTTAATTATGAGTATGTTGACCATTTGTATCAATATTTTGCATTCCTTCGAATCTTTCTGCTATATGCTTCACATTTTCTTCTTATTTGATTTGCAAAATGTTGTCTCCACTAAGGAGCCTCATATTATTTGAGCAAGATGAGATGCTCCGAGCAATAGGAGAAAAACCCCATTTTTCAACTATGTTTTCAACTACTTCGTTTGTGTCATTTATAGTTGAAAACATCACTTTCAATTTCAAATTTGTTTTTGCAATTCAAAAGTGACATTGTCAATTGGGTCAAAACCTATAACTAGGAGCCAAAGGGATTACTTTGGAAAAGGACTACAAGTCCTTTTCCCCAAAAAAAAACTTTTACATGCGAATGAATTTTTGAATGAAATTATTTGTAACTTGTAAAAACAATTTAAATGTTCCTCAATGCATCACATTTTTTTGTTAATCATTATTGAATAAATATGAATTTTTAAAAGTGTGCAAATTCCTTACATATTCAATGTTTCATCTTGAAAAATATCAAAATTTTAAGTCATCTCCAAAAATTAAAAGTTCACATTCTTTAGTTTTATTATAATTTAAGCTATAACTTTTCTTCATACATCATGTACATTATAACCCATTTATATATGATAAAGGAATTTTGAAGCTCTAAAATTTTGAAGCAATTTTGAAACATTCTTTGAATTTTTAAAGTTTTAAAATTTTACATTTTTAAAAGTATGAGTGTTTTTTTAGTGTGGCCAATATGTTTTTATCATCCATAATTTTTTCAATGAATTTTCTTAATTATATGAGTCCTTTTGATAGTCCTTTGTAAAATTGACTCCATTTGACGTAATAGGTGTACATTTTCAAATGTTTTAAATTTAAACCAAAACTTAAAATTGGATCAAATGAATTTTTACTTTAAGTTCCTTGACATTCATATGAAGGAAAAATGACTAACTTGCCATGATTACTATGGTTTTAACTGGTAATAAAAAAATAAATGTTTTATTTTGACTAATTGTATCTAACATCCAACACCCTTTTTTGGCTCCTAATTACATGTTTTGACCCAACTAATTTCCAAAATAATTGACAATGTTGAATTGACCCTACAACATAGTTGAAAACAATCTACACGTGTCAATTTGTGGGTTATTGTTGAAGTGACAACATTTTATTTGAAAACGACATACATTTTAATTAATGCCACATTTCAATTGTAAAATGATGACTGAACCTAGTTGATTCCATGTTGGCAAATTAATGGGTGAACTTTATCCACCTATGTGTCATGTCATTGAGGAAGGGCATGGAAATTTAGAACTTTGATTATTATTCAATTATATTATAACCAATGGAACATTGACACGTGTCACATGGGCATTCATGGTCCACCATAATACTAAATTATTTGATGTGTGCCATGTGTATGGTCTCAAAATCTTGAAATCATTGATTTATTGAAAATGTTAGCATATGATATTGTGCCACGTGGACACTTATGTTACACACTTACATACATGGCATCTTGTTGTTTGTAGGTCATTCAACATATGTGAAGTTGAGCCAAAGTAAAGACATAATTACAAGGTAATTGAAAGCAAGTTGAAAACAAGTCAAAATTTATGTAAATTAATTGAAATGTAGTTGAGATTACAAGTTTACACAAATTACAATCACAATTGTAAGACTACTAAAGCTAGATTATGGGGATAATACACCTAGCTAAAATTAACTAAAGAAAATCAAACAATAATAAAAGCATAGTCTACTTATACATTATTAACTAAGAATGCAAAACCTATTATAATCTGAAAATTGTGCAAGGAAACATTATTCCCATGTAAGAAACGGTCCCATATACATCCTAAAGATGTTAATATTAATCAAACATTTATTGGAACAATGAAATGACTATCCTATAAGGTGGTTGTCCTATGTTTATGCACTAATGGTGTGAACTCATTGTTGGCATGCTTAATTGGATTATTGCCTTGTTAGACCACATTTTTTGACTTGTTCATAGCTACACCTTGCATTTTTAAATTAAAGAAAATGAAAGTAGTTAGAAATGAGAAAACTTAATAAGAATCTAAATTATAATGCATCAAAAAAAAAGTGTGCATTAGTTGCACACATTAAAAATCAATAAAAACATCATCATTTACTACTCAAAAAGAAGGAGATTTGGCAAATAAAAAATCACTTTGAAATCTAGAAAAATGGCAACTAAATAATGAATAAAAATGGCACACATCATGGGCTTATCTTATACATAGTTGACAAACATAATTAAAACCTAACTGAAATTTAGTTGAACCTAATCAAAATATAGGAGAAATTATATAGTTGAAACTTAATTGAAAGTAGTTCACTAAAACAAACATAATCAAAACCTTACTTGCATTGATGGTTGAAAAGGTTCATAAGTTTAATTCTCATTGCCCAAATGTTTGTTTTGGAACTAGAAAAGAAGAAAAACCAATGAGAGTTGAAGAAAAAAAATTTTCATATTTACAAAACACATTTTCTTTTTTTCTTTTATTTGGACCCCTCCTACTTTCAAAGCTCATAATTTTCTCATTCTTCTTCATTTTAATTGATTTAAAGTGCTATTGGAGTGCCACCTTAAGTTCTACAAATAATCTTTGGCCTATAATAACAACAAAGCAACAAAAAAGGAAGTTTTTGGGGGTTCAAGAAATGGTTGTGGTTTGTTGTTTTGAGTTCTTGACCCCCCTACTTTGGGGGCCCATAATTTTCTCATTTCTGATCCGTTTTTGATGATTTTTAGTGCCTCAGATGCTCCAAGAGGAGGGGTTCAACATCTACTTGGACACAAGAAACAAAAGAGCCCTCCCCTTGGATCTAGACCGCCTTAAACATTTAAGTGTACTAAAATCGGCCTAATTACTTCAATGAAAGTTCAAAGACAAACCTAGTTGAAACAAAAACCAGCAAGAGTTCAAAACAAAACCTAGCTAAAAAAGAATTTAACTAAAGGTAACATGGTGGAAAAATAAAAGAAGAAATATCTTGGTAAAAAGAAAATAAACAAAAAAGAAGAAAATTATTTTTAAGCACCTACAATTGTAAGAGGCATGTGTGGTGGTGGCTTCCAAACTCCATAAACTTGTTTCCTCATGTTATTCATGTTCATTTGCCTTGACACCATATGACTTTAATGTGCTTAATAAATTTTTTTAAAAAGTGCAATGAAAAGAAAAAAAAACTTAAACATGATTAAAAAAAAAAACAACTTAACAATAACCCCAAAATGAAAACTTGAACTTCTTCACATGCAAAAGGCACAATGCACTCACTTGAAAAAATCCATGAATTGATATTAAATGACATGATTTAAACTTCTAA
>Ga0209611_10007656_pt1 | contig 17215 bp, 12 predicted proteins | sample S1TSphgellanicum_3_FD_187693 | JGI IMG/M metagenome (GOLD analysis project Ga0209611, IMG submission 187693) | Host-associated microbial communities from peat moss isolated from Minnesota, USA - S1T2_Fc - Sphagnum magellanicum MG (SPAdes) (version 2) | ecosystem: Host-associated > Plants > Peat...
ATTTACTCCTGAGGGATGAATCTTCAGAAGTAAATCAAAGAAACAATTATCCTGACAAACTTTGGATGCTCACGTTATCCAAACTTAATTTGAACACCCAAATCAGCACACAGCACAATTCCAACTTTTCTTAAACTCTCCACTTTCAGAGCCTTGAACTTGATGTGAACTAAAGGTATAAATCACTATAAATCACATGACCAAAATCTATTGGTGAACTTTCCATCACTGTTGGGCTCTGGAGAATTCACTCTGAGCATATGCTAGTAGATTGTAAGTACACTTGATCTGGTACACAAAACTGAACTAGTTTTCACAACACCAGAACTAAAGAAGGATCATAGCTCTTGTCCTGGCGTCCCATCTAAACATTTGCGGACCAGAAAGCTACAGATCTTAGAGAATATAACTTCAGACCAAAGCTGTAACTGGAACTGCCTCACTTCTCTAGTAAGAACTCTACAAGCTGGGTCGCTTTGTTCAAGGAATGATCAAATTGATTTTCCCTATATTTGTGATGCAGTCTCCCTTCCACTCCATCTCAGGTCAGTTTTTTGGAACAAATCTACTGATCCACTAGCTTAGAGCATCTTCAGTAGTGCTCAGTATATGACCCTGCACAAACTTCATGAACTTCATGAACTTGTCAAAGAAAGAGCTTTAGAGAGAAAATCTGCAAGTTGGCATGTGTACCCACTCATATAGCTCAAATAGGTCAAACACCAAAAAACCATGTTTATCAAATGGAGCTTCTTGCAATTAATTTGTAGATACTTTCACACCAATTTTAGCAATGTGTATTGGGGTTAAAAAAGCGTTGCTTGGTCCTTCAGGTTGTTAAGTGACTTATGAAAATTTCCAAATTCTTTTTCAAAGCTTTTCATTGATCCTCTCATATTGGCCAAGAAGCTTGAATATAGGACTGACTGTATAAGTAAAGATCACAAACAAAAGGATCGGTACTCAGAGTACTTTTGTATAGTTGTCCATATAGACTACAATTGGAAAGGTTTTTCTCATCTTGTAATGAATTTTCTTTCAACCCTAATTTTTATTTATTTGGGTCCATGTCTTTCACATTCAATTATATTCCAATGTTTCATTGTAGTTACATTTCTTTGGGAATTTTTTTTTCTTCAAATACATGAAAGGAGGCTTAGATTGCCTACATTTGGTATATTTGACTAACTGCAGAGGTAGTTAAGATTTAAGACTTGCAAGTTGTAACCTCTGAAACAGGGGTAAGTGACACCCCTATTCAAAATTTGCACTCAATCCTGTTTTTTCTACCACCTAATTTATCCCTCTTGCCTCAATCATTTTCTTTGCTAAATTGGCAAGTCGTTTTCTCCATTAGATTATGGTAGGAATTTCAGGATCTGCAGGTCCTCCAGGACCTTAAAATTTTCTACCAGTAATTGGTAGAAGAACACAGCCATTTATTGATTTTTTAAAAAATGATTCATGCCCAATAATTACCAGCACTTCTACAAAATGTGCGTGCAGTTCACTAGCCTCTATTCACTAGACTAGTGAATTCATTACTTTTCCACCAGTCCTGTTCACTACAACCAGCGAGTTCACTTAGAAATCCAGTGAAATCACTTGATCTACAAGGACACTTTTTGTTGCATGCAGCCTCACTTACCATTCAGTAACCACACACCAGGCACTAGTCACACAAGGTTTGGACAAGCTTGTAAATGACATTTACCACTCATTGGGACAGCCTGAACTTTTGGTGGTAATTTCAGTCATGCCGATGAATATACTTCATTCTTCCAATATGGTTGTATGCGTGTGAAAGTAAACAATTCAAATTGCAAGCTTTCTATGGTAATTCCTCAATTTCTTTTGAGGCCTTTGCAAAGGATTCACAGATGGCCAAACCAGCAGCAACAGCAAAAACTGCAACAACTGTACAAGTTATTCCAACTCGAGGCCCATAAATCAACCAAGAACTGAAGCTTATGGTAATAAGGGTCCATATTGTGTCTAACAGTACCAAAGCTACAGGGATGCCAATCAATTGCACAATTTTGCACACCCAGACCCAAGCAAGATGGCTTGGGTTGCCAAGCAAATAGCCTAGAAAAAGGGCAGTGATTCCCAACCCGAGGAAGTCTAATATCAGAGCTAATGTCCACAGTCCTCCATATACTTCTAATTGCCAACCAGACAGATTTGGGGCAATGCTTACAAATGGTTGAATTGCAATTCCAGCTAGAAGCGTCTCCTGCACAAAACAACAGAATTTTCGGAGTGAGATATTGGGTTTCACTCGCTTGTCAACAGATTTAATGCCACTTTACAATTCTACACTTTCTCCTTTCTTCCAGTCAATATTTTCTGAGAAAGACGAATCATGACATGCAACTGCAGCAACTCTTTTGACTTTTGAGGATGAACTCACCACAATAATGAAAGTGCTCCAGAGGTTCAGAAATCCTTTTTGTATTGCATGACCAGCTGCTTCTTTTGTTTCGAAGTATAATGGCCAATCTTTCAATTCGTTGAGTGGCTGCTCAAATATCACGTAGAGTCCCCTGAATTTTTGCATAACTGGGTGGTCTCCATCCACGTGTTCCACGTGTTTTTTCTCTACTGTTGAAAGTGTTGAGCTTGATCTCTTTTTGTAGCTGTTTGCATCTGTATTATCTTCTGTATACCACACACAACCAGAAGACACAGCCCTCCAATCTCTGAGAAGTTACCAAATCTGTACCTACTCCCCAGGGCCAAATTGCATGTCTACTATACCAATATTTGACTCTTACCTGACTCACATATCATAAAGCATTTGCACAGGCAAGATTGAAGACAGAATGTTATTGTATTACCATAATCCAAATGGTCATGTAAAAATTGCTGGAAAGCAAGTGTGTGTCTAATTTTTCAAAAAACACCCTATTTCAAATGCTCGGCACTGAAATCCAGAACTAGTCAAGTGTTTCTTTCTCCCTGGTGGCATCCATCCATGCCACGAATTAAGGAAAATTACAACACATTAGAATAGAGAAATAGAATGTTACTCATTTAGTCTTGGTGCTAAGAGAACATGACCCAATGCAGAGTGTCGTCAAAAGTGCTCATCGGATAGATTTGGCAAGTCTGCCCTGCCACTTGATTTCTAAACAAGAAGAGTAAAAGAGAGGCTCGAAGAATTCCCCAAAGCTATAATTTCAACAGCGGTTGAGGCGAGGCAGGTTGGAGCATGATTCTATGCTTTTACAGAAACAGGAAATTGGAAACACATTTATTGTAGATGAATTGCAGCCTACCAGTTTGTGCTGATGATGGGAGTCCATTCATGTGTATTTGCAGTGCGATGCTCGATGGTGAGGGTATATTTGAGTTAGCTGGAATCGTATCGGATGTCATCTCATTCGATTGAGGTGAAGAAGCCATTGATATTCAGCCTCAAACCAAATTGCCTGCAAATCACCAAGAACAATTGGCATTAAAGTTGGATGTAATGCTCAAGTTCGTGTTTCCAACAAGTTCAACCCAATTTTTTTTGAAAAACAATCAACTGCAAAGCCCTTTAAAACGATCATCTGAAAAAAAATTACAATCCCACTGCACTACGTAACAGAGTTCAAATCCTGCTCTTTGAATATATATGTAACTCAAGTCCCACATATAATTAAGTCAAGTAGTGCTAGAACTTTGCCTCTAGACACGAGGGCAGCGGAATCTTTCATACTGCAACTTACAGGTTTGGGATGGAATCCAATAGTCAGTTGTAGATCTGCCTCCGAAAACAAAGCAAAGGTCAGCTTAATGTAGCCTATCACGTACGTCCGATATGAACTGAAAGGCTCCTAAGGCGGGAAAATTGATTCTCAGAATCGAAAGATTTGAGCAAGCGCGCAGGTAGCATGCAGGGAGAAGGGTGAAAAATAGTCGAAAGGCTCCGAGCGTTGTGAGAGCGAGGGATTGGTGATGCAGCCCAGGGCGTTCTGAGGATGATGATGTTGGTGGTGGTGGTGATGTGGGAGAATATAGAAATGTTTATATACGCAGCTTCCGCAAGTCGTTGTTCTTCAGACTGCGTAGCGTAGTTAACGATGCAGACAACCACCAGGCAAGGTGAAAGCGAGTCGGTATATTAGTCCTCACATCGTTTTCTCCACCGTCGTAATTAATCATCGCGTTCATGCAGCGGCCATAAACAAACCAAAGTCAAAACTTGGCGCGCCGCTTATGGACCTCAATCGATGTCTTATCTTGTCCGTGTGGGATGAATTTTTTGATATTCATTGGAAGTCAGCGTCATGCCATCGTACCCGCGTCCGCCCAAACTGGTAGCTCGTCAAAAGTGCATTAGATTCACAAGGAGGCGGGTTTTTCCAATGTTTGGTGGGCATCAACTTTTGAACATATAATTTGGTATAAGGTAAGGTAAAACTGCCTATCACGAAATACATACCTATTGTCGAACACTTTCAATAATTTTTCTCATTCATTAACCAAATTAAGTTATTTTGTGTTATTGGATGTGCAAACCAAAGGGTTACAAATGTTATTTCAGTGTCGGAAGTAAAGGAGCAATGCAGAAAACAAAGGAAGAGGATTAGTGATAATTTACTTAAAACTTTGAAAAATTTATAGCTCTAGATCGTTCTCTAGTTCCAGTCCTATATCTTTTTTATTTTTAGTACGTTTTGAGTTATTTAAAAACTGATGGCTGCACCAAGTAAGGTTTAACAAAACTTCTTTCTATTCCAAATGCAACAATCAAAGATCTTAAGCTTGAAACTTTCAACTGTTTTAATTCACCTATCACTAAACATTGAACCCCCTTACACCAAACACCCTATATCTTTTGCAATCCTTTATCAAATTGAGAATTTTCGTGACATTGGAAGGCGTTAGGTGAAGAACTACAAATGTTCACTGAGGTTCAAAAAGAGAGGAACAATGTGTTGAGGATTCAACATTCTTTGAATTCTTAAATGTGAGTGTTCATTGGTCTATTTACCCTACTGGATTTTATTTTTAATTCATTCTTTCATAAGATTGGTATTGGATTTTTTTATAAATTTATTTAACTTGTTATTGGTATGAAATATTTTATTAAACTCACATCAACCTAGTCTTGGTATAGGATCCAAGGCTGATTTTTTAGCTCATATGTAAGAGGTATGGAATATCAAAAGAGTTGGTTTGGAATCCAAGTAGATTCATCCATCATATCCTATGAAAAGATGTTATTGAGATGTGAAAGAACAAAATGTTCATATGGTGTGCTCAATTTTTACGTTTAAGATTGTTAATTTCAATAAAAATTTTATATAATTTAATGCAAAAAAAATTTGTTAAAATGAAAGATGAATTTTTGAAGTTGGGTTTAGGGTCAAACTATGCCATTTTTAGGGGCATCTTTTTATATCATTTTTATTCTAAACATCTTATAAAAAAATAATAAGCATTGCCAGAAAAAAATTACTCAAGGCACCTAAACCAAATCACATATATATATTTTGAAGCGATTTAATTTGAACCTTTTTAAAAATATTTGTATCACAATCATTTTTTAAAAATTAATTAAATTATTTTTAACATGCGCATGAAATGGTTATCTAATTGGGGTTTATTCACATAGACTTTATTAAATCGTTAATCATTTTGTCATCCTTCATTTAAGTGATGATATCACAATAGATTATCATCTTAACATTATCAAATGAACTTTGTATGAGTTCTAAAATATTTTTCATGGCTAATTCACCATATTTTGCAATACCCCATGTGATTTAACCATTTTGGCTTACATTTGGCATTTTCTCATAAGAATATAACCTTCAATTCTACTTGGATTCCAATTTGACCCTTTTGGTATTGAAACCACAAGGAAAAATGCCTAATATAAAAGTCACTAACCTTTTATCTTGGGACTACAATGTCATATTGTCCAACTAGATATTTTCGTTGATATATGTTTGACATTATCATGTATTTGACAAATTATAAACCTTATTTTTTTTCCTTTAACCAAAACAAATATCCCAAGCTTTGATTCCAATATGACCCTTTTGATATTTCATAAACAAGTGCCTCAAATCTTAAAAGGGTTTTTTAAATAATCTTCATTTCCTTGTATTAAAAAATAAGAGCTTTTTCCTCACATCTTTTAGGGTTACCAAATATTTCAAGTTTCTCAATTTTGTGCTATTTTTTTTGTGTTGTGAAAGGTGAGAATTCATTGTTTTTTTTACATCAATCAATGATGCTTTCAATAAAAAAATCAGAATTTTTTGTTTACTTATTTATTTCTATTAATGCATTTTATGATGGAAAAAATGAAAGCTTCAATGTGTTTTTTATGGTGTGTTGGTTGTTCCCCCTTAGTTCATTTTGCATTATGAGAGGTGATAATTATGTGTCATTTTTAAAAAACACCCATTGTTCTTAAAGCTCCATCAAATGACTAATGTTTTGCATTTTTTTCACTTTTTTAAATCTATAATATGCCCTCATTTGATTCATTATTATATAATTTTTGAAAGATACTTATCAAGTTCTTCTTCCTTTCATTATAATTACATTATTGCTTAATAAATTATATCAATTGAATTTTAAATTTTTATGGTTTTCAAAATTTTGTCTTAATGTGTTTTTTTTTTGTATGTAGGGGAAAATAAACAAAAAATCAAAGAAAAGAAAATTCAAAAAGATAAAAAATTAAAAATAATACTTTCAATAACTTTGGAAAGCACTTTAACAAGTTAATGGATCTTCTGAGCCCCTGAAAGCCCTTGCATCAAATTTCATTTTAAGTGTAACTATCTTAAAATTACATTGAAAAATAACGTTTCATTTCCTCACATTTTGAGGTTGGAAATTTTATTCTAGGAAAATTATATATTCCCTTAACAAATTTCCCAAAATGTTAAGAACATCTCCATTGAGGTACATTAAGACACCTCACTGCATTAAAAAAAATGTCAACACAAAAAAATGGTTGTAATTAAACCCCATTGTTGCACCTACAAACTAATTTAACCATCAAAACTTTGGGAAAATGATTTATTATCCAGAGTGACATACTGAACACTGGTGGAGATGCTCTAATGGGGGGAACACAGTGCCCACTGCAGATTGTACAAAATCGGTAATTCAGAAATTTATTCTCAACGTGCACTAAAGCAAAAAATTTCAAGCTTTTAAAGTAATTGTTGGCCACCATTTTTTGGCCCCATACTGATGCGAGAGGCACTAATGGGCGGTACACAGTGCCCACTGCAGATTGTACAAAATCGGTAATTCAGAAATTTATTCTCAACGTGCACTAAAGCAAAAAATTTCAAGCTTTTAAAGTAATCGTTGGCCACCATTTTTTGGCCCCATACTGATGCGAGAGGCACTAATGGGCGGTGCACAGTGCCCACTGCAGATTGTACAAAATCGGTAATTCAGAAATTTATTCTCAACGTCCACTCAAGCAAAAAATTTCAAGCTTTAAAAGTAATTGTTGGCCACCATTTTTTGGCCCCATACTGATGCGAGAGGCACTAATGGGTGGTACACAGTGCCACTGCAGATTGTACAAAATCGGTAATTCAGAAATTTATTCTCAACGTGCACAAAAGCAAAAAATTTCAAGCTTTAAAAGTGATTGTTGGCCATCATTTTTTGGCCCCATACTGATGCGAGAGGCACTAATGGGCGGTACACAGTGCCCACCGCAGATTGTACAAAATCGGTAAGTCAGAAAGTTCTCCTCAATGTACACTGAAGAAAAGCTTTTCAAGCTTTAAAGGTGCATTGTACGGCAAAGGAAACCTCTCAATGAGGAGGGGTGCATGGGCTTGGTTCCATGACATTTGAAGTGCAAAACACCTTGAATATAGAATGATTTTTTCACTGAAAATTAAATTAAATCATAGCTGAAAATTTCTGAGGAATTGGAATGTGCCTTTGGTGTTGTTGGAAAGATCTTGATGAGCAGGATTTAATGGAATTTATTTGGTAAGATTTGGATTCAGAATGTGAGAGATACTGATTTTTAAGTGATTTCTGCCGCTGAAAGTTCAAATAAATTTCAAAAATCCAGGTTTTGGAAGGAAAAATCAGTTGAGGATGTGGTAACACTTGGGTCAATGGCACAGGTCACACTAGTGTACACCAAGAAAGAATCGGTTTGTACATTTTATGTATAGGAGAAAGTTCCAGATATAGGGCCTTCTGGATTTTTGGTCTAGTCCCCAGGCCAATAACTAAAATATAGTGGATTTTTTTCATTCGTAATATAATGTACAGCAGGATTTTAAATGAAAAGATGGACAGCCTAACAGGTAACTTCCAGCAGTCTGAAGTGATTCTGATAGGTTGGGGAGTAACTTCTAACAGGTGGAAGTTACCGTGAGAGGCTGGTACCTAAATTGACAATCGGAGGGCCAATGAGGCTACCCAAACTACAAAGATTAAAAATCGGCCATACTTCATGTGTAGCCTAACTTTGTGTCAGGTGAACCCCTTGCGGGGAGGGAGGCAACAGCCCCATCAATCATTAGAAAGGTGAAGGTAATACAAAGCTGGGAGGAAATGCCACTCAATGGTGGCATTGTCCTTTCCCAAAATGTTCATGTGAAGCCACTCTCTTCTGAAATCGGACTCAATGCTAGCTTGAATATCAGGGTCCTTGGTGGGCCGGTGAGATCTAATGGCCTTCCAAGAGGCCATACCGACCTCAACGGTAGCCACCCAGGCCTGAGTGATAACTTTCATGGTGGAATATTGTTCACCGAAGTGTTTCCTACATCTCTCGAACCAAAGGTGGTAAAGGATGAAACTACGAAGAATATCTAATGGTTGCCTGGGGTATGTGAAACCGCCAATGTGGTAAGCTAGGAGCCTAGGTGGGTCGTCTTCACATTCCATGGTCACCTCGCCCAGGAGGACAAAGGGCCAAGTGATCATAATGTCCTGGGGCGCTTGCCATTCGTCCCAAATTCTCTTGAAAACTTCCCATGCGCGCTGAGCCATGGGGCACTCCTGCAAGCAGTGCTGAGGGGATTCCTCCGCGTTGGAGTCACACAATTTGCATTGCGGGGCGATTCCCATGAGTTGCAACCAAGTGCCCACCGGGAGGCCTTGGTTTAAGGTCAACCAAATGAGCGTGCCCACCTTGCGTGGGCGCGCGTTGTGCCAGAGCCTAGCAATCATCTGGGCGTTAGATGTGTTTCGGAGGTTGAAGGCTTGTATGAAAGTCACCGTTTTGGAAGGGCGGGTCATCTTTCGGGTGTTGACGTAACCCCTTTTGGCGGTGTAACCGAAGAAAGGTGCGTCGCCTAGCGGCGGGTTAGAACGCCAATGCCACTCGCCCGGGTCCCATGGGAGATCCTGAATGAATCCTGTTTCAAAGATCTAATACAAGAGGGGTTTTTTCCCTGGTGTCGGCGGATCCCTGGCCACCTTGAGGGTTGCACCAGGTTTCTCTTGGTGTAGAACTCTCACCGTGCGGTAGTTCGCCGTGGGGATTGTGTGGACTTGTTGAGAGGTGGCTTGGATGCGGCCGTCTAACATGAGCTTTTGGAATTCTAGCGCTTCGGCCTTGCCATGGGTGTGGGCGAGCACATGGTATACCCAGTCCAATGGGTTGCCTATGCTGGGGGTTAGGTTGCCGATCCAATCCCCTACTTGGATGTGGCTGTCGTACTCGTCGGGGCGCCATTGAATACTTGTTGTGATGATGTCCCTACATGTCTTATTCAAGGCGTGATGGCTCATCCCTAGTTCCGATAAGCCTCTCCAATCTTTGTTTTCCAGGCTCCAAAGATCCTTGACCCAGGAGTGCGCAAAGGTGCACCCTTCGCTCCGGCCACTCACTCCAAGCGGGGTGCCGCTTGCGCTGAGTATGGACGGGTTGCCAAAGAGTGGTTGCCTGAGGATTTCATCAGCGGTCATTGGGTCTGATTTAGTTAGGCTTGGCCTCACATTCAGCCAAGCTCCGACGATGCTCTTCCACATCGAGCATTGAAGTCTTTTGAGCTTGGGCGCGGCAAGGAGCCAGTTGAGGTCGGGGTTGGTGGGGCCTTTGCTGTGGACCGGGAGCCTGGTCTAATCGGCTTTGTGTTTAATCAGCTCCTTCCAAGGCTCGCCGCCAGACGCAAGGCCCCTCACAAGCAACTTGGCTAGTAACACTTCCGATTAAGATTTGGGGTCGGTGACTCCCAAGCCTCCTTGAGCGGTTGGGAGTGCCAGAGTGTCCCATTTCACTTTGGCCCTTGTGGCGCATCCTTGCTGCCCGAGATGAAGTTTCTAATGACTCCTCGTACTTGGCAACACATCCTGGGATTAGGATTCCAGCATGCTACCAAGTACCATATCGATGCGAGGAGGACCTAGTTCACCACCAGGATCCATCCTATCAAAGAGAGCATGTTATGGCTCCAGCTGATGAGTTTGCCTTTGAGGGCAATCATCATAGTATCAAAGTTTGCCTCAGGGGGGAGGTGGAAACCTACTTGGATCCTGAAGTACCTAATTCCTTGGTCGGTGGGGATCCACTTGAGGCCTTCACCTCCACCCCACTCCCAAGTCCTTTCCTTTTTGTTAGCCCAAATGGCGACGGACTTGTGCCAATTTACCTTTGCTCCAGATGTGTGACAAAAGGTCTTGAAAACCACTTGTGCCTTGTCCATGTTGGCCGGGGAGCCTTGTAGGTACAGGGCGGTGTCATCCACAAACGTTTGATCTCTGATCAAACCACCTCTGGGAAGGGAAAGACCTTCCACTTCATATTTGGGGTCCGCCTTCATGTAGCCCAGCACATCGGTGGCGAGAATATAGAGGTAGGGTGCCAAGGGGCATCCTTGTCTCACTGATCTGGCTAGTTGGAAGTCGAGTCCGGTGACCCCATTCACCTTGATGGCGGAGGAGGCTAATTGATACAAAGACCCGACCCAGCGCACACAAGTGTCGCTGAAGCCAAGCTTGGATAAAGCCATGAAGAGGAACCCCCATTCGATTCTATCAAATGCCTTCTCAAAGTCCAAGAGAAGCAGGACGAGGTCTTGCTCACTTTCCTCTGCCTAGCTTAGAGCTTCTTGGGCTATGAAGACGTTGTCAAGAATGCTTCTCCCCTCCGCAAAGCCCGTTTGATTTGGTCTAATGATGTGGGTGGGGGCTGATAGAATCCTCCTGGTGAGTGTTTTCGCTAGGACTTTATAGATGCTGCCTAGCAAGGTGATGGGTCTCCAGTTACTAAGTTTAGTTCGGTCCCCGGTTTTGGGGATGAGGGTTATCAAACCCTTGTTGATGTAGGCCGAGGTTGCCCTGGAGCTAAACATGGCTGTGAAAGCTTGCAGCAAAGTTAGGGCAACCTCATCTGCGTATTCATGGAAGAACTCCATTGGAATACCATCATGCCCAGGCGCCTTTCCTTTGGGCAAGGCTTTGATGGCATCTACGATGTCTTGGACTGTGAGGGCCCTAGTGAAGTTAGTGTTGGTGTCTTGCGTGACCTTCACCTGCACACTAGTCCAGCATTCCACCTGAACCTCCATTGTGCTGAAAGTGTGCGCATCTGAGAAATAGAGGCGAGAGTAAAACTCGGTAATGTATTGGGCGAGGTCGTTTTGACCCGTCATGGATCTGGACTCGGTGTTGAATTGTTGCAAAAGGGTTTTCTTTTTGCCTATCTGGTGGAAATAAAAAAAGGATTTTGATCAAGTATCCCCATACCTGAGCCAATTGGACAAGGAGAAGTGCTAGTTGCGCTCAACCGAGGTCTAAAAGATCTCCGCGGGCTTGCTTTACAAGTTGGAGAGGATGCTCCTCACTTCCTTGTTCGCCGGATCCCTTTGGAACTGGATTTCGGCCAGCTAGATCTTTTTGGTGCATGCTCTTACACTCATACCTTGGGCGCGTTTTTTTTCCTTTGAGAGCCTCGCATTGCACATCATGACTTTTCCAGTGGCGACCTCAAGCCAGGTCGACCAGTCCGCCTCGTTGGAAAGGGGGAAGGGATGGCTCCCGACCCACACGTCCAACATTTTTTGCCTACTTCTTTCCTCGCTCAAAAGAGAAATGTCAAATAAGCGTGAGGGGCTGCTAAGGGCGTTGTGCTGCCCCCATATCGTGATGACGAGGGGCGAGTGGTCGGTGAGTTTTCTCACCGAGGCCGTAGCCTCGATTCTCCCTCCCCTTTCCTCTAAGGTTCCAAAGACCATAAACTTATCAATTCGAGAGACGACGGAGGTTGCTCCCGTCCTCCCGTTATCATAAGTGAAAGCCTTCTTTGTGAGCTTACGGAAACTATCTAGGCGCCAAGCGTCAGTTAGTCCATACCTAAGGGTCATGTGATGCCATGAGGCGGATTCTCTCCTGTGCATCTACCTCTCGCCGGCTATGCCTCTCCGATCCGTCACCTCATGGTGGTTGTAATCACCCCCAGGATGATGTGATTTGAAGTGAAGTCAGCTTGGTTTACCCTTCACCATAGTAGAGCTCTGTTGTTGGAGGATTGTGGAGCGTAGACATTGATAATGGTTAGAGTTCCATTGTTGAGAGATTAGAGTGTGATGAACTGCGCGTGACCCTCAATCAGGGTTCCATGCGCTGTGATGAATGGGGCAATTGCCTTATCGACCAGGATGGCCGTGCCAGCGCTAGTTCTTTGGGAGCGTCCCATAGGGATGCCCTCATTCTAGACGGAGCTTTCGCACCAAAATTTGATGCCCCTAGCAGAGCCCTGGGCGTCCTCCTTCCTGAGGTGGTGCTCTTGGATGAGCACAATTTGGGGAGGGGTTAGGAGAGAGGCAAGCCACACCTTGATCTCCTTGGGCTTGGACGTGCTTCCCCTCAACCCTCTTACATTGAGGGAGGCCAAGGTGAAGGCCTTTGCAGTCATAGGTAAGCTTGTTGCGAGCAGCCAGTTAGCTGATCGATCCCGGGGGTCTAACGCGGTCGCTAGACAAGAGCTCTTAGGCCTCACCCTCCTCCTTGTGACCGATGCATGTTAGCGCTGAGCTATCCTTCTGAGGAGCCATCAATTGCATTAGATCCAGCTTAGTGAACCTTTTTTTTCTTGCCGCCTGGGGGGAGGCTAGCATGCTCGTCAAACGGTTCTTGTGTGCCTGCTGGGTTGAGGTCTCCCCATCAAATTTCCTTAAGAAGTTGTGCGCCGAGGTGGCAAACTCCACTTCATTATTCATACTTGGAATGTGATCCAAGATTTTGCATTGGAAGTGTCGCTTGTTTTGGACACTCAGCGCGCTTGACCCCGTGTCAATGTAGGTGAGGATGGTGCATTCCATCCCGCCTCTACTCAGCTCTTCCAACCAGACCCATTCCAGTTGGGGCTGGTCAATGAGGCTAAGTTTGAACCGTATAATTTTTTCTTCCAACTCTAACTCAATCTTTTAGATAAAGTCTGCCCAAGCCAAGCTGGGAGACTAATCCACCTCCGCGTCTATGGCTGGCCCCGTGATCCTGATGCACAATGGGAGATTCGGCGAGGCTTGGTTCTTGGAGTGGACCAACGTCTCTTTCTGAATGTTCTTGTCTGTCGCAACCCCACTTTGGCCAACTATGGGGGTGAAGTCCAACACTTGGAAAAGTTGGAGGTTGGGAGTCTTCCGAGACTCTCGAATGTTCAGAGCTCGACAGCAAGGGGCAAAACACCTTGCATTGGGGTGTTCTTAGTGTCATTGAAAAGGTCTTGAAACGTGCATATCGAAAATGCCCTCGCATTGGCAATTCGGACATCTACAGCCCAAGTTATGGGCAAAAGAAGGGCCGGGAGTCAAATTGGCAGTTTGACTCCCGACCATTAAAAGTCGGGAATCGACCTCTTCCCGACGTCAGATTTGAGTGTGCAACATGGCGTTGGAAAGATCTCGACAATGGCTACAACTTTTGTTCAGACCTCGTCACGATCCAACTCTGCAGTCGAGAGTTATGGTGGTTCAAAGTTTTGGGAGTCCCGCCGAGACAATTTCGGGACTCCATTTCGGGAGTCCCAGGAATTTGTGCCATTCGGATGTAGCCTTCGCGACCAGCCGCAAAGAATACTATATGGGGGAAGGTGGTGGCTTCCCCCGAGGCCGGGCCGTGGTGAGTCTTGTGTGTCCAAGTGCCCGTGGCAAGTCCCAACACCAAAAGGTGTCTCGAATGCTAAACTAACCTCGTGTGGTTGGTTTTTGGATGCAGATTCACACAAGCTAAGTTAGTTCCTCTTCCTAGTCTAATCCCGGGGCTCCTAACTTGATTGTCTACCCCTTTTTTAGAGTTGGAAGCCAGGAGCGTGCTACCAAGTTTAATTTTCCGCAACTTGACTTTGTGAAACCCTCAAGTGGGTTTCACCCCCGTGACTTGGGAGCACGTCATTGTCCTTGACCAACACTGGCCAGATCCTGGCCCTAAAGGGTTCTTTGTTTTGCAGGGCAGTGATGCCTAACGAGGTGAAGAAAAAAGTGTGCACTTCTGAGTGCATTAGTCCTCTCTTCCTTCCCGGCGTGGCGTCCCATGGCAGGGTGTGGAAAACGGGCTGAGATGCTTCTTGCCTCGGCGATGCCAGCTTAGGAGTGTGTTTCCTTTTCCCTTGGAAGGTCCATCCTTCCATTGCATCCACTTAGGATCTATTGAGTCGCTCAGACTCCTTGATTCCTTCCCCTGGGCTGGCAAAAGGATTGGGGTTCGCCTCTGGTGCTAGTACTTGAGCTCCTTTCAGCCCCGGGAGTCCGAAGTGTAACTTGGTGCTTGGAGTGGAGCCTCCCGGTGTGGGTTACCCCTCATCTGGTCGAGTCTCGCTCTTGAGGCGTGTTGGAGGTTCGAATGGATCTAGCATTTCTTGATCCCTTATGTCGTTGCTAGTCGGTCTCCTTTGGCTGGGGACTTGCGCTAGGCTTCCAGTTTGAGGGTTAGCCTGGCTGGCTGGTTGTGGGAGAATACAGGGGGGAGCCAAAGCCGCCGGCGCGTCCGCCCACGCTTTCTCCCTCCTCTTGTCTTGCAGGTTCGGTGGAGCTTTTGTGGGTGGCTTTGGTTTGCTTGCGCGTGCCACCCCTTGTTCCTTCTCTTGTGGATCCGGAACCTCCCCTAAACTCGCACTTGGAGGAGGGTTGTGTTGCTTTGGACCTTCCCAAGGTCTCATTATGTTCGTGTTGCAAGCACAAGCATGGTGGCCAAACTTGCGGCACTTCCTACACTGGTTTGGAAGGCCAGAATATAAGATCCTTTGACGTATGGTGTTTGTGGTGGGAGTTGTTTCCGCCATGGATGGGATTCTAATGAATCCCGCGAGTCTGGTTATGTCTTGAACCTCTACCGTCGCCATGGGGCCGGCCGGCCTTTTGATGTAAAAGTCGGTGGCTTCAATGTCTAGGACTTCATCTAGCTTACTTGCCATGATGGTAAGGGCTTTTGCATTTCGGAATTGCTCGTGCAAGTCCGGGAATTGCACCTTTATCGTGTGTGTGAGGAGCGCTTCCGCTTTTTGCACACTAGCATCAAAATCTAATGAAAACCTTGAGAAGGAGAAGCTGAACCCGCTCCAATCAATAGTTGTGAGCTTTCTTGTTGCAACGGCTCCTTCCTTGTTCTCAACGAGAATTAGGAAGTAGCCTTGGGTGAAGAGTGAAGTTGAAGTGTAGGACGTCGGGAAGTGGAGCTTCAGGCATTCGTGCAATGCTTTGAATGTCGCTCTCCCCCCAGGGTGCGTCCGATTACCGTTCTACGGGTTTTTTTGGCAACATTGCCTTGCATCTCGGTCACCATGTCTTGAGGGAACTCCACTTCTATTTCCAGCCTAAGTCTATCAGCGACGGGCCTTGGGGATCCACTCCCGTGGGGGCGATCGTTCCTGGTCCTTTGCTTGGATGCGTGATCAGAGTTAGGTTGGGAGGAGTGTGTGAGGAGGTGACCGATCTCCTTCTCGGTTCAGTTCTTGTGCTTGGATCACTCTCTTTGGCGGCTGAAAGGACCTCCCTCGCTACCAGCCTTTCGGTGGTAGCGCCCAGGTTTTCTAAGCTCATTCCTTGGCCCGCCACTACAGAAAAGAGCTCTGAAATCTGAGGAAGGGGAAAAGAGTTCTTTGGAGGTACCTTGGGTTGAGAGGAGCTTCCCGATGCCCCGGCTGCGCCCGTTGCGAATGGAGTTGAGACGTCTCGATGGCTGGTCGACGAAGGTGTCCGTTGGAGGTGGCCTTCGCGCGATTCACCATCGTTCCGTGTGTTGGTCGCTAACGCGTCCTTGTTTGGAGATCGGGTTCACTCCGATTCGCTGGGTGCGGCATGATCCGTCGACATTGGTCCAATAAGCTTCCCTTCCGCGCTGAACAAGCTTTCTGGGAGGAGAGAGCTCGACGCGGTGGGAGCTTCGCAAGAGCCTTGCGCTGGCGGAAGAAAGGATCCATTAGCAGCCGACGAGATCTCCTTGCATACTGGAAGGAAAGCTTGGGCATCGCCACCGCCGCTAGAGTTCGGTTTCTTTCTCCGAACCCTAAACGCACCGCGCCCTGCTTTCCTTATCCGGTATGCAATCAGAGATGAATCGCTTAGTTTGGAGATCTGATCTTTTGAATCAAAACATATTTCCATCTTCACCATCGTGAAGCGCTCAAGAAAATGCTAAAGAATGAAGAAAACAGGCTATGGAATCATGAGCCTCTCTAATACGCATCCAGGCAAAGGAGAGCCCATCTTTTCGCAAATCGCAAATCGTTCGTCAAACTTGGGTATAGGGGCGAAAGACTAATCGAACCATCTAGTAGCTGGTTCCCTCCGAAGTTTCCCTCTAAAATTTCAAGCTTTAAAAGTAATTGTTAACTCCTGAAGTAAGCTTCTTCCAATGGGAGCATGCATGAAATGAGGGACCCAGTTGGGATTGGTAGCCCGCTGGCAAAAGACCTTGATTGAGGTGTGGGCATAATGCAGCACAACGTGTCTGGCAACTTGTGTGGCTGAGAAGGAATTGCTTTCAGAATAGGATCATTTTTTTTAAAAATGATTTCTTGCCTTGTAAAGCATTGCTCCAAATTGAGCAATGTATCTGGAGGGTACGCTACTAAACTTAATAGTGGGCCGAGCATTTGGTATAGCAGAACTCTCATCACACAACGATACAATGGGTTTTCTGTTTTACAAAATACTTGCCCCTCTTTTCTAATAATTTTTTTGGCTGAGCAGGGGCATCTACTTATATAAAGAAATGGGTGTCCACGTGCTTAATGCGGTAATTCGTGATTGGCTCGAGCCCCCCCCCCCCCCCC
>Ga0209611_10007657_pt1 | contig 17213 bp, 14 predicted proteins | sample S1TSphgellanicum_3_FD_187693 | JGI IMG/M metagenome (GOLD analysis project Ga0209611, IMG submission 187693) | Host-associated microbial communities from peat moss isolated from Minnesota, USA - S1T2_Fc - Sphagnum magellanicum MG (SPAdes) (version 2) | ecosystem: Host-associated > Plants > Peat...
GGCAAACTGCGCCGGCAGACGGAAGACCCGCCGCAGTGCCGGCCGTCGCCGTCTTGGTCGCCGTTGCCGTCGCGGCGCCGATGCACTGCGTCGCCGAGGGTCAGCGCATATATCGGCGCCGATGCACTGCGTTGCCGAGGGTCAGCGCATGTATCGGCGCCGATGGACTGCGCTGCTCCGGGTCGGCGAATGTAGTTGAACGCCAGTCAAGGAACGTATTAAGCTTGCGCGCACGAGTAACTCAAGGGATGAACCGGCCTCAAGAGCCGGTCGGAGTGACTCATCGCGGGGGAACGGCGAGGGAGCGGGGATGCGTGCAGACTCAATCGGCCTGCAGCGATTGCCGGTTTGCCTGATCTGGGCAATCCGCTTGAGTGTGGCGGTGCCGCTTTGGGCTACCGTGCCGAGCGCGGCGGATGCGGCGGATGCGGCGGAAGCTGCGTCGAGCTCCGCTGATTCAGGCGCACTCGAGCAGATCGTCGTCACCGCCCAGCGCCGCGAGGAGCGCCTGCAGGACGTTCCCATGAGCATCATCACGTTCAGCCAGGAAAAGCTGGATCAGGAGGGTCTGCGTTCCATCGATGATCTGTCGCGGCTGACGCCGGGCATCACGTTCGTGCGCAACGGCATGAGCGATAGCGGCAACTACAACGATGAGGATTCCGACATCTCGATCCGCGGCATCGATTCGACCGCCGGCGCCTCGACCACCGGCATTTACATGGACGACACCCCGATCCAGACGCGTCACCTGCAATTCGGCACGGTGAATCCCTTCCCGGCGCTGTTCGATCTCGAGCGGGTCGAGGTGCTGAAAGGTCCGCAGGGAACGCTGTTCGGCGCGGGCTCCGAGGGCGGCACCATCCGCTTCATCACGCCCGAGCCGAGTCTCACGCGTTTCCAGGTGTACGCCCGGGCCGAGTTCGGGCAGATCGACGGGGGCGGACAGAACTATGAGGCAGGTCTCGCGGTGGGCGGCCCCATCATCGAGGACGTACTCGGCTTCCGGGCAAGCGTGTCCTATCGCGAAGACGGCGGCTGGGTCAACCGGGTCAACTACTCGCCACCCCCCTTCGCGCTTGCAGGCTACGCGGACGTTTACAGCGGATCACCCGAGCTGACCGGGGTTACGGCCCGCAACTCGAACTGGCATGACACGCAGACCGCGCGTCTCGCGCTCAAGTGGCAGGCGACCGACGGCCTCACCGTCTCGCCGTCCGTGTACGTCCAGACACTGCATTACAACGACACGGGTGCGTACTGGGTCTCGCTGTCGAATCCCGGGGACGATGTTTACAACAACGGCAATGCGCAACGCGATCCGACCACCGATCCTTGGTACTTGGGCGCGATCAAGGTGGACTGGAGCACCCCGTTCGCGCACGTCGTGTCGAACACCTCGTACTTCTCGCGCAGCCAGCATTCCATGTCGGACTATACGCAATGGTGGAACACGGTGTTCTTCGGCAATCAATTCACCGGGGCGAACGGGAATTCGAGCGATGATGTGTCCGCTTATTTCCAGGACCGCCAGGACAATTTCACACAGGAAATCCGCGTCAGCTCCGTCGATCCGCAGGCCCGCCTCACCTGGACCGGCGGCGTGTTTTATTCACACGTGCACGAGAACACCACCGAATTCATCTACGATCCGAGCTTCGGAACGCTCGATGGTGTCCCGGAGCCGGCCGGCAATCTCGTTTACAATCAGCCCGAGTTCAGCGTCGTCGACAAGCAGATCGCCTTGTTCGGCGAGGCCAACGTCAAAATCACCGATCACTGGAACTTTACCGCCGGCGTGCGTCTCTCGAAGGTCGACTACACGGGTGTCGCCGTGGAGAGCGGCGCACTGCTCGGCGGCCTGCTGGTCAACGGCAGCAATTCGGGCAGCGAGAAGCCGGTGACGCCGCGCTTCGTGCTGAATTACAAGCCCACCGAGGACAGTCTCTACTATGCGAGCGCCGCCAAGGGCTACCGCCCGGGCGGCGTCAACACGGTGTTGCCGCCGGTATGCACCGCGAACCTGCCGTCGGCGATCCCGAGCACGTTCAATTCCGATTCACTCTGGCAATACGAGATCGGGACCAAGCAGACTCTGCTCGATCATCGGCTGCAAGTCGACACGGCCATTTACTACTTGCAATGGAAGAACATTCAGCAGTTCGTGTATCTGACCTGCGGTCTCGGGTTCGTGCCGAACCTCGGCAATGTGACCGGCAAAGGCGGGGACATCGAGATTGCCTGGCGCGCGACCGACGGCCTGACCCTGGGTCTCAACGGGGCTTACACGGATTCCTACTATACGTCGACCGAGGCGTTGACCGGCGCGGGCGAGGCGGTCAACCTCGTGACCGTGGGCGACCACTTGCCCGCATCGCCTTGGAACCTGTCAGCGAGCCTGGAGTATGTCTTCAACAAGATCGAGAGGAAGCCCTACCTGCGGGTCGACTACCAATACGCGACGCCGCAGAACAGCGAGACACCCTACCTCGACCCGAGCAATCATCCCAACAGCGACCCGACGCTGCCGGGCTTGCCCGAGATCCGCATTCTCTCGCTGCGTGCCGGCGTGCGGTTCGACGGGTTGGACCTGTCCCTGTTCGCGCAGAACGCGCTCGACTATCACACGGCGACCTTCGTTTCTCGCGACCTTGCAACCAGTCCGCTCAACGGCTATCCGGCCAACTTCGATACCAATTACTTCGGGCGAGGCTACGCCCCGCTGACCTACGGCGTGACACTGACGTACCGTTACTGAGGGCGCTGCCACATGCACCGCCTCGCTGCCGCGCTCCTGCTGCTCAACCCCTTGCTTGGGATCGCGCAAGCGGAGAAAGCCGATCTCATCCTCTTACATGGCGAGGTTCTGTCCGTCGACCCACACGACACCGTCGCACAAGCGATCGCCATCCGTCGCGGCATCATCTTGAAGACCGGGTCCGACACCGAGATTCAGGCGCTCGCCGCGGATAATGCACGAGTGATTGACCTGAAGGGCCATACCGCGACGCCGGGCCTCATCGACACCCACGCACACATCGCGCAAGGTGGTGTTGAGGAGCTCTACGGAGTCAAGCTGGCCGACGCCACATCCGTGGCCGAAATAGCCGAGCGCGTCAAAACCAAGGTGCCGCTGGTCAAGCCCGGCGACTGGATCACCGGCGCCGGTTGGGACGAAGGCAAACTGTCCGAGCGCCGCTATCCTACGGCGGCGGACCTCGATGCGGTCGCGCCCAACAACCCGGTCTGGCTCATGCACACGACCGGCCATTACGGGGTCGCCAACTCCTATGCCATGAAGCTCGCCGGCGTCAGCACGGCATTCCCCGACCCGCCTGCCAGCACCATCGACCGCGACGTTACCGGAAAACCGACCGGCGTGTTCAAGGAAGAGGCCGCAATGACGCTGATCACACGTCTCATTCCGGAGACGACACCGGAGCAAATGCGCCAGGGGATCCTCTACATCCAAAATGTTTTGCACAGCGAGGGCATGACCGCGGTCAAGGACCCGGACATCTTTCAAATCCAATGGGACGCCTACAAAGCGCTGCTCGATTCCGGACAGCTCAAGGAGCGTATCTGCGTACTTTGGGACGCCGGCATCACGATGAGGTCGGCGCAGGACGCTCTTGGCAAAGTCCACAGCGTCCCGCGGCTCCCCGCATCGCTTGGCGATGGCCGCCTTCTCTCATGCGGCGTCAAGCTCTTCATGGACGGCTCAGGCGGCGGGCGCACAGGCTGGATGTGGCAACCCTGGATGCGCAACAAAGCGACCGACCTCACCCAGGACGGCAAACCCAACCTGGGTTATCCGCACATCGACCCCGAGACGTACCGCAAGATGGTGTTGCTGTTTCAGAAATCGGGGGTTCCTGTCGGCACGCATGCGGTTGGCGATCGTGCAATGGATTGGGTTGTAGATACCTACGCCCTGGCCGAGAAACAGTATCCCCACCCTGGTCTTCGTCACGCCATCATCCACGCCAACCTTCCCACATCCCATGCGTTGGACCGGATGGCCGAACTGCAATCCAGGTTTGACGCGGGTTACCCGGAGATGCAGGCGGAGTTCCTGTGGTGGATCGGCACGATTTATGCGGAGAACTACGGGCCGGAGCGCGATCAGCGGCTGATTCCCCTGAAGACTTTGCAGCAGCGGGGGATCCTGTGGTCGGGAGGCTCGGATTATTCCGTTACTCCCGTGGCGGCGCGCTACGGTCTGTGGGCGTCGGTGGCGCGACAGACGTCCGCCGGCCTGGAGCCGTTCGGCTTGGCGGAGTCCGTCGACAGGCATACGGCGTTGCGAAGCTATACAGCTTGGAGCGCACGCCAGATGTTTCTCGAGGACAAGATAGGCACGCTGGAGCCGGGGAAACGCGCCGACATCGCCGTCTGGGACCGAAGTATCTATACGACGCCCACCGATCAAATCAAAAACATGAAGTGCCTGATGACTCTGCTCGACGGGGAAGTGGTATACGCTGCCCCAGATCAATTGCCGTAGCGCCATTGAATGGCTTTCGGCGCCGCCCAACGCCCGCAGGCGGCGAGGAAACGCCTGACGCCCGGCGGCGTGCCGGGCAAAACCTTGGGGCGATGGCGGCGAAGTCGGCTATGATTTCGCGGCGCCGGCTGTGGGCGCGATGCAGGGCGCGGATTGGTCATGACCCGGATTGAAGTTCCGACCTCGGGCAAGCGCCGGTCCGGTGGCGTGGGCCGATGGCTGGTGGCACTTTTTCTTTTGATCGTGGTCGGCTGCGGACTTTGGACCTGGCTGACGCTGGCCTGGGCGTACGCGGAGGGAGAGCGCGCGGGCGTGCTGCAGAAATTCGTCCGCCGTGGCTGGATCTGCAAGACCCGCGAAGGGGAAATCGCACTCTATTACGGCGGCGGGCAGTACATGGGTGCCGGCATCTCGCCGCAACTCTGGGATTTCAGCGTGCGCGATGCGTCTGTCGCGGAACAGCTCACCAAGGCAGTCGGCCGCCGCGTGCAATTGCATTATACGGAGCACCCGGGCATCCCCACGAGCTGCTTCGCCGATACGCGTTTCATCGTGGATCGGGTCACCGTCACCGACAATGTGCCCGCCATGCTGCCGGCTCCGGCGGCGCCAGGGACGCCCGCCATGCTGCCGAGTCCGGGAGCGCCGGCCGCGCGCTAGGAAAACCGGCGCCGCGAGCGCTCCACTTGCTCGGCGATGCTCACTGCGGTGCGCAGCGCCAGCAGACCATCTTCTCCGCTCACGGCCGGCGCGCAGCCGGTCGCGACCGATTGCAGAAAGGAGACGATTTCGTCCTTCAGCGCATCGCCCTGCTGGTAGTTGTTCTCCTCGATGGCGACCTGCGGCATGCCGTCAGCGCCGACTCCGGCGCCCTTGCGGATCACGGTCAGCACTTTTTGCTGTAGATCGACCGAAATATAGGCGTCGTCCTGGAACAAACGCAGCTTGCGTTCGGTCTTCAGGCTGACACGGCTGGCGGTGGCATTCGCCACACAGCCGTTGGCGAAACGCAGTCGTGCGTTCGCGATATCGACCTCTCTGGAGAACACGCTGCTGCCGATGGCATCGAGCGCCACCACCGGGGAGCGCACGATGCTCAAGATCAAATCGATGTCGTGAATCATCAGGTCGAGCACCACGTCGACATCCGTGCCGCGATGTTTGAACGGCGCAAGCCGCGCCGACTCGATGAAGCGCGGACTGGTCAGGGTCGGTTGCAGCGCCAGTACCGCGGCGTTGAAGCGCTCCAAATGGCCGACCTGCAGCACGCGGCCGGCCCGCTGCGCGAGTTCGATGAGGATCTGCCCTTCATCGACGGTCACGGTCATGGGTTTCTCCACCAAGACGCTCGCACCGGCGCCGAGAAAATCCTTCGCGACGTCGAAGTGCAGGGCCGTCGGCGTGACGATGCTGACGGCATCCACGTGACCGAGCAGCTCGCGGTAATCGGCGTGCGCCGCGACGCCCAATTCGGCCGCCACCGCGGAACGCGCCTGCGCCGAAGGGTCGGCAACCCCAACCAGGTGGGAATTCGGCAGGCTGGCGTACTTTTGCGCGTGGAATCGGCCCAGGTAGCCGACGCCGATCACGGCGGTGCGAATCAAGACCGCGTGTCGCGCCGCCACTTGCTGCGGGCGCGATAATCCTGACGCAGCTGCAAGGTGGCTGCGCCGACGATCGCGAGCGCGGCTCCACCGAAGCACAGCAGCCCGCGCCACATCGTCCACAAGCCGGCCGACAGCGACCACAGCATCGCGCCGACGGCCAAAACCGCCCCGACGCCGACGAAAACCCAGGGCTTTGCGTCGTACAGCACTCGAGGAGTCCAGGTTCGCATGCCGTGATTCTACCGCGGCGGGGGCTCTGCGGCCGGATTCGTTTACAATCTGTGAATGAGTATGCAGACGCCGTTCAGGTGGCTTGGTCAGAGCAGCGCATGGTTACGGGAACTCGTGCTCGCGGTGCTCGGGCTGTTGGTGGGCGCCGCCGTCATGCCGCTGCTGATCTTTTATGCCGGAGTGGCCACCCTCGGGCGCTACGAGGGGGCGAGCCTGCCGCACCTGTATCACAACCTGCTGCTGGGGCTGGGACAGGCGTCGATCGCCTCCTGGGTGGTGCTCCTCGGTCCTTATGGCCTGTACTTGCTGTTCAAGGGGCTTGGGGCCTGGTGGCGGGTTGGGGCTCAAGGCTGATTTGGCATTCAAGTTTGGTCCCGCGCGGACGCTAACCAGACAAGCGGATGGTGATCCGACCGTGTGGAGCAGCGCGTGAATCCCGAGATCGAGGCTCGACTTCGAAAGTCAGTAAATTTCCCCTCGCCGCCGGGCGTCGCGACGCACATCATCGAACTGGCGCAGGATCCGGACATCGAGATGGGGAAGGTCGCCAAAGCCTTGAGCATGGACTCGGCGCTGGCGGCGAAAATTCTGCGGATTGCCAATTCACCGCTGTATGCGCAACGCCGCAAGAGCGACAGCCTGCGCCAGGCGCTGGTGGTACTGGGCTTGAACGCCACGCTCACCCTGGCGTTGAGTTTCTCGCTGGTCAAGACGCTGCGCGGCGGCAAGTCGAACGGCATGAGTCATGCCCTTTACTGGCGACGGGCATTGCTGGCCGCGACCGCGGCACGGGCCCTCGCGGATGCCATGCGGCAGCCCTTGGTGGAGGAGATATTCCTCGGCGCGCTGCTCCAGGATGTGGCCATGCTGGCGCTCGACGCCGCCGTGCCGGACTTGTACACGCAGGGCGAAGCGCTGCAGCGCGACCATCTGGCGCTCGCGCAGCACGAGAAGAAACTTCTGGGTGTCGACCACGCGCATGTCGGCGGTTGGCTGATGGAGGGGTGGAATCTGCCCGAACGACTGCATCGGGCGATCCAGCTGAGTCACCGTCTGGACCTGAATTGCAGTTCCGATCCGGCGCAGATTTTCAATCGCTGTGTCGCCCTCTCCGGTCCCGTGGCGGACCTGTTCCTGCTCGACCCTGAGCAGCGGCAATTCGCCGAGACCGCGCTGTGCGCGGAACGCAGCCTCGGTCTCGACCGGATGGCGTTCGGCCAGGTCTTGGGAACCATCGGCGCGATGATTCCGGAGACCGAGGCGATCTTCGATGCCGAGTCCCTCGCCAGGCAACACCCGGAATTGATTCTCGAGCAGGCTCGCGATGTGCTGATGCTGCGCAGCCTGCATGCGCTGCGTGAAATCAACACGCTGCGGGTGGCGGTGGAAAATACCTCCGCGCGCGTGATCAAGGTGGAGGAAGAGACGCGCCGCGACTCATTGACCGGCGTGTATAACCGCGCCTACCTCGACCAGTTCCTGGGGCGCGAGTTCGACAACTCCTCGCGCCACAAATGGCCGCTGAGTGTCGCCTTCGCCGACCTGGACAATTTCAAGAGTTTCAACGACCGCTTCGGACACCAAGCCGGCGACCGGATCCTGCAGGCGACCGCGCGCATCCTGCGCGGCAACACGCGTGAGACCGACATGATCGCCCGCTACGGCGGCGAGGAATTCATCGTGGTGTTGCCGGCCACGGACGCGGATACCGCGCGCAGCATCTGCGAGCGCATCGTGCTCGCATTTCGCAACACCGGGCATGTCATCGGTTCCGACCAGGCCAAAGTGACGATCTCGATCGGCTGCGCCACCCACGGCACCGATACGCTCTTCAAAAACCCGTCCGATTTCATCCACGCCGCCGACCAAGCCCTCTACACGGCCAAGCTGCGCGGTCGCAATCGCTCGGTACCGTACGACCGTCAAACATCCGGCGGCCTCGCGCCCACCGGTTGAGCCGGCGCTTATGTCGCCCCGCATTTGCGGCGCGTCACAGTTTTGCGATGTCGAGAAGTCGCGGCCGTCGCAATTTGGGAACATAGACTCTGGTTAGAGAATCAAAATCCGCAGCACGGGCTGATACGGATTTGTGTCGCTGAGGAAGGACCGATGAGTAATTTCAATACCGGTGAATCCGGCATGTTCAGTTTTGGAGTGCGCGAAATGCGCATCGCGCGGGCGGCGCAGTCAGCCGGGCAGGAAGGCCACAAGGAACGCCGGGCCGAGCTGCGGCTGCTGCACAAGCCGGCCAAAGAGAAGCCGGGTTGCGACCCCTACAATACGTCCGGCAGCTTCGACCGCAAGAACAACTGGGCCCGCGTGGGCAAGCGCTAGACGCCGACGCAAAGCATCGGCCGAGAGGCCGCCCCACGCCCGCGGGCCGCGCGGCCGCCGGCCCGCCGCTTCAAGAGGCTGCTCTGCGATCGCGGCTGACGCGAAACTCGCTGTTCGGATACCAGCGCGGGAAGCGTTTGGTTCGCGCCACGCGGTTGCCGACCTCGTAATAGAGCGACAAATCCTCGAGTGCGCCGCGCACATCCCAGTCCGCTGAATATTGATCGGCGGTCTGGCGGTAGCGGTGCGCCAGGTAGTCATCGAACTGCGCGCGTCCCCAGGCCGGTCCGCGCGCGCTGTCGTCGAAGCCGCCGGTCGCATACAGCGCCGGCACGCCGGCATTGGCGAAGCTGAAATTGTCCGACCCGTAATAGGTTCCCCATTGCGGCGTGGGATCGGGCGTCACTTCGCGCCCCTGCAGCAGCGCCGCCGCGCGCGCGTACTCCTCGATGTCGGTGTTGCCGAAGCCGAATATCGTGAGATTGCGGGAAGGTCCGCGGTTTCGCAGCGATTCCAGATTCAGCACCGCCGCGGTCTCGCGCAGCGAGAAAAGCGGATTCTGCGCATAGTATTGCGACCCCAGCAGGTTCGGCTGCGCCGCGGTGAGCGCCAGAAACACGATGCTGCGGTCCGCCGCGGGTTTGGTGCGCACGAAAGACTGCGCCAGTGTCAGCAGCCCCGCCACGCCGGTCGCGTTGTCGACCGCGCCATTGAAGGTGTTGTGGCCGGAAAGCGCCGGATCGCGACCCAGAGAGTCCCAGTGAGCGGTGAACACCACGCATTCGCGCCGGCGGGAGGTCCCGGGCAATTGCGCGATCACATTGGCGGAATTGAAGCGGCGCACCACTTCGTGCAGCGTCGCATCGGCGCGCAATCCTAGCGGCGTCGCCTTGAATCCCGGATGCGCCGCCGCGGCCGCCGTCGCCGTATAATCGAGCCCGGCGGCGCTGAAAATGGCCTGCGCCGACTCCTTCTGGATCCAGCCCTCCACCACCGGCCGTACCGCGCTGCCGCCCTCCGCCGCCGCAAGCTGCAGCTGCGCGCCGCTCCAGGTGTTCTGCACGACATTCCAGCCATAGCCGAGCGCTTCGCCGTCGTGGACCAGCAACACCCCGGCGGCGCCTTGCCGGGCGGCCTCCTCGATCTTGTAGTCCCAGCGACCGTAGTAGGTCATCGCGCCCCCCTTGAAGAGCTTGGGGTCCTTGGTGCCGTATCCGGGGTCGTTGACCAGCACCAGCACGGTTTTGCCGTGCACGTCGACGTCGGCATAATCGTTCCAGGCGTATTCCGGCGCGACGATGCCATAACCTGCGAATACCAGCTCACTCCGCAGTTCGGGCTGCGGCGCGCCCTGGCTGCTCCAAATCACCATGTCTTTGCCGGGAGTGAGCACCAGGGTGCGGCCGCGGCCGGCAACGCTGAGCGAGGGCGCGGCGCCCGCGGCAATCTCCAGCATCGGTACCTGCTGCACATAGCTGTCGCCGTTGCCGGGTTTGAGGCCCAGTTTGCGGAACTGTTCGACCAGGTACGCCACGGTCTTGTCCTCGCCGGGCGTTCCGGGCTTACGACCCTCGAAGTCGTCGGCGGCGAGCACCCGCAGATGATCCCGATAGGCAGTCTCGTCGATATCCGTGGACGGGGGCGGCAGCCGGGGATGCACGGTGCAAGCGGCAAGCAGCCCGCTCAAGGCGGCTGAAGCGACCCAATCGACCCGAAATCGCATCACAAACCCCTCCTCGTCCGCGGCGGCGTCTAGCGGCGGCGCGGCCAGTACAGCAATACCACGATGCACAGGCAGGCGGCGGTTGCCACGTGCGCCCAGAGGCGCCAGCGGTGCGACTTGATCTGACCGATGAAACTCCCGGCGCTGGCGGCGGTCAATATGGCAAATGCAACCAGGCTCAGCACGAGCCGCGGCATTTCCCGCGTCAAATCGGGGTGTTCCCCGGCCAATATGCAAAACACCACCAAAACGGCGCACAGGCCGAAGGTGATCGATGCCGCCGAGCCGAGGAGAATGCCGATCAGAACGGTGAACGGACGCATGCCGTGGTGCTCATATACACTAGCAGGGAGCCAGGGCTTCTCTGCCCTTCGAGGTGAATTTCGGGATCGTCAGTTTACAGGAGAACGGCTACGGTGATGACTACTAGGCAAGGGGCCATTCGTTCGCGCTGGATAAGCGGCGTTGCAGTCTGCGCGGGCGCGGTCGGACTCGCCGCCCTGTTGGGCGCGGCCATGACGCCTGCACCCGCCGTCCCGACAGCCGGCGCGCTGCTCGCACCCACGGAGCAGGAGAACTACGTCGCGCGCCGCGTCGCCGACATCGTCGCGCGCGAACACTACCGGCGCGCGCCGCTCGACGATCATCTGTCGAGTTTGATCCTCGACCGCTATCTCGACACGATTGACGGCGGCAGGAGCTATTTCTACGCCAGCGACATCGCCGAATTCGAGAAATATCGCTACCAGCTCGACGATGCCATCAAGAGCGGCGACGTGGAGCCCGCGTTCGTGATCTTCCGCCGCTATCAACAGCGCAGCCGCGAGCGCATGGCCTACGCAGTCGATCTGCTCAACAAGAAACCCGACCTCGACGTCGACGAGACCTTCAATTTCGACCGCGAAAAGGAGCCGTGGCCGGCCAACAGCGCGGAGATGAACGAGCTGTGGCGCAAGCGCGTGAAGAACGACGTGTTGTCGCTGATCACGGCGGGCAAGCAATGGCCCGAAGCCTCCGACATCCTGCGCAAGCGCTACGAACACGTGGCGAAGCGCATGGATCAAAGCAAACCCGAGGATGTATTCGAGGCGTTCATGAACGCGTTCGTGCTGTCCCTGGATCCGCACTCGAATTACTTCTCGGCGCGCAATTCCGAGGAGTACAACATTCAGATGAGCCTGAGCTACGAGGGCATCGGTGCCTCGCTGCAGCTCACCGACGACTATGTGACGGTGATCGACGTGATCCCGGGCGGCCCGGCCGCGACCAGCGGACAGCTTGCGGCCAACGACCGCATCACCGCCGTCGGCGAAGGCAAGAGCGGCGAGCTGACCGACGTGATCGGCTGGCGCTTGGACGACGTCGTGCAGAAGATCCGCGGACCCGGCGGCACCACCGTGCGCCTGCAATTGCTGGCGGCGGGAGCCGCCCCCGGATCGCCGCAAAAGGTGGTGGAATTCACGCGCAACCGTGTCTCGCTCGAAGCCCAGGCGTCGCACAAGGCGATGCGGGTCGTGCAGCGCAACGGCCATGACGTGAAGGTCGGCGTCATCACCGTGCCGAGCTTCTATCAGGACTACGATGCCAGCCGCGCCGGAGCCAAGGATTACCGCAGCACCACCCGCGACGTGCAGCGCCTGATCAGCGAACTGAAGAAGGACGGCGCCGAGGTCATCATCATGGATCTGCGCGCCAACGGCGGCGGCTATCTGCCGGAAGCCGAATCGCTCACCGGCTTGTTCATCGACCGTGGTCCGGTGGTGCAGCTGCGCGATACCACCGGGCGCATCGAGGTGGATGATGATCCCGACCCGGCGGTGTTCTACAGCGGTCCGATGATCGTGCTGGTGGATCGCTTCAGCGCCTCGGCCTCGGAGATTTTCGCCGGCGCGATACAGGACTACGGCCGCGCGCTCATCGTCGGTCAACAGACCTACGGCAAGGGCACGGTGCAAAACGCGCACCCGCTCAATTACACGGTGTTCGGCCGCAAGCCGGAACTCGGCCAGCTCAACGTGACCATCGGCAAGTACTATCGGATCACGGGCGAGAGCACGCAAGACCGCGGCGTCACTCCGGACATCGCGTTGCCTTCGCTGATCGATGCCGGTGAGGTGGGCGAGAGCACGCGCGACCGGGCGCTGCCCTGGGATCACATCGAGCCCGCCTCATTCAGGGTCGAGGGCGATCTGAAGCCGGTAACCGCCGCTTTGCAAAAATTGCACGATGAGCGCACCGCGAACAGCGCGGACTTTCGCTATCTGCACGACGACATTGCCGCTCTCGATGCGATGCGCAACCAGAAAACCGTTTCGTTGAATCTCAAGACGCGCGAGGCGGAACGCGAGCGCCTCGACAACGAGCGGCTGCAGCGGGAAAACGCCTGGCGCGCCGCGCACGACGTCAAGCCGGCCAAGTCTCTGGAGGAGATCAAGGACGATGCGGCCGCGGGCATCCTGCTGGACGAGGCGGTGCAGATCGCGGCTGACCTCGCGGTGACCAGCGTGCACCGGGCGGCGCCCACCCAGGCGAGGCGCATCGACCTGCACTAGAAGGCTTAGCGCAGGAGCAGGGTGAAGAGGTCCCAGTAGTCCTCGCCGAGGACGTTCCAGCCCGCCGCCGGCGCGGACTTCGGCGTCTTGCCGGTGTCCATGCCGCCCGCGCCCGGTGTCAGCGAGTCCGCCGTCGGCACGGTATCGGCGTTGTTGCGGTATTCACAGGTGGCGCGCAGACGCTCGAGCTTGGCCTTGAGCGCCCCCGTCGGTTGTCGCTGGGTGGCAACCGCGGCCTGCGCCTGCTGCACGCGCTGCATGAAGCCTTCGCACTCCGCACGGCTGCCGAACGTCATCTCGTGCACGCGGCGCGCCACGGCTTCCTTGGCGCGCGCCGCCAGCCCCACCGTATTCACGGTCTCGCACAGCAATTCGGCGTAACTGATGATGGCCAGGTTGATGTTGCGGCGGGCGTGCAGCGAGATGCCGGGGAACGGCGGAGGCCCCTCATGCTCGATGCTTTCGCGCTCGGCGCGCAGACCGTCGAGTTCAGCCTCGGCCGCCATCACCTGGCTGCGCAGCAGATCCACCGAGTGTAGGCGGCGGCGGCGTTTGAAGTAGTGCCAGAGGGCGCTCAGCCGCGACAACTCGGCCTGCACCTCCGCAAGCCGCGCGCGCAGCCCGTCCGCCTCGGCCGAGGCCTCCCGCACGCGCGTATCGACGGCGGCGATGCGCTCGGTCTTCAGTGCCGCCGCATCGGCCAGGTGCTTTGCCGTTTCGCGGACCTCCTGCTGGCGGGTGAGATCGGCGGCGAACGTCGAGAGCTGCTGGTGACACACCTTCCACAATGCGCGCAGCTGATAGAACACCAGCGCGCTGTAGCCCGTCTTGGGGTCGCCGAGCAGGTCGCCGAGCTGGTCCAGCTGCTCTTGCAGGCGGATGGTCGCACCCTCCTGCTGCTTCAGGCGGTCGCGCAACAGATGGAATTCGTCCTTGAGATCGGCGTACGCCTTCTTCAGGCCGGCACGATTTTGGAACAGCTGCATCAGCCGCTCTTCGTCCGGGCTCGCCGAGCCGTCCGCACCCACCTTGAGAAAACTCAACTTGTCGATCACGGTCCGCCTCAGCCTCCGGGCGGGCGCGGGCGACGCCCATCAGTCAGACAGGCTCCTAGAAGTGATGCCCACGCTCGGCACAATATTCGAGCCATTTGTTTAACATCATGTTCCGGGTCCAGCGCTGATCCAGTTCACGCTTGAGCCCTGACTGCAGCCGGGCGAGGTGCGGATGCCGCTGAAAGCCGCGGAAACTGCGCACTTCGGCGAGCCGCGCATCATGGTACACGCACACCTCCAAATCCGGATCGCTGACCGGCACGCCATTGGACTCGAACTCGTAGGTCAGTCGAAACACACTGGTATAGCGGCTCAATTCCGCCGGTATGAGATGAAGGTCACAGTCCGCCGCCGAGTGCGACACGCGCCGCGATGTAACCGCGCGAAGATCGCTGACGAGCCAGCCCAGGCGCACGAAATTGCTTTCGTACAGCGTCATCAAACCGACGAAACTGCCGGGCCTTGCCCGCCAGCTCGTCTCGACCCAGTGATCCGCCAACATGCGTGGAACTATACCACGCACCTTTCAAAAGTCAGGGCCGCAAGCGCCGTTCGATGCCGGTGCGATCGAGTATTCTGCTTGAAATTTCCTCGATTGAGACTTCAGTCGCGTCGAGCATCGGGACGCCATGCCGCTCGAACAGCGATTCCGCCGCTCGTACTTCGAACGCCACTTGTGCCGCGGACGAGTAGCGGCTGTCGGGACGGCGTTCATTGCGGATTTGCTGCAGGCGATCCGGTTTGATGGTCAGGCCGAAAAGCTTGCGCGCATAGGCTTCGAGCGCGAGCGGCAATTTGCGCGACTCCAGATCCTCCTCGGTGAGCGGATAGTTGGCCGCGAAAATGCCGTATTGCATCGCCAGATACAGGCAGGTCGGCGTTTTGCCCGAACGCGAGACACCGACCAGGATGACATCCGCGCGCTCGTAGTCGCGCACCACCGATCCGTCGTCGTTGGCCAACGCGAAATTCGTGGCGTCGATGCGCGTCGCGTAGGCATGCGTGTCCGCCATGCGATGTGTCCGGTTCGCGACATGGGTGGATTGGGTCTTCAGTTCGCTTTCCAGGGGCGCCAGGAACGGGTCGAAAAAATCGAGAAAGAATCCGCTGCTGCCCCGGACCACGTCGCGCACATCCTCCTGCACCAGAGTGCTGAATATGATGGGCCGCACTCCCTCCTGCACGCCGACCAGATCGATCCTGCGGACCGCCTCGATCGCCTTGTCAACCGTGGCGATAAATGGCACAGTCACCTGCCGAAATTCGATGCCGTCGAATTGCGTCATAAGGCTGTGGCCCATTGTTTCTGCGGTAATGCCGGTTTGATCGGAAACAAAGAACACGGTTCGTTTGATCACGGTAGCCTCGGGTGTTGGCGCCTCGTCGCCGGCAAAGTGTTTCACTTAAACCACCGCCCCACAAGCAGCGCACCCTATGAACCCCTACATCATTCCATTCGAAAAGTTGAAGAACACGGACGTCGAGCTGGTCGGGGGCAAGAATGCGTCGATCGGCGAAATGATCTCCGGGCTGGCCGCCCTCGGCGTCTCGGTGCCGGGCGGTTTCGCGACCACCTCGCATGCGTATCGCGACTTCCTCGCGCAGGAGGGACTCGACCGGCGTATCCGCGAGGTGCTGGCCGCCCTCGATGTCGATGATGTCGAGCGCCTCGCGGTCGTCGGGGCGGAGATCCGCGGCTGGATGCTCGCCACACCCTTCCCGAAGCGGCTGCACGACGAGATCCTGGACTCGTGGCGCAGGATGGGACAGGCGAGCGGCGCGGGCGCCGAGTTCGCGGTCGCCGTGCGCTCGTCCGCGACCGCCGAGGATCTGCCGGACGCTTCATTCGCCGGCCAGCAGGAGACGTTTTTGAACGTGCGCGGCGAGGAGCACCTGATGAGGTGCGTGCACGAGGTGTACGCCTCGCTGTTCAACGACCGCGCCATCGCCTACCGCGTGCACAATGGATTCGATCACGCCGCGGTGGCGCTGTCCGTCGGCATCCAGCACATGGTACGCAGCGATCTCGGCAGTGCCGGCGTCATGTTCACGCTCGACACCGATTCCGGTTTCCGCGACGTGGTGTTCATCACCGCGGCCTACGGGTTGGGTGAGACCGTGGTGCAAGGCGCGGTGAATCCCGACGAATTCTATGTGTACAAGCCGGCGCTGCGCGCCGGCCGCCGGGCGGTGCTGCGCAAGAACCTGGGCGGCAAGGCGCTGAAAATGGTGTACGCGGAGCCGGGTTCGAGCGAGCGCGTGCGCACCATCGAAGTGCCGCCGGCCGAACGGAATCGCTTCTCGCTGCAGGAAGCGGACATCGTGAACCTCGCCAAGCAGGCGCTGATCATCGAACGGCACTACGGTACGCCGATGGATATCGAGTGGGGCAAGGACGGCGCCACCGGCAAGATCCATATCCTGCAGGCACGGCCGGAAACCGTGCAAAGCCGCGCCGGACGCAGCATCTTGAGGTACACCCTCAAGGGACGTTCCAAGCTCGTCATCAGCGGACGCAGCATCGGCCAGCGCATCGGCGCGGGACCCGCGCGCATCATCAAGGACGTGAAGGAGATGTCGCGGGTCCGCGCCGGCGACGTACTGGTCGCCGACATGACCGATCCCGATTGGGAGCCGGTGATGAAGCGCGCATCGGCCATCGTCACCAACCGCGGCGGGCGCACCTGTCACGCCGCCATCATCGCGCGCGAACTCGGGATACCGGCGGTCGTCGGCTGCGGCACCGCGACCACCGCCATCAAGGAAGGTCAGGCGGTCACGGTCTCCTGCGCCGAAGGCGACACCGGCTACGTGTATGACGGGATGCTCGAATTCGATCAGCGCACCATAGAGATGGATGCCATGCCGGCCATCCCGGTGAAGATCACCATGAACGTCGGCAACCCGGACCGGGCCTTCGATTTCGCGGGCATCCCGCACAAGGGCGTGGGGCTCGCGCGCCTCGAGTTCATCATCAACCGCATGATCGGAGTGCATCCGCGCGCGCTGCTCGAGCTCGACAAGCAGAGTCCGGAACTCAAGGACACCATCGCCAAGCAGATTGCCGGATACGATGGCCCGGTGAATTTTTACGTCGACAAGCTGGCCGAGGGCATCGCGCAGATCGCCGCGGCATTCGCGCCCGAGCCCGTGATCGTGCGCCTGTCCGATTTCAAATCGAACGAGTATGCCAATTTGATCGGC
>Ga0209611_10007658_pt1 | contig 17211 bp, 15 predicted proteins | sample S1TSphgellanicum_3_FD_187693 | JGI IMG/M metagenome (GOLD analysis project Ga0209611, IMG submission 187693) | Host-associated microbial communities from peat moss isolated from Minnesota, USA - S1T2_Fc - Sphagnum magellanicum MG (SPAdes) (version 2) | ecosystem: Host-associated > Plants > Peat...
GGTGTGGAAGTATTTTTTTTTGAAAAATATCTTTGAGTAAAGGTATATATATATATATATCTAGGACAAGGTCCACATTTCGGAAGTTAAAAGAAAATTCTAATGCCAAATATAATGCCAAAAATGTAAGAATCAAAGTGTTTGATTCATTATTGACTAAGATAACATGCATATGAATGAACATTTAATGCATCAAAATAAAATAAAATGGTGTCATGGTCAATGTTTGGTTGATGATGGAGTCTAAAAATAAAATGCAACTCATCTTTGAACATTTTAGTAAGCTTTTGAATCATCTAATTTCATTATGTAATGTGTAAGCTATGATCTTCCAAAGGAAGGGACTCCTTCACATAGACCTACCACTTATCGCAACCTTAGCCTTAGGCTCGCGACCAATGTAAGGGCTTGCAGAGGTTCAACCCAAGAGTGAAGCCTGGGAGTCACATTTCATGCTCTCGAGAGTGTAGGAGAGTGTGAGGGAATGAATTCACACACTCCCAAGTGGGTTCTCAGTTTGGGAGTTGGAATTCTGATGGATTTTTGAATTTTTAAAGAACAATTTTAAGGGCCAAAATTCATTGGATTGAAAACCCTTTATACCATTGAAAATTTCTTGAAATGTAAATGTCTAAAGTAGGTTCACATGACCCATTTGAGTACTTAAAACACAAGTTGTAACCAAAAGAAGGGTCGATAATCAAATTGCCAATTTGACTCCTGATTGTTAAAAGTCAGAAATCGCCCCGATTTACTTATGTGCAAGTGACGCGCAACATACCATTAGAAAGTTCTCAATGACGGCTATAACTTTGCACAAAACGTTATGGGCCACCAAAGTCGCGGAAGTCCCAATTTCGAGAATTTCGAGACTTTCACATTGGATTCCCAAGTTGGAGACCCAAAACAAAATGACATTCCAGTGTAACCCCGTGGCTAGGCACATAGAATACTACAAGGTGAAAGGTGATGGCTTCCCTCAAGTTTGGGCCGTGGTGAATCTTGTGAGTTCGTGTATGTTCGTGATTCGTCCGTGCACCAATAGTGCTACAACTATGCACTAACCAATTTGTTATTTGGTTTGTGCAAACCCATGTGAATAGTTAACCTACTTGTCATTCTTCCTAATCCCTATCCCGAAGCCCCAACATGCCCCTTTTTACCCCCGAAATATTATGAGTTAAGGAATGCATCCCAATTCCTTTTTCTTCCGATGTTTTCTTCTTTAGATTCGCATTTGAAAGTTATGAGGAGTTTGGGGGTGCGTCAATGACCATCTAATGAATAAAAAACCTAAAAAACCTAAAATCACATTTAAAATAATTGTAAACATTCATTTTGCAATGTAAAAAAACTCATTTAATTATTTTTGGCAGATATTACTACTTACCTAACTAACTATTTTTGGAAAAAAAAATTAGTATAATAATAACATATAATTAAAAATACATTAATTTTTTAATTCCAAAAATATTATTTTAAAAAATAGCTTATGGGGGTAGGTGTGGTTCATGATGTTTATGCCTATAAATGTGAATCAAAATAACTTAATTATCAGAGCATTATTCATACCTATTTTTGTGGAGCAATTTATATTGAATAATTTGCAATTAAAAACTTGTTACATTTAGGAATGAATGGAAATATTCAATGAAAACAATGGATTCAAGTGTGAGTGGAGAAAACTTATTATCAATTTGGTATGTATAATTATTCAACAAAAAGAACAAAAGACATTAATAGGGTTGTTTAAGCGCATCACAAAAGGTGAACACAAAAGCATTTCATAACATGCCCCACACAATACAAATGATGACATTGTGTATAAAAACATTTGAAACTTGGGGAACATGGAGGAGGGTAAGTTTCCAAATGCATTTCCCAAGGGTGTTCCCAATAACACCGTGCTTTAATCCCATATGTTTTGCCCAAAGTCCTTCCCTTCTCACCTATATAATTGAGCCAAAGGGTGAAGAATTCCATCCTTCCATGGAATCTTCTACTTTGGGGAGCCTCCATAGTTTCGACTTTCTTTTCTTTTGCAATGGGCTCATTTTTCAAATTGGTTTATTGCAAAAACAAAAGGTTGGACTTGTGAAGCACGTCCCCATTAATTAGTATGAAATATAATAAATAAGCACCTTAGAAATGATACCAAGTGATAGTGTGATTCACATCAATTAGTTTAGGGTGCACAACCTTCATTTTTTTTTCTTTCTCCCCCTCTTAACTCTTTCATTGCCCGATGCCAAAAGCATAAAATGTAATTATGACACACTTATAATAAAAATTGTTCAGATGGATTGTTGATTGCACAATTAAAACTTATGCATGTTCATGTAAAACACAATATATATTTATAAAAATCAAGTTTCAAACATGACAAAATTGATTGAAAACTTGAAATTTTTACCAAATCTAAAAAACATGATTTAAAATAATTCTATAACATGAATTGAAATGAAAATAGTCTCTGGGAATGTTAGAACACCTCACACTAATTGTGACAATAACCTCCAAAACACTCTTGCCTTTTCCTTGTATGAATTATTTTCTAAAATACTTGACCTTCAGCCAAATCTTCAATCAAAAGATTTTTTAAAAAAACAAGACTCAAGCAACAAAAACCCACCTATGTTGTTCCTCTGAAAGAACACTCATAATCCCCCTTTACTCAAAATAACACACTTCAAATAAAATTTGTCTAAGTGATTTGCTATTGCAAAACAATAACTCATCATGTAATCTCATGTAGAGCATCACTTTGATTGAAATTAAAGTCAAACTTTGCACATGGCAAATTTATTGAAAACTTAAAGTTTCTTCAATGGACCCAAAAAAGAAAAGAAAACATTCACAAGATAAAAAGAAAAAACTCAGATCTCCTTCCCCCGTTCCTTACACTAGAAAAAATCCTAAGCCTCTATGGTGAATAAGAAATGAGAAAGTTATGAGGTTTGAAATTAGGAGGGGTCAAAATGAAGAAAAATGAAAAGAAACATGTTTTGCAAGTTGAAAAAATGTATTTTCTTTGTTGTTATTTTTTGGCTTTGCATTTTAAAGATGATTTGTAAAACTTGAGAAGGTGCTCCTATAACATGTTAAATCACTCAAAATGAAGAAGAATTGAAAAAGATCTGCCAAAATGTTTGATCAAAGGCATGTGATCAATGATGGGTTAGTCTACCCTATATGTGAATTTACACTTACGCTTCCTAGTCCCAATGTTGTTCAAAACCAATTAGGTGTTGTGGAAGGGCTTCTTTGTAGGTCCCTGTATACAATTGAAGTCCACACTTTTGGATAAAGGATATGGGAATATCTTGAGTGCACATTCTTGGGTGCATGTTGCACCACCTCATTGCCGGAGGAAAATTTTCATTTAAAACTTTTTTCATCACCATTTTTGGCTTAGGCTTTTACAAGAGTTTGGGTACTATGATGATTCATATTAATTAATTAAATTAGTTGTAGTGCACCATGTTTTATTATTTTGAAAATTGATAATTATGATTGGAAAATCATTAATTTTTAAATAAAAAAAGTAGTTTTATCCATTGGCATCGATGTTGATTTTTTAACACAAAAATTTACTTTTCAAAAAGAATTACATGGATTTACACATATTTACATGGCAAGTAAGAATAAATCATTTACATTTAAACAATTTTACACAAATTTAAATGAATTTACACAATTTTACACCTACATGCCCATAGTTAAGCATTTGCACTTACACTAATGTGGAGGAAAGGTTTTATGCTTTCATGAAGTGTAAATAAATTTCAAATTTTCCTCTACATTTATGCACACACACCCAACATTATTGAAAATCAATGTTATGTGTGTAAGTGTCAATAAACATATATATGACATGTAAATCTCATGTAAATGTAAATCATTTACATTTACAAGCACAAACTTTATACACTTACAATGTTATTGGGTATAATTTATTCTTTATATTTACACAGGGTTGTGTAAACGCTTTAAGGCATGTAAGTGTAAGTGTGCAAATCATATATTGTTAGTGAATATACCTACTTGCAATCCATATGGATTAATTGCGGGTGCATCCCAAAGTTCAATGTTTATTTTGTGTGAAAAACCATTTTGTTTGACCCTTAAAAAAAAAATCATGATATTTTTAATTTATTCTCCAAATTCTACCAATATGGGATGTGATAATGTTTCCCTATACAATATTAAAGCTAATATTTGGGCAAAGGATATAGGACAAACTATGATCCTACTTTGGGGAGTATCTTGGATGCACATTTTGAAGTTCATTTTGTTTGGCCTCATTGTTTGAGTAGGATTTTCATTCCTAATTTTGGTCATCACCAATTCTTTGCCTAGGCTTTCATAAGAGTTTGGGTACTTATTGTGATTCGAATTAATTAGTTTAATTGATTGTGGTGCATCTCAAAACACAAATGTTTTTCAAATCTTCTTGCAATGGGCCACTTTGATTGGCCTATTGCCAAAAACATTTTGAAACTTTGTCCCTTGCCCCCCAAAATAAAAGTGACACATTTTTACACTAGTTTTTATTGTTGTGTAAAACCATCTAAGTTTTAAACCATATACAAATATATGGTTTAGTGTAAGTCCTAAACCATATACATGCTCAACATTGGTGGAATGCACGTTTCAAGACCAAATGAGTTGTGTGTGAGTTGTCTTTTCTTCCAATGCAAGGAAGACCAATTGAGTTGTGTTTTCCTATGACGTAAGCAGCATCAATTGAGTTGTCCTTTGCAGGGATGTAATGAGCACGGTGTGGAGGCCAAGTCAGTTGCACCTGGTGGTGCTATGAAAATCAAGTGGATTCTTCTTCATGAGGAAAACAAAAATCCAAAAAAATTTGATGGCCGGAACTATCATAGGAAAGACAAAAAGGAAGGCCAAAAAAAGGCCAAATGACGTGTAGGCCCAAACCAAAGAAGGGAGAGACTTAGTCCCTTTCATGATAAGAAATTATCTCACCCAAGGCCTCTCAAATGTTGCTTGCATGCAAATCATGAGATTTAATAGTAATCGTAGACCTAGAACAAGCATCTCTGTGATAAGGGGCCTTTATGTCTTTGTCTTAGTGATGGCCTTCTTTGATTGGCCCATCACCACAAAAAAAATTTAATCTTTGGACACTCCCAAAATAAATGGATTATGTGGCAATCCCATTTGCGAGAAGCTAAATACCCGCCCCATTGAGCACTGTCGGCGCCCTTTCTGGGCCTGACAGTGCAGCTCTGCGAAGAACCATGCGGTTCTGCCGTAGGGTTTGACTTTTTGGTTGTAGAACTTGTTCAAATAGAAAAGAAATCACTCTTAGTGTCTCGATTTCATGCAGCAGGACTTCGCCCGCACCCACGCAGCACGTGACAGCGGCCCCGGTCCAATCGAGCAGGTCTCTGCTCTAGGCAGCACGGAGGCCGGTGGCAGGCATGAGAACAACTTCAATTACTGCGAGTGCCAGGCCTCAGCTACACAATAGCGATGCAAGGCAGGGATTTCAACGGAAGAGAAGAAAAGATATTCTGGATGGCAACAAAGAAGCGTTGACTTGAGTGGTACAAAGCAGATGCATCCGCGCCATTGAACGTGCACGTGGTGGGGCTGGCTGGTTTGGATTTCCACAGGCTCTCCCTGAAATCTTGGGCACTCTGTTTTGTCGGAAAACTTTGCGTGTGGCGAAAAAGCCAGAGTTAATTTTTTGGAGCAAAATTTCCACAGGCTCTCCCTGGAATCTTGGGCACTCTGTTTTGGCGGAAAGCTTTGCGTGTGGCGGAAAAACCGGAGTTGATTTTTTGGAGCAAAAGTTCCACAGGCTCTCCATGGAATCTTGGGCACTTTCTTCTGGCGGAAAACTTTGCGTGAGCCGAAAAAGTCGCAGTTGATTTTGTGGAATAAAATTTACGCAGGCTCTCCATGGAATCTTGGGCACTATGTTTTGGCTGAAAACTTAAAACTTTACGTGCGGCGAAAAAACCGCAGTTGATCTTTTGGAACGAAATTTCCTCGAGTATCATTGGAGAAAAAGCCGGTAGGGTTTTACCTCTTTGTGTGTTGTGTTTTGTTTTGTTTCTTCTCAATTTTGGGATGTTGCTCAAGTGGCAATCATCAATAAGAATATTTAGCCAAATATGTCAATGTTCAAAATATGAAAGAAGAAAAATCTTAAGCGCCCTTTCATGTTGTAATCAGTTGTGGAAATTTTTGGTGATTTCATTTTTTGGCCATTTTTTTTTTTTTTAAACAGGGAAGTTTTGACAGAATGTTATTCTTCAAATATTTTTCACACAATGGAGAAAATCTGCTACCAAAATAAATTCATTGTTACATATACTTACACAACATAAAATCCCATGGGAGCATTTTGGAAAATGAAACACTTGTAAGCATGAGAGCATTCCATAGTTTGTGGTTTTCTAGCGGCACTCAATGAGATACCCACAGGGTATCATCAGGAAAACATTATTACAAAAATCATCTGATTTTTAACTCGGTAACACCCTCAAAGCGGGGGAAGTTCAGAAGTAAGTGTCTCTCAACTCCACCTTGGGCGGGTGGTCCCAATTTGGATTGGCCAATCATAATGATTGATCCAGGTGGTTTGCTATAAGTAGTCTCCCAGCCATTTGCTGTGTACTTCTAGAACTCCCCGGGGCTTGCCTGTTATACTAAAAAAATTCTCTATTTGCTTAAAAAACCATTTTCCTCTTTAAAAATACAAGCATTGATTTATCCCTTGTTGCTTGCCTGGTGTCCTTTCCACTTCCCTCAACCCAGGCCCATTCATACCCGTTTCTGTGAAATTTTCTTTCACACACCGTCCGATTATGTAACCTGTTGGGGGTGTCCTATTCATGAACGGCGCTTTCTTGGGCTTTTCCTAGGTGGGACGGAATAGCCGTCGGTTGGCACTTTCAGCTGTAATGTGAAACAATGGTGGAGAGTACATGCTTGACATGTGAATCAACCATGGAGAAACTGCCGTCCCAAACAGGCCCTGGGAAAATCCTTAACACCTAAGGAACTACGGCTCACCCGACCGGGCTGGAACTGGTTTAGTAGGGTCACCAGATACAAAGGTGTAAGGTAATGCCTTAGGGCTGGGGCATTCCTGAAATAATGGGCCCCCAAGGTCGGAGTCCATGGGCCAATTATTGGGAATACCCTGGCCCAAGGGTGTTGCATGGTGTAAAGCTTGTTCAATGAAGGCCCGTAGTGTCAATGGATGATATGCTTGATGGAGGTATGACTGATTTATGAAATGCTGGATAATTTCCCACAATGCCCCATGGTTCCTCATGTGTAGTTGTTGGGGGCGTTGTGGGAAACTACACCGCACACTTCTTGTATTGTTAAATTATGAGTTGAGTGGTTTACCTTGTGTTGGAATACAGACCTCTTTTCAGTTATGATTTGTCTTTTCTTTAAAATAATCATCCCTTGTAGATTGCACGCTTCCTTGTCACATCCCATGCCCAGTGCCTAGTCATACACATTCGTACTTTCTAGCCACAAGTGGGTTGTGGGTGGTTAGTAGTTAGGTAGTCAAAGTAGCCCTCACCCAAACCATCTACTTATTTAGTAACTACCTATTTTCTGACATGTCTACCTATATTTGAGACCTATTTCTTACAAAAATGGTCACCAATTAACTCCATTGAGGTTCATCCACAACTGAGTCATAGTGGGCATCCAGTAGATGATGAGCTGGTGGGTGCTAGCTCCTGTGCCTGGGCTGCATCTATACGCGTTTCCACGCTGCATCTATACGCGTTTCCACGCTGCAAACGCTGCATCTATACGCGTTTCCAGGGTTTCTGGCCTTTTCCTTTCATGCGTCGACCACATAAGGAACCCATACATCATTGCCTTAGAAGATTGTGAGGCAAATCATTATTGGGCTGCTCCACGCCTTCTTCTCCTCATCACGCTTTTTTTCTTCGTTGTTTTCCGTCTCGATGATTTGTTTGATTTCTTCTCCTCCTTTGGTGTTCTTGCACTTACTTGCGTCCCAGTCCTCCTTTGCTCACTTACACACACACTTTTAGCACATTCAGGAGCTGCTGCAACGATTATAGCGGATGACTGCTGAGTATATGCGCAGTCTGAACTCATACACATTTAGGGCTAGGCTAGATTCTGTTGCTGCTTGCTTCAATGAGTTACTTGCAATATAGCTAATGGCCTGCTAAATAGTTGACAAGGGGAAAATATTGGGGGTTTGTTGTTTGCATCATGAAATTTTGGGTATCAATTTGTGTTGCAACATTTTTGTAAACAGATTACCTAGGACTCAATTTTTTGCTGTTTCCATTAATCAAGTTGTGCACAATCGGAGCTAGTACTTGTTGCAACAGAAACAATCAGAGGGAAGCATCTTACAATCATGGATCTTGACCAAATTCAACTCAATAAGCATCTGTGTACCTACTTAAGAAAAAGACTGAGAAAGACAAGGAATGTGTTAGAAGACAGAACCTTTATCCGTAGAGCAAGAAATAGTTCCCAACAAAGAGCTTTAACAGAAGTGGATTTGGTGATGACGCGTGCAGAGGAACTAGAGTCAAAATGCATGTGCAAACAGTCATCATGGCTTGATGCAGCAATAACCCTGGCAGATATCAAAGAGGAGGTATTGGAGATTGTGCTTGACCTTTGCTTTTGGACAAGCATGCTGAAGATTGCAGTTGCTGATTCAGACACGGAAGAGTCTAAAGTTGTTCGATCTACAGCAAAAGCGGTGAAAAAACATGAAGACCTTCTTCAAAAGTTGTTAGAAGAAGGCAGCTCTTTACAGAAGGCAGCCTCTGATGATAGAGACCATCTACTTGCCAAGCTTGAGAAAGTGAAGAAGGAGCATGCTAGTAGATCAACTGGTGACGAGTACATTCTTTCACTCTACTTATGGTCCCGCATTAAAGGAGATGACCAATTTGCTGCAAATGTAGAATCAAAGCAGTTGATGGCGCGGCCAGGCAACCTTTTGGGTAGTGGTGCATCTGGGAATGTGACTGAGGCCACATGGTTGGACAAGAAATGTGCACTAAAAGTATTGAAGGTTGTTGACGAGAAAGAGGCCACCATCTTGAGAGGTTGCAATCATCCGCACATTGTGCGATTTTTGTGGTATTGGGAGCATCAGAGGAAATCCCACATCGTGATGGAATGGATGCCAACAGACCTTTCCACCCACATTGAACGCCAAGTTGAGAAAAATGGTGGTAAACCATTTCAATTGCATGTTGCAATTGACATAATGCTACAAATTGCAAAGGCCATGCGGTATCTCCACAGCAAGAAGCCCAGGAAGATTGTTCACAGAGATTTGAAGACATCAAACATTCTTGTGCAACCTAACATAAACAATGCTGAAGGTTATGTACTTGTGAAATTGGCAGACTTTGGAACATCAAAATTTTACAACAGGACTGAAACCCCATCATTGCAAACTTCAGAGAAAGGCACAACTATGTATGCTGCACCTGAGGTGTTCAAACAGAAACCAGTGCGCGCAAACAATACTTCAATGTTTCCTCCAAAAGCTGATGTTTGGAGTTTTGCTATGGTATGTTCAGAAATTCTCACTGGCGAAGTGCCATTCAATGGTATCCCAAGGGCTACTCTTCATGATGAAATTAAGAAATCGGGCATTAGACCTGATTTGCCACCTGATTGTCCAAGAACCTTGCATTTTTGCATCACTAGTTGTTGGGCTCAAAATCCAAAAAAACGACCAACATTTGTGGAAGTTTGCAAAATGCTCAAACTTGCAAAAGCAGCAATCTTGGGAATAATTTGCCTTGATGTTCACAAGCTTTTGTTCTCCCCGAACCATCCTACCTTGGCCAATCCAAAAAACAGGTAACCCTACACTTTGTTTGTTTGTTTTGCCCAAATTTCTGAACTCTTTTAAATCGTTTTTATTCATATATCTAACTGATACTCAAATTTAATTCCAACTGTATCTCACCCATTTAGTGATCATCCTTATATACAAGAGCTCAATGACATTAAAATCAATTGCATTGTCCAATTCTTTGTTGGGTAGAATAGCAATTGTTAGATGTTTGCATATTGTCTGATTCAGTTGTACATTAAGATGTCACACTATTTGGGAAGTTTGTAAATATTTTTCAAGTGGAAAGATTAGCAATTGTTAAGTGTTTGCATATTGTCCACTTAACATGGCAATTAAAATGTCACACTATTTGGGAAGTTAGTAAATATTTGCAAGTGGAAAGATTATTCTTTGAGAGTGTCGGAAATTCATCAAGAGCTAAATGGATGTCAATTATTACCTTGACCAATAATGGGCATCAACTTGTTTGCATTATGGTTAGCAATACAAAACTCTTGTGCAGTTCTATATGAATTGTCCATACAAGATATTAACAAGGAGATGATATAAATTGTATAATATGGATGAGCTTTGTTTAGTTCATTGATATTTTAAATTGTTCCTAAAATTAAAAAATTATGTGTTGGGAATTTTTATGTGTAGCAAACTTATATTTGGAACATGACAAGATTGAATATGGAAAAATTGGAAGGTACAAGGATTTCATACCGAATAATTTGGACTATCGTAAGTATAGTCTTGGCAATAGAGGGCTCACAGGACAACATGAACAAGATATTTGACCTTGATGAATAAAATATAAGGACATTGAGCTTCATTGTTTGCATGCAAAGAAAGAAAATTTTACCTTTGGTTGGTGGATGTGTTGTGTTGGTGTAGGTTGGATCTCAACATGCCTTTGAGTTCATTGTTGGCAAAAAAATTCCTCCACTTTGGTTGGACCAAAAGAAAAACTCTTGTTGGTGAGAATACCACCCTCTTTTCATGGCACATTGATCGACAATCCACAACTTCAAAATTTCTTACCCTTTTGTCTTTGCTGTTATTTTTAAAGAAGAATTAACTTAAATAAAGCATGACAAAGCGAAGCATAATAAAACATGCTTTTGTTTTGGGGATGGGAAGCATATTTAGGCTTCTATGTTGGGGAGTGCCCCATGTTTTGAAAAATATTGTTGGTCAAACAATCAAATGGCTCGTCTTGAAAAAGAAATTGGAAAGCAATTAAGTGTGGCGGCATCCCCTCATTACTTGATTTGTAGAAATAAGGACCTCAAGTTAATTACCTTAGTACCTTGGCCAATTCAACACTAATTATATTATTTTCAAAAATCTTAAAATTTTCAAAAATTATTTCTTCCAAATCAAAAAATATTGTGAAGGAAAATAGTGAATATTTCAAAAATTCCATTTGTTGAAATGAATGTTTCAAAATTAATTAATTATTTGACGAACATGTGTTGAAATGGCCAAGGTACTATAGTATAGGTCCCAAGGCAAAGGCCATGCATATGTGATTAACCAAACTTTACCTTGTTTTAAATAACTAAATAGACACCACTAGATTTCAATTTCCAACCTTTTTGTTTAAGAAAGAGTTTTGCCAATGTAAAGGTCTCATCTATAACTTTCTTTTGACAAACATAATACAATATACTATGTAGTGGGTCTTATATTTTAGTTCTGTGAAACTTGAGCACCAAACAACATTTTGTTATAATAAAATTTAATTATTAAAGGTTCATTTCGTGGAGAGGTTTTCGTTAGAAGAAGTTTCCTAGGTTCCTTTCTTGTAGACAGCTAGGGCTCACAATTATTTGGGTAAAAGTACGCATAAGATAAAGCTCAATTAGAAAGAAATATCTTACAAGTGAATTGTAATCATGGGATGTTAGGGTTACCTTCAACAACACAACCATTGCACACAACATTGTATTCATACAAAAAATTGAAGATTGCCACCAACAACTTTAACGAAGAGTTGAAATTGGGACACGGAGGCTTTGGAGTTGTGTACAAGGTAATTACAATATTAAACTTCAATTTATAAGCTACTAATCTCAATTCATCAATTTGTTTATTGCACTAAATTGGATTTATAAATAGGTCAAAATGTCGAACTTATTTACACATTGTGCTTAAATTCAAACTGAGTTTTGAATTTGCTTATATGCTTATAGGGAGTCCTACCAGATGGGGAGCAAGTTGCTGTGAAATGTTTGTACATTTCATCAAATGTTAGTGATGATGAATTCTGGAATGAAGTTGGCATCATGGGACGCATATCTCACAGGAATATAGTGGAATTCAAAGGTTATTGTCTACATGCAAAAAGGAAATTTCTTGTGCATGAGTTTGTCGAAAATGGTTCCTTGGCAGAAATTCTTTTTGGTAATATTCTAAACTCAATAACTAAACAAAAAAGAAATGAAAACATTAGACAAATTTTGGGACACTATAAAAAGTGCAAGTCGTTAAAATGATTATAAAAAAACATGTTTAAGTTACAAATTTGTTATTGAAATTATGTGGTAAATAAGTCTATTGTCATTTTGTGTGCATGTGATAATTTGATGACATCACGAATAAGCATGAATATGAAAACCAATCATCATGACTATCAACTTTATGTTTTCTTTATACCAACACTTAACTCTTCACAAGCTACATTATATATATATATATATATATATATACATAAATGCATGACATCAAGATAAATTCTAATTGGTTATTTATGTGTTATCAAATGTACTTTAATTTCATATGTGAGCATGAGCTTTAAACCTCATCTCCATAAATATAATATTGCTATGTATGATTGTGATAATTTTCAAAATAAGGTGGATATGTTAGATCACATGTTAAATTTTCCACCACAATTTAGATTAACCATTTGGATGGGTTGCAAAATAACAAGCTTGTATAAACAAAAGCCAAATAAAACCCGTGTCTTTAAAGAACAATTACTTTTTGAAAAGTGGATAAGTGTAATTTGTCATCTAAGTGTTATAATGTTTTTGAAATGGAAACATCTAGATTTGCCAATCAATACACTTCATATTGTCGTGCAACCTCCATGTAAGAAATGTCACTTTCTAACTATTGAAAAGGGTGAATTTTCACCACCAAACCTCCTTCAAAAGGTTTGAAGTTTAAGTTGGTCGTAAAAATAAACATCTAGCATGGCTTTATGGTGAATTGTACTCATATGACCATTTACTAAATGGCCATGAATCCAAACTACCCGACATATTTGATTCATGATGTTATGATTACAAAGCTAATATGTTACCTTCCAATTCAAAAATACCTAATCATTGGATTGTCAATACATGTTATTTTGTATAATGGATGTACATTTTTTGCTTTTGACAAGTGGTTTGTTTCCAAGTTTCTAACATTTAGTTATCTTTTTCAAACTAGAGGGCAAAGGGAACCATGTCATGGATTGGCCAACTCGACAAAACATATGCTTGGAGGTTGCTAATGGCCTTCAATATCTTCATGAAGGTGTTCAACCACTTATTATACACAGAGACATCAAAACATCCAATATTTTACTTGACAAAGACCTCCATGCAAAGATTGCAGATTTTGGTATAGCTACGATTTTCAATGAGGATGAACCAAAAACGACAACATTTGCTGGGACAGTGTAAGTGTTCGTATGTTCCAATATTGTTTGAAATTGTGACATGTTATATGAAACTTTACTATGTATGTGGACAATATATGTTTGAAAATCAGCACAATATATAATTGTTGAAGCTATGGCCATGTGTAATTGTTTAAAAAACTGATAATTTAATTTTGTCAAGCACATGCACAACTTTTTCATAATCATCTATTGTCATAGTATAACACTAGGTAATTAACTATCAACCCCTTTGTGTGTTTGATATCGAAATGGTCACATAGTAATTTTCAAGCATGGAGAAAATAATTTATAGATATTTGTCAATTATATACAGGGGTTATTTGGCTCCAGAGTATGCTACTATGGGACTTTTGAGCGAAAAAATAGATATATATAGCCTTGGGGTTTTGTTATTGGAAATTGTGAGTGGGAGAAGGAGCATTGTTCGCGGGACGATGAAACATACGTTTCTTATTGATTGGGTAAGTGGTTAGCTTTCATGTAAAAAGTTGATAATTTAAACCAACATTTCATCATTTGGGAAACTTCACTTGTAGTCCAAACGAAATAATTTGAATCCTCCATTAAATTAATATCAATGGCTTTTTTTTTTGGTTTTTGTGTGGGAGTTTTTCAAATCTAATTATTGCCTTTAAGGTTAGTAAAAATTGTTTCAGTTTAAGGTTGAAAGTTTCTTATATTTGTTGGTTTTGATGTAGGCTCATGAATTGAATGAAGAAAACAACCTTTTGGAGTTGGTGGATTCAAGATTGAATATTGAAGATAATCGAATGATATTAAATGTGATACATGTTGGGCTACGATGTGTGCAAACTGATCCTTCACTTCGACCATCCATTGCTATAGTAGTGGCCATGCTAAAAAATGAAGTACAACCTGAGAATTGGGAAAATGTGAAGGTGTCCAAAACATTTTATTCGAATCAATATTTGAGTTCTAACGAGTCAACAGAAATCAGTGAAGATCCCAGCTCGACAAGAAATAAAATCGAGTGCAATTCAAATTTTTTTGAAAACCTAATGCATGACCTATCAACAATAAGCTCCAAAGCTAACCAATCAAAAGAAGAAACAACAATCAAACTTGCAAAATGCATCATGGTAATTAACCTTCTTGGTAGCATATGAGGAAAAGGTGAATTAAAACAAGACATGAAACCTTTAGATGAGCATTGCAAGGAAAATTCATGGGATCCACATTTTTTTTCTATTACAAAAAAAACTACATGATCATCTAACGACCGGGGGTTTGTCTATTTTATTATCAAAAGCTTGTTAACCATGGAAGGATCACCAAGCAAGAATGGATGAGACCCTTGAACAATAATAAGCTAGAATTCAAGGACTAGTCTTGTGCTCATTTGATTTAATTTGAAATTATTGGCCTTAGCATTTTTGTTCAAGGAAGATGTGTACATGTACATGCTCATGAATATTGGATTCAAATTGAACATGATTATTATGGGTTGCAGGACATTAAGGGAAAAAAACCAATGGAGGAAGACGAGATATTTGACCATTCTTTGACTACATATTCAGAAAACATTATTGGGGTATTTTATTTGTGTTGCACAACATAATGTTATAGCTTATAACCCCATGGACACCTTGTGATGGCTACCTATTTGATTTAATTTAAACTCAATAATCTTGGAAATGTTTTTGTGATATTTGGGACAATATATGTTTATGCCTTAGTTCATTATAGTACATGTAATATATTAGTTACATGGTTATATTTGTATGCAACCCATTAAACTTGATTTTGATATAAATTTCTAGGTACATTATGAGGCGAGGGGGGCAAGTACATCATCACCTAGACAACCATTTTCAAATCAATCATCTTTTGACATGAGATGGTGCCAAGAGCTACAAGCACAGATGAATGGACTTGAAGGCAAGGTAAATGCTATGTGTTTGGAGTTGAAAGAGATACACAAGTTTCTAATTGCTAAATAGGATGCATGTGGATCTAATTTGTTGTATTTCATCCATGTCAAATGTAAATCCTTTAATTTCCATGCCTTAGAAGATTGAATTGGTTTCAATTGTAGCTTGAATACAAATATTCAACCATTTGGGTTGGTTTTATTATTACAAACAACATTTAATAAGGTAATTTTTTTCCATATGTCCCAAAACTTAATGGAAGGATAAGAGCCAATTACTTTCCGAAAATCTAGATTTAATGTTCAAATCCTTATATAGGTTGATATTAAAGAAGTCACAGGTGTAAAAATGTATGCAACAATGTGAAAACATGTAACAAGGAGGCGATGACATTATTTTCAATAAGGATTACAAGTCCTTTTGCCCAAAATAATTTTTTCATGCAAATGAATTTTTGAATGAAATCTTTTGCAACTTATTATTAAAAATACTTAAAGTTGTTTCAATTTATCATTTTTTTTTGTTAATCATAGTTGAATAAATATGAAAATTTAAAATTATATACACAAAATTCATGAATATTCAATGTCTTGTTTTGAAAAATGATCATAATTTCAAATCATAACAAAAAATTCAATTTGTACATTTTAAATTTTGTTACAATATAAGTTACAACTTTTTTTATACTCGATGTATATTATACCCCATTTATATGTGGTGAAGAACTTTAAAAATTTAAAGATTTTGAAATGATTTGAAAACCTTTTTGAACTTTCAAAATGTTAGAATTTTATATTTTTAAAATTATGAGTGTTTTTTTCATGTGACTATTAGGTTGTTATCATTTTTTTAATGAATTGTTTAAAATTATATGAATCCTTTTTATAGTCCTTTGTAAAATTGTTTCTTTTTAACATAGTAGGTGTTTAGATACAAATGTTTTAAATTAAATTTAAAACTAGATCAAATGGATTTTTAATTCAAATTTCTTGACATTCATATGAGTGAAACAAAACAAGTTGTGGTTATCATGTTTTCACATTGCAAAAGAAAAATAAGTTTTTAATTTTTTACTAGATATGTTTAACATTTGACACCCTTTTTGGTTCTTTATGTGTTTTGACCTAACAACGCCACACAAGAAACTTCAAATTCGAGATGGATCAAAAGAAAAACGTACTGACTCAATGACAAAAAATGTTGACCTCTTCTGAAATCAAGGTGAGTGAAAGCAACCAAGCAAATTGTAATTGAATTGAATTTTTTTGGTGACATAGTGGATCCAAGTTTTGTTTCCACATCAACACCTTCGCTTGCAAGGAGTTTTAGGATTCAAGATAATAACCTAAAAGGAGAATTATTACATGACCGAAGTTGATTTTTTCAAAGATAAAAAAATGTCAACCCCTTTGAATTAAAAATCAAGGAAAGTAAAATCAATCAAATTGGAATCCTCTTCAGAACATAGGGTGGAACCCAAATGTTGTTCACATGTTGTTCACATGTTCCCCTTTACTACAAGGAGCATAAGCAAGGAAATAAACTCACAAGCTCATATTGGAAGGAATATAAGCAAGAAAATGAACTCACAAGCTTATAATACAAGGAACATAAGCAAAGAGATGAACTTGCAATGTTATACATGCAACAATTCGACTGGTGAAATTGTTGGCACAAATAGCAGCAACAAATCCCTTGGAGACCATGTAATGGTCATGATTCTTCAACAAGTTATTTCCATCAAATCTTATTATTTTAAATTGATAACTTTGACTTTCATTCCT
>Ga0209611_10007659_pt1 | contig 17210 bp, 18 predicted proteins | sample S1TSphgellanicum_3_FD_187693 | JGI IMG/M metagenome (GOLD analysis project Ga0209611, IMG submission 187693) | Host-associated microbial communities from peat moss isolated from Minnesota, USA - S1T2_Fc - Sphagnum magellanicum MG (SPAdes) (version 2) | ecosystem: Host-associated > Plants > Peat...
GAAGTGGTTAGGGTGCCACTAACATCCAAGGTGATTCTGCATCTGAGTCAGGAAAGAGGAGTAAATGTGACAGCCAATTCTGTACATCCTGGAGTCGTTAACTCCAACTTTTTCCAGGATACATCAATGCCCTTTGTCTGTAAGGCCCCCAGATCCTTCGAAAACATAGCTTCCCAAATGAGATCAGTTGCAGTCTGCAGAATTTTGTTAAGAGCAATGTAGGAGAAAAGTGAGGTTTCCTATATGAAAAGACTTCTGGTTTGCTGTCAGTATGACTACCTATGTCTACCTTGTTTTCATAACGCTTCATTCACGCTTGTGTGTTCAACAGCTTGGGTGATAGCACTCTTTTCACCACTTGCCAAAAACAATTCCCAGGTAATTTTTACTGATTGCAACATGTTCAACATTTTCACTGATTCAACCAGTTGGCCTGAACATTCCATCTTTGTGTTGGCAGATGAGCTGTTTCAATAGCAGAATATCAATTGAATGTTGTAGATGCCATTAATATGGTCACAGGAAAAAAATATTTCTCAGCACCTCTCTCTATGTATACCTCTGTTTTTACCTACCTCAGCATATGTTACAATAGATCTACTGAAACAAACAGCATGCTGTGGAGTAGAATTGGCCGTGGGAGCTGCTAATTCATTTGCAACTTTGCTGAAGACTGATTTATTGGGTGATGCTTAAATGTGAAATGCAGGGGGCAGCAACTACTTGCTATGTGACAACAAGTCCAGATCTGAAGGGTGTTTCTGGGAAATACTTTCGTGACTCTAAGGAAAGTAACAAAGTGAGTAAACCGGCACAGAACATGGACATGGCAGCTGCTCTGTGGAAATTCAGTGAGGATTTTGTCTCCACCCATTAGCCAGAATACTTTGCTCTTTGCAGATCAAGAGGCAGAATTGGCTTTAAGTTGTGTGTACTGTCCCTAGAAAATTCTGGTCCCTCACTGTCCTGGCTCTTGTATAGAACATGTGGGGAATGACATGTGTATGTTCTACATGTTTATCTATATTCATGTTGAGTACTAGTTTCTGTTTACAGCCTGGGTGCATGTGCTTTAAATCTTCAACACACAAGGAAGGACCAGGAGACTGAACCCAGAAATTTACGATCCTAGGAAAGAAAAAAATTCAGCCATGGTGGACGCTTCAGTGCCCATGATGAGACCCCATTTCAAAACTGCTTTATAGGTTGTTGATGCTGTAGTTGGTCATTAATTGCAATATAACATTATTGATGATGTTTTGGTAAGCTGCGAAGTAAAATTCTATGGAAGTTTTGATATTGGATGAGCACTTAGGCCATTTATTTCCTTCACTGGTGTGGTGGGTTTAGAAATTGCTCTAGATTCTCAAGTATTGACTAGGTTCTCAATGTGGGATGCTTGTCTTTTAAGCTCTGTAGAGTTGCATTGGTCAGCTTTCTAGATTTATATTTTTAGATCGGTGCTTGGTATGTACATCAATGGGACACCAAGTCATTGTGTTCATGGCTGTGGTTTCTAGGGTTTTCTGATTGCTCATTAGTTAGCTTTCAGCAGGTGCCATGGCTAATTTAGCTGTTTCTTCGCTTTTCACTGTTTTGGACAGTGGCCTTAGTAATGCTGTGGTTTTAGTCCCTCTTCAACATTTCATCTTGGGTATTCGGGGGTTTGTGGCAAGAGCCCAAACAAAGCTTTTCAGCCTCAATTTTAGAATCTTTGAATACTGACTATCTGAAACCGAAGGCAACTCAAGACAGCATTGCCCCAGTTTAGGGACATTTCACCATGTGGATTCTCAGATTATAAAGGTGGCCCACTAAAATGTGGAGTTCTCTGCACTCAAAGCCCCCAAAAATGCCTTTGCTTTCTCCTCTTTGTTTTTGTGCACACATTCACTAATTGCAGTGAATTTGGATGAGGAAATGGTAGTGACTTTTTGTGGGATATTTAAGCAGAATCTGCCTAAATTTGCTCAGTTTTCTCATAATTTGCTTGTGGTTTCACCCATGCAACTCTAGGACCTGTCAGGAAACAAGCATTATAACTGAAACATCCTTTGTGGAATTGTGAGTAATTGTGGACATCTGGTGGACCCTATTTACCTCCAACTTTCTTTCAACAGATTATGTGATTCTATGCTTGTTTGCAGTATGCTCATCAGAAGCCTAGATAACCAAAAAGTGAATGACTCTTTCCTTGCTACCTAGTAACCATGCCACCTGCAACTCCAGTATGCCCCTGGAACAAAGAGAAGGGTCCATCTTCCCCATGCTTTGTGGGCATCTCCTGCTACAAATTACTACTTTATTTGAGTGATGAAGTTAACACAGAACCTTGATTTGCAACCACTTGAGAATTGTAGGTATTACAGCTACAAACAAAGTACATGTTCACTTGTACACATTTTACTTGTTCTTGTATGCACCAGTGCTGGTCAGTTCCCTTTTTCTTCATATCCATGTGGGCAAGGTCTTGCTCAAATTGTTCAATTTGTAGGATGCTAAACAGTCCTTACAAACTTTGCAGTTGTCAGTGCAGCACATGCATGGTTCTGCTACAGGGTTTGAATAACATAACAGTTGAAAATAGGTCAAATAAATTAAAATTTTGTAGCAGCCTAGCAAATTGAATTAGGTTATGAGTGGGTACTTGGCATGTATCTCGAATGATCTTGGTTTAAAATTGCTTAGCAATACGTCACACTAATCATAAGGTATGTTGAAGCATTTTCAACCCACAACCATTCAAGAGACATGCTATGCACCTACTACCAGTAGCCTAGTTCGATCCATGGGGTTGCTGTGACATTTTAATTTATTTGACCTATTTGCAACATCGACATTAATAAAACCCTGCAGTAGAACCATGCAAGCTCTGTGTAGAGCACTGCATTGACACATGCAAAGTTCTCAAGGAGCTTCTGGGGTGTTGTCAAAGCTCATCCCTGGATTAAAGTGGTAGAAACAAGGGAAATTTGTTGAGTAATGCACAATGTTCCTCATGAACATCTGATCTTAAGGAGGTGCACAGTTCTGATTGATTTTACTGAATACAAGGTTGGCAGTCCACTGCTTTTGAGTTAACAAGGACTATTATGTATGGGAGAACATGACCAGAGGCTGTTTTCTGCCTCTAGTCAGTCCATAGGGTGAGGCCGGTCAGCCGCACCACAGAGACAATCTGTAGGCAGCATGCACCCTAGGGACACATTCCCTGGGATAAAAGAAGCCCAGGGTTTAGGGTTTATGGGTAGGAAATGGCAATACATTGCAATAGGTGAATCGGAAATGATGGAATTGGTACCGTATTAGGTGAGAAATGACAGAATCAGCCACAGCGGCCTATTCCGACATTTAAGACACTTAAAATCTTGCACAATATCAAGGTGCAGTCCTTTATGTAGAAGGTGCTACATCCCATCGACCCTATGGGTATTCATTTCTTATGTGTCAATGGCAATGAGTGCATTGGGATTCACCATGCAATTTGTGACACCTTTGTCGTCATTGCATGAAATGTTGACATCCACATGGGACAAGAACAATTACAAGCATTTATCTTAGTCATTCTCAATTGCTTTCATTGACGAGTTGACATTGTGCTCACCAAAGATGAAATCCACACCTTAGCTAACGTTGTCATAACTGACCCAACGCGTGCATATTTAACGTGTGCAGATCTATTCCCTAATCTTGCACAACTCAAGGATTTGTTGCCTTCAATACAATTCAAGTCAAAGAAAGAAGCTACTAAAATCAACACATCACTAAACAATTCTTTCTTCTAATAATTGAAATATTTGGATGTTTACACAAATAGGCCAATGTGTTCTTACATGAGTGTGCCAATGCTATTTGGAGCCTAAAAAAGCTAGAGGCCCTCCCCTTTTTGTTTTCATTACTTTTTTATGTCAAACAGTTTCAATTACTGTTTTATTACTGAGTAATAAAAATAGGCCTAGTTATTTCCCAATTTCCACCTTTTCATGACACACCCCCCATTGTCGTGGTTGACCTATTACAAGTCGTTGGTTGTAGAAATGGAGATTTTTTGACATCTAGTTTGTACTAACTTGATTCTCTTTAAATTATCCTTTGTTTTTAATACCTATGTGTATTTTTTAAATATGTGGTGTGTTTTATAAATAAAACTTTACAAGGTTTTGGATTGGTATGTTTCCTTCTACAACCTCAAATCCCAAGTTTAATGGTTGTTGTTGGGTTCAAGGTTTTGGTTGAAGCTTCAACCCCTGTTGTGTGGTTATAGATTAATGTTGTGCATGCATAAAACAATAAAACACCAAACCAAATATTGCAAGCACTTTTGTGAATGTTATAACAACAATTCATACTTGGATTTACAAACTGACCCCTGGAAATTTTATTTGGTTCCATGTGATCAACGTGTGTTACAACTTTATTTGTATTATAAGGAAGATAGGTTGGTGAGCAACCAGTTAAGAAGTCAAATATGGTCGAATCCTCACACATCCCTTAATTTGGCTAATGAATTAAAAAAATATTTGAAAATGTTTGGTGATAGGTATGTGTTCAGTGATGGGCAGTTCAACCCTATAAGTGGCAATTGAGCTTAAAAATGTCCTCCAAGCTAATAAGGGTGCTGTCCTTTGTGCTCCTACTACCCATGGAAGGTGGAATTGTTTTCCTCACTTGATCAAGAATATCAATGCAGTGTAAGTATATCAATTCCCTACTGGCAATCAAGTAGTAGAAGGATAATTGTTAAAGAACCTAATTGCTATAATTATACTCCCTTTATATTCCCTTTTTTTGCAAAGTTTTGTTTTCATTACAATTTGTCATGTACATGTAAAAAAGTTGAACATGTAAATGAAATCTTATGTTTCTATGTGTCTACTTTGATACAAACAAAAATATTGAGACTTTTTTACTACTGTTGCAGCAAAATTAAAATTCCATACTTGAAAACCTTGAAATTTACCCAAGGGATGATCACTCACTGGTATAGCCTTCTGGGACCCTGGGCTCACAAAATGGTCCTGGGTTCAAATCCAGTGGTGTGCAGGTGAAACTCGCACTGGCCCTCAGCCAAGGAGCTCGACTTGGGGTCCCAGCTGCTTGTCAGTTCAGGTCTGCTGTTTTGCTTCAAAATAAATAAATAAAACCTTCTCAAATTTCTGAGGGATGGTTCAGAATGCTTGGACATGTATGTATATGTGTGTGATGTTCAGGGCTTTCACCTACGACCTACCTAGGTAAAACAACCACTAATAATGGTGAATTGTAGGTAAAGTGAAACATATACCAATCAAATGCATTTACTAAATCAAATTAGATAAATGATATTTATCAAAACATCAATCAAGGTCATTCTCTTGAAGAAAATGCATGATAGTAGTTTCACCATCTTTAACCTTCATGGCAAAGGTTATGAAGGAAGAAGCATCAGGAGCTTTTGAGCAATTTGTGACAATCTCTGTAAGAGAAAAACCAAGGCAGTCTTAAAATTTATTTTCTCGTGCAGATTTCCTTTTCTTAACTTCTAATGGTCAATCTTTCAAAATGGGTCTAGCATACTCAGGACCGAATAGTAAAGTCCTACTTTTGCTCTTGAACAAAGTGAAACAGACCAGACTAAGAGAGGCACTAAACAGGCATTGTCATGAAATCAAGGAAGAACAAGAACACGAGCTGGATCTTCCTGGGGGTAAACGCCCTTCAATTAAGAGGCATGGGTTCAGATTTTAAGGCCACGCACACGGGCCAATGTGAACCAGCTCCTACAGTGGTACCTTAACCTTCTTGAGCGAGACCCTTTAGTGGCAATATTTAACCCAGGAAATTTTTAATTTCGACTCAGAGACCCTGATTTAATGTAGGGTAATGCCCAAGGGCTGGGGCATTCCTGAAATAAGGTGCCCTCCATTTTCACTGCTCCAAAATACAGAGAGTTTTAGGTCTTCACCATGGTAATAGTGTAGGTACTGGATGACCCAGGGCACACACACACACACACACACACACAAGTAAGCAGGGCCTGGCTGCAAATCGCTAGCAACTGATGTGGAAGCTGAGAGACAGGGCTGACGTGCGAGGTTGCCCTTGTTCCTTCACCCCTCAGTCAGCAATTTTCATCCTCCAATGGCTATTTTATTGCCCTCCAGCCATAGATTTTGTTCAGAATGGAGGGGAGCAGAGTTGCTAAGCCAAGCAGGTATGGCAGATGTGCAAATTGACCCACACACACCGGCATCTGGGCAGAGCAGAGCTGGGTATCAGACTGCCTTCTCGTGGCTGAGCGGATGTTTCCTTGTGCATTTTGCTACATTCATTTGATGCGTTCCTTGCAAATTCTTTCACACTAGTGATTGAAATGTGTGATAAATTAGAAAAAGTGAGCAGGGAAAAAGATTGTTACATACAAGTGGGTGGAATGAAGAAAATTTACTGAAACCTTTAATTCAAGCAATAAGATGTGCTACCAGGGGAAAAAAGGGGGAAGAAAAATGGAAAAAAAAGGTGTGATTGAGATATCAAGCATAAGCAATGAACACGCACACCCAAAAAGAGAAGAAAAAAAGGATGTGACTAAATCCTTTATACAAACAATCACACTTGTGATAGTTGTGGGAAGAGTGTGATCTCAACCAGGTAACCATCTTCTTTGCTTCTTTTTATTTTTCTTTTCCTCGTTTCTTGCTGCAAGTGACAATTGTGGTTTGTTTGCCTTCACAGGAGGAGGCGTTGCAGGGGGCAACAGCATCATCACCACACGACCTTGAGCGAGCGAGCGGTAGTAGATTGCGAATATTCAAAAAAAAATTCTAGATTTTTTTGTTTTTTTAGAAGATGAGGAAAGGAAGGAGGAAAAGGAGGAAAAAAAATCTAAAGAAGAGAAGAAAAAAACGAGAAGAAGAGGAAGGGAAAAGAAATAGAGAAGAAGAAAGAAGAAAAGACAAAAATTCAAAAGAATAAAATAAGAAAATAAAGAAAGAAGGAAACAAAAAAAGAAGAGAAGAAAAAAATCAAGAGGAGGAAGAAGAAAAATAAAATAGAAGGAGTTGAATATTCTAGTTTCAATGATGTAGCTCAGTTAACATTATGTACTTTCATTGTGAATTTGAATGTTCCTTCACACTAAATCAATGAGTCCAAATCAGCTTAGGTAAATGATGATTAGGGTGTCACAGCACAAAGCAAAAATGGTAATATAGTTTTTGTTTAGCTTATACATTTAGTAGACCTTTTTGTAAAACATCATTAAAAATATATATATCATATTTAGGAGGAAAAAAATTTGCAGCAAAATGTGAGCATTTGGATTGAATCTCTCAACTTCATAGTAGTTGGGCTCTTTTTTTATATTTTTATTTGTGCAATACCTAAAAACAATGGGGGCAAATAGAGTTTCAGGTTTAGGGTCTGTGTATATCCCATTAGTCAAGTGTAAACTAATCATTTTCTTTTTCATATACTTTTGTCACTTTTTCATTGACTGAGCCAAATTTGGTTACAAGCTAAATATAAAAATTAAAAATTAGATCTAAAAAAAATATTTTTGGTTACTTACTTGAACTGTATGTAGAAATCTGGAAAATTTTCTTAATTTTTTGTCGAATTTTAGCTACTAAAAATTTGAAAGGCACATGAGTTTAACACTTTAAATTATATCTAGCTTTTTGGCTATACATAGGTGGCAAAATAATGGTTGGGGCCCAACATAAATAAACACTTGGGAAAAAAGGCAACAATCTATCCACAGAGGAAGAATTGGATACATGGTTGCCATTGGGTAGTTTGGGAGGCGAAAAAGTCTATAAAGAGAAACTGAAAGCAGAATGACTGAATGATCTTGTGACACAAACTTAGTGTCAAACAAATTTTATGGATGTGGATGAAAAAAGAAAAGAAACCCTAATTCACAATTACACAAGACGCCAAAATACCAAACAATTATTCATCATGAACTTTGAGGGCATCGAAAATCCAATGTCTATTGTTCATTTTTGTGTTTTGGTGTGTTTTGTTTGTTTGCAAGTTAATGGTGTTTGAAGCTTGTAATTCAGTGAAGATGAGCTTCTGCATTGGCTTTGGTGATGGAATGGGTTTGTTGCTATAATGGGGTTGGCTCTTGAATGAAGACTGCAGATCACGTTGGGGAGTTTGGATGGAGGCAGGGGGATATAAAACAGAGGAATTCAGGTCTTCAAGGACAGTTAAATTTTTATTCTGAATTATAGTCAGAAAGTAAAAATTTGTGTGTTAATGTGGATTCTTGTTAAAACAGAGAGGAGGATATGTTTTTATATTTTTTCTAACCTAAAGCTATTGATTTTGATTACATTGTAGTCTTCAGAAAAGGAAAAGGATTAAACAATGTTAGGAATAAAGACTGAATTAGGGGAGATCATGACAGTGTCTAGAGGTTTCAAAGTGGTCCTCGTGGTTTGGGAATTTTGAATGAATCTACCAGTTTAGCTGAGTTTGGGAGAGAAAGTACTTACTCAGTCATGGGAGATCCGGAGAGAAAGGGATTTTAAGACTATTATGGGTACCAAGGAAAGAGCTAAAATTTTGGGCTCCAATTCATCTCTGTGTTCAAATATTTTTCTGAGTGATTTTGGTGGAAAGGGCATGGGTGCATAATGTCAGTGTTCATTTGTAAACATGCATGGGACCACTGGGTTCTTGAGAGGAAGCCATGAAAGTTCTGATCCCCTGAAGTCCTTAGTTTGTGATGTGGACATAACCAAGGATAAAAGTATGACATTGTTTGTAACTGTTGTAATACAAAACTTGTTGTAGCCACTATAGCAAGCTTAACATCAATATCATTAAACAAACATAAAGGGTTTCCTGTTTAAGTCATCCCCTCCTTTTTGGTGACAATCCTAAGCACCGCACACGCACAACACAAAGCTCGAAATTTCAGTGTAGAAAATCTGCTTCTTTATTAGCAACAAAAGTGAAAAAAACTATCATTGGAGCAAGAAGCATAGCAACCTGGGTTTTTTTTTCCACATTTTTGATCTAGTTTAATTGGCGATCATCTATAATAATACACTTTCGATGTAATGGCTATACACAAAATATGAAAATAAAAAAAATTAAGATTTTTTCACTTTTTTGGCTACATGCTATAAAGCAATAGAGAAATCTAGCAATATTTAAAGAAAAACTATAGAAATGTAGCAACTAGAAAACTAAAAAAACCCACCCTTTTAGTCATTTGAAATTTCTTTTAGCCAAATCACTAAATTTAGCAAGTTAAAAAAAGATTGAAAGAAATAAAAATTTTGTGACTTGGCTTTTTCATGTGGGAGATTATCACAAGTTGAGGGTGAACCAACACCCATGTTCATACCATGATGGAAATCTGAGAATCCATTTAAATTACTTCTAATATTGAACATATATGGCGGGTAGACTAAATGGGGGTCTCCGAGTTTAAATCTAACATTTTTGGGGGTTAATATGGCAACTAAGAGGCCTCACCCAAGAAAAGGTCAAGGTACCAATGTGGGTGCTGGTTCACCTTGGTCATTATCGGACTTGGGTTTGGTAGCAAACAATTTAACTTTTGGGCAAAATTATCCTACTTCAAAAGTCCAACATCCATAGTAACTGGATGTAACTGCCAACATCCATTCCATGGCAAGACCATTTTCATCACTAGTACTTAGTCTAATGCAACTTTCACATTCCCTTGTATGTTCTATGGGCTGCCCTATTATTAGTAGTATCAACCTCCAAAATTTCTCAGACAAATTTTGCAACTCCTTGCAAATTCATTTTACTTTGTTTTCTTGCTGGAAAACGTGAGCTTGAAGTAGATTAGTTCTTGTGGTTTGTTTGAAATCTAGAGAGAGATGGTGTACCATGACTAAATTTTATGACTCATGTTCAGCACTAATAAATTCTTAAGAAGGCCAGCCAAAAAGGAAAAAAAACTAAAAATAATTTGTTGGAATTTTAGATAATTGAACCCAGTTCAAAACACAAGATAACTTTGAAACTTATTGGTGGACTTAACATACTTAGATACTTAGAAACTATTGTTGAAATTTTGAAATATGAAAAGTGGAATTGTTGGACCTTCTTTTTTTCAAAAAATTAACTATTTTGACAATATTTGCTAAATGTGAGTTGTAGGTATGCTAACATTGATGCCATGACATTTTTTTTACGAAGATGCAGAGGAGCAACCAATGGGGTAGGAAAAGAAATAGCCGGGGTGTTGGCAAATCGAGGGGAATATGTCATCAAAACTATTGAAAACACCAACAAAGGAGATGAAATGAAGGTGGATGTGTAACCAAAAAGAAACAGAACACAAAACTTATGTATAAGGATAATAAACAAAGGGAGTATCAACAACTGATGACTAAATTTTTGAATGGATTCAATTGCATGCATCACAAAAACATCATCCAGAAGGAATTGAATTCCTATACTTACATCAGATTCAAGATAAGAAAGTTCAAGATTCTTGATATGTTGGTTTGCATGGCACAATCTTTTGACTTTGCTCAACTTGCATCAACCTCTATCTGAATTGTCTATTTTTTTCCTAAATGATACCTCTATTTGAATTGCCTCTTCATTCCTAAATGATACCCACCAAAGACAACCTACAATCTAATTTCCTAGAGGTATAGACTGAGGTCAAACCTCTCAACGTCTATTCTGTCCATTTTGAACTACTAAAAACCATCCCTTATCATGCAATATTTTAAAGATGTATCCCCAACCCCTAAAATAGAAGACTTCACTACTCAAACCCATAAATTCAATAGCATGCCAACTTCGATGCAAGTGATGATCAATAGGTTCACTTAATTATACCCACTCAAGGTATGGTAGATGGGCAAAAACATCCTTGGGTGGTACCATTAGGAACCACCTCAAGGAATGGTTAAGGAATTCAAAATGGCAAAATGATTTTCTTCAGCCCTTTATTTTAAATGTTTTCACAACTATAAACTAAATTTTCTCTTTTTTATCAATTACAAACACTAATATATAGCTTGAAGTTTATTTTGGAATTAAAAGATTAAAAATGTTAAATATTTGTATTCCTAATCAAAAGTGCCCCTTCAAAAATTGATAGCCTTAACTTTGAAAATTCATAACTAAATTATACTTACGCAATGAATTACCTAATAAAAAAAATTTTAAAAAAATTATATCCAAATTACCTTAGGAAAAAAATTCTCAATTTTTTAAAAGAATCATGTTTAAAATTTGTGTTCTTAATAAAAAAGTTCAAAGAAAAGAATTAGCATGTCATTCTTAATTTTTTTTCTAAATGCAACGATTAGGAGCATCAAAATAGACAATATTCCTGATATTATTGAAAATTCAAAATCTATGGAACCTCATAAATGTATTCATTGGAAAAAAAATATGAAAAAAATTATTTAAGTGTTTCCTACGATTTTTCAAATTTGGATGGGTCCAAGAAAATCAAGGTGTGACGTTCTTATTGGTACCACCCAAGGATGCTATCACCTAGACATGCTTATGCAAACTCAAGGTATAAATGCAACTTTAAGAACTACTTTAGTTTATTTCTCTTAGCCCATTGTGCACCAACCCAAGGATATCCCAATTGAAGTTTTTAATGCTCAATTTACATTAGACTTGATATACAAATTGAAATGGACCCCAATGTTTTCTTTCACTAATGTAGGAATACATGACTACTACATGCCCATCTAACTATAACTTGGAACCCTTCATAGAAAATGCTAATGCATACATTACATGTTTGCCATTAAGTAGTTATTGGCACAACAAAAAAAATTCAGCAACTGCAAATGCCATAGGAGAATCTTTACATCACAAAACAATTTGGTAAATTGACTTAACTTCTTTAACCACTTCTCATATCTGCCTCTTACCCTACCTCACATTGTCCAATTTCCAGAACTTTATTCAATGTTGCTCCATCTTCAACCACCAATAGCTCTACAAAAATAAATCCCTCATTACATAGAAACAACAAACTATCCTACCCTCCTTCACATGTTTTTTTGAAGTTGTTATGGCAATGACTAAATTGAAAAAATAGATAGTGAAGATATTTTTTGCCATTATTATGTAGAAAGTTGATAAATGAGAACTTGAAAGCTCCATATGTTCACACTACCATCTTATTCGGTTCACCTCTTTTCAATTCATAGATGTATTAAAATAACCCAATTACTCCTTTTGATGTCAAGGGTTTGTTTAGAAATTAGCTCAAGGCATCGAGTCTTGAAACTTCCCTTTTAGTATCCTCATGTAAGTGAGCTTTTGTTGCAACCCCACTTTGAGGGAAGTGTGAGTCACCACTCACACTCCCGAAAATGGGACTTGGGAGTCCTTCGGGACTCCTGAAAATTCAGAACGCAATTGCAGGGGTCAAAACACCTTGCATTGATATGTTCTTTATACCATTGGAAAGGTCTTGAAGTGTAGATGTCCAAAATGGCCTAGCATGAGCCATTTGGACATTTTCAGCATAAGTTATGGTCGAAAAAAAAAGGGTCGGGAGTCAAATTCGCAGTTTGACTCCCGACCATTAAAAGTCGAGAATCGACCCAATCCCAGTGCGTGCAGGTGAAGCGCGACACACCGTTGGAAAGCTCTCAAGGAGAACTACAACTTTGCTTCAAACATCGTCTCAATTCAAGGTCGGGGCGAGAAGTTATGAACGCCCAAAGTCTCGGGAGTCCAAACCGGGATAGTTTCGGGACTCCACTTTGGGAGTCCCGGGAAAAAGTGCCATTCAGATGCAAGTGCGGCGGTGAGATGCAAAAAATACTATATGAGGGAAGGTGGTGGCTTCCCCTGAGTCTGGGCCGTGGTGAGTCAAGTGAGTTCAGTGTTGCCCATGGCTTGTCCTAGCACCAAGGGTGCTCTAGAATGCGAACTAACCAACTTGTTGGTTGGTTTGATGTAGGTTCGAGTGAGTGAATAGCTTGTCCCTCTTCGTAGTCCAATCCCGGAGCTTTAGTAGGCCCCTCTACCCCTTTTAGTGCTGAGAGTTGGGAGCGTGCCCCGAGTTTCCCCCAATTCCGCAACTTAAGTGACTTGGCCCCGACTTAGGACCAACAAGAGACTTGGGAGCGCGTCACTTGGTATCAGAGCTTTGGTTGAGCTCAGGTCACTTCTTTGGAGTTTTGGATGGCACCCAAGAAGAACCAGAAGCAAGCTCAAGAAACCATATTGGAAGAACCCAACGAAGATTGTGTAATCCCGTCGGAATCAATTGGGGAGGAGGAACTAAGAACTTGGGAGGACCAAGACGAGCCCGAAAGTGAAGAGGAGCAACAAAGCTCGGTCCTATTCACCCAGGAATAATTGGAAGTCCTCCTCAAAATGAATAGGCCCAACTTCAATGAGTTGGTTGCGGCCCTCAAAGGAGGAACATCCAAGGATGCGAGGTTCCAACCAGCCAAACCCGGGAATTTCGATGATGCCCGTGACCAAAAGGTTGTGGATGCTTGACTTGCAGAAATGGAGGATTATTTACATGCCGCCAAGGTTGGACAACATTTGGTCGTAAAGCTTGCCTAATCCTACTTGAAAAGCTATGCAGCTACATGGTGGAGGACAATGAAACAAGAGGAAGGGAAGAACCATGGCTACACTTGGGAGTTCTTCAAAGAACACGTTGAGACCGAATTTGTCCCAAGGAATTCCGAGTACATTTTGATGTGCAAACTTCGTGACCTTGTGAATGCCACCAATGAAAATTTGAAGCAATATGTGAGGGCTTATTCCGAGCTAATGCTTGAAATTCGACGCATGCATGAGCTGGATCGTGTGTGCCAATTCGTGATGGGACTTCCAACTCAGGCCAAGCGAAAGCTTGAGGAGAATTGGCCCTCCTCACTATCCGAAGCCATCACAAAAGTGGAGGGCTTTTCGGATGTGGGGCGGGGTGAAAAATCCAGGTTCAAGAAGGACAATAAGTTCCCTCACAAGAAGCCAAGGCATGATGGAGAATGGAACCGTGGGCAAGGAAGCCCAACAAAGGATAAGCCCAAACAATTCCAGGCACGAGGTTCAAACCCAAGGGGAACTTTGTGAAAAATGAGGCTCCTTTCAAAGGGAGCCAACCCAAGGGAGATGCTAGTGGGAAGCCCAAGGAGCATGCTTCAATTGTAACGAAGTGGGGCATTACTCCAAAGATTGTCCCAAGTTCAAAGCGGGGCAGGGAGGTTCTAAGGTAATTGCTCTCAATGCCAACCTAACCCAAGCTGAATGCAATCAACTTATCTTCTTGAAGGGGAAGATTGCTAAACGGGATGTGTTATGTCTTTTGGACACAGGGGCTTCTCACAACTTCATAACACGAGAAAGCGCCGAAAGGATGGAGCTCCACTTGGAGGAGCTCAAGGCACCCATCAAGGTGCATTTCGCAGATGGGGTTCCCCATCCCATTATGTCGTAAGCAAAAGAAATTTCTCTAACTAGGAAATTGGAGAGGAAAGGTGGATTTGTTGGTTTTCGCCTTAGGTGGAATGGATTGCATTTTGGGAATGGAGTTCATCACCCAAACTAATGTGCTCATAAAAGGGCACAATAGACTAGTTAGGATTCCTTCCAAAAGTGGGATCATGAAAGTGAAGGCGCACGAAATGCCTTGTGTGGGTGGGCCAACCATCCACTTTATGTTAGGAAAAACCTGGGAAAGGGAATGCGTGGGAGGTTATGGCATGATGTGCGTTATGCGGGTGTTGGATGAATATGAACCCAAGGAAGCCACCAAGTTGGTGACTTTCGTCAAATGCATAAAGCAAGTTTTGGAAGAATTCTCGGATGTGATGCCCGAAGAGTTGCCCAAAGACTTGTCCCTGAAAAGACGAGTTGATCATGCAATCGAGATGGTACCAGGAGTGGCACCTCCCGCCAAAACCCCATACAGAATGAGCCATGAGGAGTTGAAAGAGTTTAAGGTTCAACTTGAAGAACTCTTTGCAAAAGGTTATATCAAACCAAACAAATCACCATATGGGGCACCCATCCTTTTTGTTCACAAGAAGGATGGGACGTTAAGAATGTGTGTCGATTATAGGGTACTCAATAAGGCAACGATGAAGAATCGGTATCCTTTGCTTCGAATCGATGATCTATTTGATCGTCTCTCGGGAGCCAAGGTGTTTAGTAGGATTGACCTACGTTTGGGGTACTACCAAATTCGGATTGCGAAAGGGGACAAAGAAAAGACCGTTTGCCGCACAAGGTATGGCTCATACGAATTCCTGGTGATGCCTTTTGGTCTCACCAATGCACCCGCCACATTTTGCACTCTCATGAATGACATTTTCCGGGAATGGCTTGATGATTTTGTTGTTGTCTACATAGACGACATTTTAATCTACAGTGGCTCCTTGGAGGAACATGCGGAGCACCTCCACAAGGTGTTCCAAAGGCTAAGGGAAAAAAAGTTGTATGCCAAGCTCGAGAAATGCGAATTTGGGGTGACGGAAGTGGACTTCCTTGGGCATAGGATAATTCAAGAAGGTTTGAAGATGGATGATCACAAGGTCAAGGTTGGATTGGGAACCACCCAAGTCGGTGCCGGCTTTAAGATCCTTTTTGGGATTGGCCTCCTACTATCGCAAGTTCATCAAGAACTTTGCAAAGATAGCCGCGCCTTTGACAAACCTTTTGAAGAAGTCCGCTGTCACTTATGAATGGGAAGGAGCATGCGACGAAGCCTTTGAAACCTTGAAAGGTATTTTGGTGAAGGTGCCGGTGTTTGATTGCCTGACTTTGACAAAGACTTTGAGATCCATTCCGATGCCTCCGACTTTGCAATTGGAGGAGTCCTAGTGCAAGAAGGAAGACCGGTGGCATTTGAAAGCAAGAAGTTGAGTGAGACAGAACGAAGGTGGCCAACACATGAGAAGGAAATGTGGGCGGTCATACATTGTCTCAAAACTTGAGGCCATTACATAGGCTCCAAAGATGTGGTGGTGTGGACCGACAATGTGACCTTGAAGTACTTTGCCACTCAACCCAAGTTGTCCTCCAAATAAGTGAGATGGCAAGACACATTGGCCTTGTTCAAGGTGGATATTCGACACAAGTTCGGGAAGGATAATGTGGTATTCGATGCGTTAAGTTGGAAACACCAACTTAGAGTGGTGTATGTGGGAGAAACGGAACTCCAAAAAGAAGTCCGACTAGTAAGCCGCCGAGATGCATTTGCTAAAAAGGTAAGGCAAAACATTCAAAATGGAGCCAAGTCCCATTTCCATTTGCAAAATGGACTATTGTGGTACAAACAAAAACGACTCTATGTGTCGGAAAGAAGGGTGAGGGAGTTGCTCTTGAAGGAATGTCATGATGGACTGCTTGCGGGCCATGGTGGTGCAAAGCGCACCACGACATTCCTTAAGAAGTCCTACTATTGGCCCAACTTGAAAGGCGATGCGGAGGAGTATGTGAAGACTTGTTTGACATGCTAACAAAATCGGACCCTCAACAAGAAGCAAGCGGGCTTGTTACAACCTTTACCAATTCTGGAAGGGCCGTGGGAAAGTGTGTCCATGGATTTCATGGTAAGCTTGCCCCCATCAAGGGGTTTTGATGGCATCATGGTAGTGGTGGATCGATTTAACAAGATGGCACATTTCATTCCCACAAAGGATGAGGCCACGACCCAAAAGACAGGAAGGTTATTCTTCACACATGTTTTCAAGCATCATGGTCTTCCAAAAGACATAGTTTCGGATCGAGACCCAAAGTTCACAAGCAAGTTTTGGCGAGCCCTATGGAAGCGAATGGGGTCAGGGCTCAAGATGAGCACTTCCTTCCGCCCCCAAACTGATGGACAAACCGAGAGGGTCAACTTGGTGATCCAACAATTCTTAAGGAATTATGTGGTGGCGAATCAACAAGATTGGGTGGACCATTTGGAGTTGGCCGAATTTTGTTACAACAACTCGAAACATTCCGCAACTGGGTCTACCCCATTTCAAATGGTGACGGGCAAGTCACCAATTGTGCCCATGACTTGGGCAGCACATGGACAACACCCGAATGATGCAAGTGAGGAAGTGCCAATGGTCACACAATATGATGAAGAAAGGCAGCGCCTTTGGGAATTAGCAAAGGCCAACTTGGAAAAGGCGCACAAGAGGTACAAGGATTTTGCGGACAAGTCCTAACGAGAGGTGAAATTTCAAGAAGGGGATGAAGTGCGGTTGAACATCAAAAACTTCCGATTACCC
>Ga0209611_10007660_pt1 | contig 17209 bp, 15 predicted proteins | sample S1TSphgellanicum_3_FD_187693 | JGI IMG/M metagenome (GOLD analysis project Ga0209611, IMG submission 187693) | Host-associated microbial communities from peat moss isolated from Minnesota, USA - S1T2_Fc - Sphagnum magellanicum MG (SPAdes) (version 2) | ecosystem: Host-associated > Plants > Peat...
CTCTCTCTCTCTCTCTCTCTCTCTCTCTCTCTCTCTCTCATTTGTGCAGAATTTCGCCAAAAAAGGGCTGGTCTGATTCTTTTTGGTGGCGAAATGTTTTTTAAAAAAAAGGGGACTGCAACTTGTTTACATGATTTTTTTTGGAATTAATTACCCAAAAGCGCCAGTTTTCAAGGAAATTGTTTTTTTTTAAATCGCCATATTTAGACCATACTAGGTTCTAGCATGTCATCAGTATATGGAGGGGTTTCAAAAAAATTCTACTTTTCGCTCTGATCTGTAGCCAAATCTGGCTAAATCCTCTTGTACAGGATGGCCAGTTCATCTACCTCAGAAAATTGAAATAATAATAATAATAATTAAAAAACCCTCACTCCTAGCTCTGTTACTGTGAAGGGAAAAACGAATTGGTAGGTACCTACTACCTACGGTACCTGCAGTTGTGTTTATGGGCGTTGATGGATGAAGAAGAAGAAGAAGAAGAAGAGGCGATGAAGGAAGTTTCCGCTCGCGAAGGCGACAATATTAGTTGATAATCTGACTCGAAACTGGCGCCGAGAAAGCTCACCTGGAACAGCAGCATCTCATTATTGGACTTCATCCTCTGCCTCTTCTTCGTCTTCTTCTTCGTTTTGTCAGCAACTCTTGTTGCTCTTCTCGTGTTTCTCACTCTCCTTCTTTGCCATTTTTTCTTCGCCGTCTATTAGCTCCTTTCCGTGTCTCCTGCTTCGCTCCTCTCATGTTGCGGATCACGTATCGTGCCACCGGCGCGTGCCCGAAGAAGCCGCGCACAAATTTGGGTGTCATTCTGTGCACAATTGACTCCCATTTGATTAGATTTGGTCGGGAAGCAGAAGCAGGGTTGCCCTGGCACGATTTTGATGGCCGTGCTTCGTTTTAGTAGTCGGGGTTTGGAGCTTCCTGCGCTATAGCGGGGCCAAGAACCTACAAGCGAGAAGGACTTCTTGGCTTTCAAGACTAGAGGTTTGATCCGTTTGTGTCGTAGTCACATTTTAGGTCAAAGGGAAAAAGACAGAAACGCAAAGCTGGAGGGATAGAGATTGGAAAACGGAAGCAGCGGGATATGGCATTTGCTGTTGGATCACTGCCGGCTTCGTCACGGAGGGATCGAACTTCAGAATTCCATGCAATTGCCGACCGTTTAAGGAAAGCACAGCCATCATATGGATCTGCTGCCAATGGATCAGTTACCACCAGCAATGGGCATAATCAAGAATCGTCAAAGTTGCTGGCACGTGAACCGTCCGAGTCTACTCATTCGGAATTCAACAGACGAGCCTCACGGATCGGTCTCAGCATACATCAAACTTCTCAAAAACTCTCGAAGCTCACAAAGTGTACGGTGTACTGCCCAGATATACTCTGCGAACAATATGTGCTTCTTTTTTTTGCCTTGTCTGCTTCTTGTTATATTCTCCTTAACCAGCATTGGTAGTTGGAGATGTGACCTGGTGATATTTCTTAAGGATCCACAATTAGCACTAAGATTCTTGTAGTATCTTGGACCATATGGTAGTGCAAACATAATTGAGTGTCTAATGTTTCAATGTGAGAGTCTTTCCATTGTTATTGAGTTGAGTGGTTGCTGTTGCTGCATACCGAATGTCTGGTTAAAGTTCCATTCATTCAAGGGGATCTTCACTGGTGGCAGAATAGTTAATGCCCATCACATTTTCCTCTGATGAGGAAATTAGGGTTTCTTCATGGAACATATCTGTAAGAAGTAAGTCTGTGCAGCATAACATTTACATGGATTGCCCGGTCTTGGTTCTTTTGACAAATACTGAGCTAGAGGACTGGTTCCATGTGCTGTATTTTCTTGACAATTCATGTATGCGAGGAGTCCTGGTATGCAAGTGGGTAGGCAGTAGGTACCTGCCTATTCATTTTTCCCTAGCAACTCCACTAACTGTGCAATATTTGTGGCTATGTTGCAGTGGCAAAGAGGACATCAATGTTTGATGATCCAGCTGTAGAGATACAAGATCTTACTTCAGTCATCAAGCAGGATATAACTGCACTGACTGCAGCCATATCAGACTTACAGGTTCTTTGTGACTCACGGAATGATGCGGCAAATCGAACCGAGCATAGTACTGAGCATTCAACTACTATTGTGGATGACCTGAAGAGCCGACTCATGAGCACAACCAAGGACTTTAAGGATGTTCTGACAATGAGGACAGAGGTGAGCTTGCATCCAAAGAGGAGAACAGATTGATGACCAAACCTGTTAACTGCTGTTGTTCTTCACAGGTGCATCTTGTTCCTCATGCAGTGGTGCTTGCTCTATCACCTGCAGAACTTGAAAGTTCATCAGAATAGACAGCAGATTTTCTCAGCAACAGCCTCTAAAGATCAGTCAAATCCATTTGCCCGACAGCGGCCACTTGCAACTGCCAGCAGTACCAGTACAAGTACTGCTTTAAGTGCCTCTCCTGCTCCATGGGCAAATGGAGCAACCTCTAACTCTCAGCTTTTCAGCTCAAGGTACATTCATGCAAATCCCTGGATTCTTGAGTGTTTGGAACTTGATTGGTAGAGACTGACTGAGTGCAGCTGATATTTCTTACATCCATGATGCAAACAACACAGGCAAATTAGTTTACAGTTCTCTAGAAACTCTTGGCATCAGAATGTTTTCAAGGTGGACCGTATCAGAGGTCTTCAGAAGGGCAGACTTCTGGTAAACTTTTAAATTGGTTCATCCAATGCTTTCCAGCTGTACAATACCTTCATCTCTACTTTTGAGTTTGAGGGCACCAGAATGGATTGATAGACAGTTTCTTGGATTTCTCTCAGAGATGCAATTTGATATGACTTTTTTACCTGAGTTCTGAACTTCAGGATTCTCCAAACTTATCTCAGAATTCAATGGATTTTCTGAAAAGAGAAAAACAGCTTATGGGGGTTTTCAATCAGCTCTTCATTCTTTCAATGTGCCCCTCATTGGGAAGCCATGTTGTACATATTGTTTTACAGGCGGCAATCAACACTTGATGTTTCTGAACCAAGAGCAGCACAAGGGCAAGGGCAGATGCAGCAACAAATGGTACCTGTACAGGATAGCTACATGCAGAACAGAGCTGAGGCACTTCAAAATGTGGAGTCTACAGTTGTGGAGCTCAGCAACATCTTCTCGCAATTGGCCACCATGGTAGCCCAGCAAGGTGAAATGGCAATCAGGTCTGACAATCTAAAATTCAAGGCCTGTCACTTCTTTTTTCCAGGGATCCAGGCCAGTGCATTGATCAACCCATCTACTGTCAAATGGGATCTTAATTTTCTTTTCCATCATCACTATTTAAGGATACATTGGTCTTAGAATTCTACACCAGTAGCTATGGCTGGAAGCATTTTGTCTGCTGTGCTGTGTTCACTTTTGGCTTTAAATTTTCAAGGGTGAGAGATAGCTTTGGATTCTGGAATTGGGTAGGTATCCACTATTTAAGGCTTGGAAGTACAGACTTTGAAACATTGGCTGCAGGTGTGAAAATTCCAGAGAAAATGTGTGCTTAGAGTCATGCAAACATGTGGGGCAAAAGTGTAGTGTTTGCACTCTGTGGAGTCACTGCTTCTCAAGAATACCTGGTGCTAGAAACTTGCCAGGATTCTGAGGATCCTGGATTTTGCCGGCCTGTCTGGATGGTGTGCAGAATTGATGAAAACATGGATGACACATTGGCAAATGTGGAAGGGGCACAGGGACAACTTCTTAAGTATCTGAACAGCATCTCTTCCAATCGCTGGCTCATCATCAAGATATTTTTTGTGTTAGTCACATTTCTACTTGTATTTGTTCTTTTCGTAGCTTAGTAACTGACTGACTTCATTACTACTAACATCTGCTTTTGAAAGAATTCTAGCTGAGCCATATCTTTTAGTGCAGCTGAGAAAACCAGCCCCACCCCCCACCATTCATTTGTTAGGACAGTTCCTTGGGAGTCTCAGAAGAGAAATTCCTGTTCTGTAACAGTGCACTTCAATACATTAAGCTGTGACTAAGTTCCATTTCTGCATCTAGAGAATGTGGGGTTGCATGTAGCAGAAGGCTGATGTGAAATGTGTTGCTCAGGTGTGTTCTAACTGGATTTGACTGAGCCTGAAACTTTCTGCGGCAAGGTTCAAAAGAAGAGTCCTGGGGTTTGATGGCTATCCCTTGTATGTATTCTTTGTATAACAACTCGATTTGAACTCTACAACCAATCCTAGGGGTTGTAGGGGCTTGATGTTACACGGCATTTTTGATTGCTAACATTTGACTAAATTGATCTTTTTGATTATTTGGTCAATAGAACGTTAGGTCAAATTAGACATGAAAAAGACATCTATGGTGAAAATGGACGATGATTGGATCAAATGAGATAATTCTACTATTTGAACAAACAATCAAAATAATCACTATAGTCAATGTCACTAATCAAAAGTGACACTTGTCACACTCAAATGATAATTTAGTATGACATGATTTTAATGGGATTGTTGTAGCACCCAATCACTAGATGGCAAGGGTAGCTATCTAGCTAGGGTGCACTAGGTAGACAAGCTGACTAAATAGTCTTGATAAGTAGGTTAACAGTTAGTCTAGGTAGGGAAGGTAGTTAATATACTTTACCAACTCAGTAAGATGGTAGCTAATTAGTTGTATTATGCTAAGTAGATAGGGTAGTTAGCTATTCTATGTTGGCTACATAGTGTAACTAGCTAGTTTAAATAGGTTAGGTAGCTAACAGGATAGTTAGTTTAGGTAGGTAGGCAAGCTAGTTAACCTATGTAAATAGGGTAGTTAGTTTAGTTATGGTAGGTAGGATGGTAACTAGCTAGCTACTCTATGTTAATTAGGGATTGTATTAGTTCATTAATCTAGTCTAGGTAAGTACGATAACTACTTAATTAGGTTAAACTAGATATGAAGGTTTTTACTTGCCTACCTATTATGTTTTTTTTAACCTACTTATTTAAGTAGTGTAAAAATATGCATGGAATAAAAATGTTCATAATAATATGATGACAAAATATGTTACTATATGGAGATGAGGTGCACTAGATAGAGATTTGATATTTCAATGTGAAGATGGGTTCAACTCCTTATAATTGCAAACTATTTATACACCCAAGGGCCTATGTAGGCTATGCTCGTTATAATAAGTTAGCTCTAGGTTAAACATGCTAGGTTGAATTAGATTTTTTTAACTACTTATCGACCTCTACCCATCTACTACCTATATACCTAGGACCTACTTGCTTATGACAAAAACCTATTATGGGAAAAAATAAATAACATTTTTTCATTATTACAAGAAAAATTATTTTAAAATTGTAAATTGTGTTCTCCTAAAAATTATTAGCAAAGTTGTTAAATTGGACTCTCAACCTTTTGACTAGGTCCATCACTTGACGAATAAAAAATACCATTAATGAAGTGGGCCAATTCCCAATCTACTTGTTCTAAATGGCATTTTGGTCAAAATGTTCAATATTTCTTGGCAATTTTTGACCAATTTTTGTAATAACAAACAATTATTTGTTGTAGTAATTAATTATTTTGACAATTTAATGGCTTTAGTGATTGTGACTTTGTGGCTTTATTATTTTGGTAAATTAATGGTTCTATGATTATGGTTTTGGTAACTCCATGACTAATTATTTAATTGATTACACAGTGTCTTGTTAACTAGGATAAAAGCATAAAATATTTTTTTAATAGTTAATAGGTGATGCTAATGATGGTGTAATGAATGGCTATTGAAAAACATCATAGAAAAAATATGCCTCTATAATTAGTCCCTTCACATTGACAGGTAATCCATATGTTCATTTCATGTGTACAAATGGATGAATCTCATAGTCTTAAATGAATCTATGAAAAAAATCACAATTGAGGATGTAAGGTTTGTAAGAAAGATGCCAATCAAGAAGAAAACAAATACATCACCTAAGTAAAAATTTCACATGCAAATGCTTGAATCATTACATTTGAACACCATGGAAGCAACTTGCAATCACCATTTTGTTGTTTATAACCATGATAAGTTGGCCTAATGCAATGTGGAAAATAATCTACACCACTTATATTAATCACAATATAACAAGCCATTCAAGATTGTAACCATTATTTAATTTTCACAAGTGATACAAATACTTAAGTTAATGTTGAAAAGTTTTGAATGAACTTGTAACACAATATTTTTTAATGTAACATGAGAACATTTAGAAAAGTTGGAAATGGATATAATGAATGTAGAATATCCAAAAAGGCTTTTAAAATAATGTAACCAATGTTTTTCATTATTTACAAGTTTTGAAATGATTTGAAAACAACATGTCTATGGGAAAACTTTTAAATATACCTTTACATGAAAGTATACTACAACATATTTTTGGTTCATATAATTATTAATTTAAAAATTGTCTTGTAAACCATGATTTTAAGAATATTTTACATAAACAAACTCTAATCCTTAGCGTGAATGGTTATTTATATCTAGCTCACACCCTTGAAAAAAAAAAGTTAAAACATGACATGAATATTAAGAAAATGAAGAAGGTAAACATTAACAATCTCAAGGAAGTTAGGATTTAGATGTCATAATTGATGTAAAATTAAGGGAGAAAGTGAAACATTTTTACACATTTAACTAGAAGTTTCCATTTTAACCATGTCAAGTGGGTCCACCAAATGTTGTTTGATGACTTTAAATGTGAAATCCATGCATCTTTTGTGTGGACCAAAGACAATGCCAACTCCATAGAACCAACCAAAGTAAAGTTGGTTAAAGCTTTGAACAATGTTAGAATTGTTCAGTTGTACTCAACACATCACAAACATCAACATTGGGATCCATTGATTGACAAACACATTCTTGCATCTTTTTTGCATTGAAAAACCCAAGAGAATTAATTTTAACTAATGGAAACAAAAAAACCATGTGGCTTTTAAATCCATATTTTGACCTTTTATTATTAACATATGTTAAATTTCATTTACTAGAGATGTAAGGAAGATTATGAATCTTATTGTTAGCTCAAAAAAATAATTTGAAGCTTATTTGGAAAGTTATAAAAAATTTCCTTCCATTGTTTTGTTTCCTTTTTGCCAAATCGTATTTGATTATATAGTTTGACCTAACTTAAGTTGAAAGCTCATGAAAGTTTGTTGTAATCAACTTTATTGCAATATTTTATGATTAATCCAATTGTGATAAAATATTGAAGTTTTGTTTTCATAATGATAAATTATTTTTATTACATGTGTCATAAAATGTGAGTGAAATAAAATAAAATGGACCTAAATCAAGAAATTAGATCAAAACATGGCATCCACATGGACTAGGACATTTTACAATTGTGTCCTTAACCTAATCATGTAGTCATGAATGTGTCTTCTATGATTGTTAGCAAATTTTAGTTGTGAATATTATTACATTCTAGGACCAACCATTATAATCATATAAATTATTATTACATTATTAGGGTTAGCCATAATGGTCATATGTCCTATTACTCGTTTGTTGAGGTCAACTACTATAATGGTATGTAATTACTAATATTACATAAGATGTATTAATTGGATGAAAAACCATGATGTCTTTACATTACATATCATGTATTAAAATGGTAATTAATTTCATCACGATATTATTTCATTATTTATTTCATCTTTATTTTTTAAACAAGTGTTGTCATTTTTCCACGAAAAGAAATAATAAGAAAACTTGTGCAATTTGTTTTTGTGTTTTTACATATGATAATTAAATTCCACTAATTTTTCTAATTAAATGGAAAGAAATTACCAAATGTTTGATACCACAAGGGTGGAAATTAACAAATCTGGTAAGTCATAACTATCGGTCTAGGGGAAAAAAAAAAGATGAATGTGACTTTCATTTGAAACTAAACAAGAATCTGATCTAGGGATCAGACCTTGGACTTCATGCAAGACTTGGAAGTGAAACCATCAAGATACAAACCCAAACATGAGAAGGTTATTTCCTCTTTTTAGATAAAAAATTTTGGTCCTCCAACTAGACCTTTCAAGAAAACCCATTGCAAGATTTACAACAACAAGAAAGATGAATAGTCTTTCATTGTAACCCTTCAACATAACACAAGAAAAAAACTTAATGAAAACATAGGAACAGTAATTCTTGTAGGTTTTTTGTGACAATTGTTTTCCAATTATGAAGAGTTTTGAAAGCTCATAAGGTGTCAAATTCATCAACATCGTTCTTGGAGCAATTGTTTCTATTGCAATGATTTTTTCCAAATCAAAGGGTTTTTGAAAGCTTGAAAAGAGTCATAATCATCAATATCTTCTTTCCACAATTTTTCTCCAAATTTGAGGAGGTCCAAATGAATAGAACAATATGATGAATGTATTGGGTAACTTATGTTTAAATGGTGTATCTTACAAGCTGGTGCATTATGTTATTCACTACATACCATGGTGTTTTGAAATTACATCACAAGTAAACTCTTGAGGTTATTATAGCACATTATACACCTATTTAATTACATGTATCTAAAAACATTCATAGTTTGATTTGCCAAACGATCTTCAAAGAGGTATGGAATATGATATAACATTTTTCATTTAATTATGAGTGATGAAGTACAAGAGCAAACACGATTCAATTAATGTGAGGACACACATTTTTTTCTTTTAACGTGATTTGAGTAAAATGTAATCCATGAAATATTTATACATACCACCATTGTGTTGATGTAATCTCAATATGTACAATTAGAAAAATGATATGATTTTTTGTGTATTTATTTGAGCTACAAGAGGGGTAGAGGTGTATGTTTTTTAGATATCTAGAATTTAGTGAATAAGGTAAAAGGATATCTAAAACCTAACCAATCTTTCATGAAGTTTGGAATTTGATGTAATCTTCTTCAATTCATCACAAATGATAAGTACAAGAACCAACACCAAACATTTTGCTACTAGGGGACATAAATCAAATGCATAAACACATTTTGTTGATTCTAATTTGAATAAATCCAACTTAAGAAGTAGTTGCCCATACTACCATTTTGTTTCTTGTGTTGATGTAGTATCAATATATATGATTAGAAAATGACGTGAAATTTTGTGTGTTGACTTGAGTTATAGGTTTAGTAACATATGTTTATCAAAAAAATTAAAATTTTGTGATCAAGTTTATAGGAGGACAAACTTTCAATGTAAGAACCCAACTTCTAAGGATATAACTTTGTTTGAAATGGGTTTTATGTCATATAACAAATTGACTTAATTTTCATGTTGGACTGATTGTGATTGAATCATGCACATAGATGGGTATTAAGAAAATTGCCAAATTGTCCAATGGAAAAGACAACCATTAGCCACAATATCCAAGTAGAAGAAAAAAAACCTACTTAGCATGGGTGATGTGCATGTATCACCCAAGAAATAACCTTGATATTATTCAAGTTCGTTGATCTTTTGAATTATTAATGATGTCTTCATCACCCAAATATGGTCATCAATTTTGGTTAAAGAGGAATGTGAGGTTCTAGATTTTATCTGTTATTATTGTCTTGTGTTTAAAGCCTAGAAGATTCAAGCTAACGTTAATGTGGGATGATTTGCATATTAGGTAACAAAACATGATGTGGCAACTAGTTGATTGTTTGTTATAAATGATGATTTAGATCTAACCATTTTGACATTTAACATTTGGTGTACATCAATTATAGCATTGAAAATTGATGTAGATGGACACAATGCTACACATTGCTTCACATGATGTTGATTGAGCAAATTTGATAAGTATGAAACATGTAAGACCACCTCTTTCAACAATAAACAAGTAGAGAAAATAAATTAAATACATTAAAATTTGAAATTTGATTTTCATATTTATGGGCAACTCTTGACAATAAATCCATTGAAATTAGTGAAGGCACTAGATGTTGCATTGATTTGAAGGAAATTAACAAATTAAGTTAGCTATCTATCGAAGATCTATGTGCATTTTGAAATTAAAATAATTTTAATTATGGGCATTCATGTAACGAGTCAATTGACATTTTCAAATTTGTAGTAACCTCATCGACCCAATAATTAGACAAAAGGTTACAACATCAATCATCCTTGGGTTGAGTAGTGGCAAGGTCGATGGCAAGGTGGTTTCGATGGACCATGTGGATGTGAAAGTGCTAGAGGTGTTTATGCCCAACATTGTGATTCCATTTTGTATGCTAACAACTATACCATGTCAATTCATTATCATAGGTCCTCAATAGGGGCTATCATCTTTGGTCATCAAAGTTTTTTAAGCTTGTTAAATTTTTAAGGTGATATGCACAATCATGAATGTTCAATTTAGTTGGGTTGAACACCAAGAAATTTCACATTGATGAATAATGGGCAACATTCATGCATGACAAACTATGTATTCAAGTGTTGGACTTCAAGACATTATGCATCAGTACACATTCTCAAGTTGGTTTAATGTATGCAAATTTTGTTTAAGGATTGAACTTGAAATTTGTTTGTTTTTCTAGTTTATGCTTTTTACAATTCAAATCAAATTCCAAAGTTTTTTATATGGTACTATTTAGTTGGTCCCAATATTGAGTCTTAATGTGAAATTCATGTTGAATTTCTTTTTCCTAAGCTAGCAAAAACCTAAGTCCTAAACCCTAAACCCCTAAATCTTATAGACTACAATATTATAAATCATGAACCCAAAAACCAAAACCCTAAATCCTAATGATTGAATATCCTAAATCAAAGAACAAACATTTGACATGTGGTAACCCATAAACCATTCAATAACATGTGTAACATGATAATTGATCTCCATATATTTCCCAAATTCTATTTTGACCAATTACAATGCGACACATGGTACAATTAGTCATATCCATGATTACACCAATAACATTGTCATGAATATTGAAGGTTAGTACAATAAATGAGTAACTATTGATTGTTGATTGCAAATTGACACCTATCAATACCCAATAACAATTGCATATTACCATGCGGTGCAATTTAAGAAGTCTAATTTCAACATTTTATTTCTTGACAATTTGACACAAAACATATGAATGTCATTTGCCAATGGAGGATCCTTTACTAGACTTCATGCATATGCCAAAAAGAATCCAAAATGTGATTTTCATGCTTAAAATCTTATACTTACCATAAGACTACCCTAAAACCTTTGAATATAAGCTTACACACTTAAATGTGAACCCTACATCCGAACTCAAAAAAATAAAAATCAACCAATAACTAATAACCTTTTATGACCAAAAATAACTATTTTAAAAATAAAATTTATAATGCAAACCCTAAATTTGAAAACTTTAAACCCCAAAACCTTGGCTTAAAATGTAAACTTAAAAAACCCAAACCTAATAACTAAAACATATCCCTTAAATTCAAACCCTAAAAATAACAACTAGAAACTAACCCTTCAAAAATCAACTGAGAAATAAGCACTCAAGCACAAACCTGAAAAAAATAAAAAATAAAAAATAACCCTTGAAACCTAAACTCTTTATTAAAAAATTTAAAAAGTAACCCTAAAACTCAAACCATACAACAACAAAACACACACACACACACAAGTTAGAACTTAGTGTGTAGTTATGGGTAGAATAGCGGGTGACCCGGGCAGAATGGAGCGGGTGAGAGCAGCCCTAAACAGGGACGTTCTCCCTCGTAGCCTTGCTCTCCTTTCGTGAGCGTATCCGTGCGAGAACGTGTTTTGTGCAACGCCATCGCCGCCACCATGAACAAGGAAAAGCTCATGAAGATGGCGAGTGCCGTCAGGACTGGCGGCAAGGGCAGCGTTAGAAGGTATGCTCACTTTTTTTTTCCCCTCTTTGTGCAACTTCCATCTTCTTCTGCTCATACTTTCTCTGCCTTTGCCGCTCTCCTTGTATTCATACACGTTGCGTTTGTACTTGAGGTTTAGCAATACCTTGTTGTGTCAATAATAGGCTCGCTCGGTTTCCTCCTTTGCCTCTGTTTCCACTTTTTATCTGGTCGTGTGAATATTGAGCACTGCTTTTCATCATGCTTTTCTTTTGTTGCTTTGGGTTTTTGAAAAATAAAAATCTTCTTGTATAGCATGGTTTATCTCTGTATCAAAGGGGTTTTTTCTATGAGCAGCAGTAGCTGTTTGTTGCAAATTCTTGGCTCTATCCAGAATTTGCTGTACCATTCTTGTAGTCAGTTTTAGTGAAGATATTAGCTGGGTTGTGATGCTTCTGCTACGAAGCAAAACTGTGTAGGGTTTGAAAATGTTGACCTTTTGGTTTCAGGAAAAAGAAAGCTGTGCACAAGACCACCACAACGGATGATAAGAGGTTGCAGAGCACTTTGAAGAGGCTAGGTGTCAATACTATTCCTGGCATTGAGGAAGTGAACATCTTCAAGGATGAAACTGTCATCCACTTTGTAAACCCTAAGGGTATTGCCCTCCAGACTCCAGTCTTTGCAGCTTCTATCCATCATCTGCAAATGCCGATTTGCACTTTGTAGTGTATGCAGTTGCAAAGTTGTGAAATAGTCTTGATTTTATTTGGCATATATTGAATGCTATTTATTTGAAGGGATTTTATCAACCACCACTATAGCAGTCTTTTGAACTCAGATTGCATGTGGTTTCTTTGCTTTGAAGTAGACATGCAACAAGTCCTTGAACTTATCCTGAGTCTTTCCATTTCTTCTGGAAATGCGACAGGAACTCAGGACACAGATGTTTTATAATGGTCTTTGCCTAAAGTTTTGGGAGGACCATTATATTCTTATCTACACCCACCATCAAGGGCTGATGAATCCATGCATGGTCATGGCAGTTTTTCACTGCTATTCATAAATGAAGGTGATGGTCTGACACTTTGTGAGCAATGCTCAAAGGTTATGACTGCACTCATTGTCATGTTACCTTAAAATTGTTGTTGTTGAGATTTCTCTGCAACCTCATAGATATGCAACAAGCCCTGAATTTATTACTAATTCTGTTCATGTCTGCTTTATTGTCTGCAGTCCAAGCCTCTATTGCTGCTAACACATGGGTCGTGACTGGAGCTTCACAAACAAAGAGTAAGTCTAGTGTGTAATTCTTTTGGAAAAAGATGTGTTTTTTTTGTTGTACAGGCTTGGTATGGGGTTTGCATCTTGTCCATACTACTTGGTGTAGTCTTTGTGCGTTTTTTGTGACTCAGAGTTTAGGGAATTAGCTCTTGACTTGTTCCCTCTGGGTGGTGCTTTTGGCCAACAGAACTTCAGGACCTTTTGCCAGGGATCATCAATCAGCTTGGTATGTTTACACTCACCAGAAAAGTTCAGCAGCTTGAAATTGAATGTACAGGAAGAAAGTACCTTGCTTGTGGCTCTATTGTAACAACCATAAAGAACTTTACCTCTATGCTGCAAATATGGTAAAATGAATAACAGCTGCCAAGATGGATGTATTTCAATGACTGTTAAATTTTGAGATTTGACTCTTATGGAAAAGTAATTGCCAAGATGAGTATAATCTGTAGCTTCATGCTTGGTTTTCACACTTGTTACACTGACTTGCAGGCCCAGACAATCTCGTCAATTTGAAGAAGATAGCACAGCAGTTTCAGAGGCAAGAAAGGGCAGGTGCACAAGATGAGGATGATGATGATGTTCCTGATCTAGTAGAGGGGGAGAGCTTTGAGGAAGCTTCAAAGCAGGAGGCTGCTGCCTAATTGCTGTGCTCTTTATCTTATCTCAAAGCAATGTCTTAAAAGAGGGCTTGCATTAACTGTGTTGGTTTTGCTTATTGGTGTGCTTAGTTTGTGTGTCTGAAGACTTTGATCTGAAGATGATGGGAGAGCACAATTTTTACCCTTTCATACACCAGTGTATTTGCATGCAACAAAGGATTACCTTGTTATATAAGGCAGTATCTTTGAGTGTGATAAGTCTGGGGAAGCATGTGTGGCACTGTTTCTTCCCCTAATGCTTCTTCTTAGATGAATCTGCTCATGATCAGCTTTCTTTGTTAGTTGCAATTTCATGGTCTGAATAGTCCTGCTGTACTGGGCCCTGACCATCACTTCTCTGTGGATTAAAACCATTGCAAAACATTGCTTTGCTGTAATCCCATGACTGACAATTTGGAATTAACGACACACTGAACTTGAATAAGTTGGAATTTCATCAAAGCTTTATGAATTGCTGTTTACAGTATGAGGGTAGTTTCTGTGGGTATGCTCGGTGACAAAACCATGAAAATGTGTTCAAAATGCGTGCTCATGGTATGGTGGCAAAATGAAAACAGTAATTTGCTCCATACTTCCAGGTTCCAACCTGCAAGTCTTTCCATTGTAAGCTTGCATATAATAAGAGGTATGACAGTTATGAGTTAAGTATTGCAGATGGGGAACTACTCTCCACTTCCAATGCTTGCACGGTTCTGCACAGGAATTGTAGCTGAAGACCTGCTACTAGTTAACCATTATACCCTACAGTCTTAAAGGGTTAAGGTGTAGGGTTTAGGGTTTAGGAACACTGCTTTCTTTTGGGAAATTTTTCGTCATTTTATGACAAAAAAGTTTCGAGGTTTTTTTTCCAGTGTTGTAAATTCGCTACTTTTTTCTATTTTTTTGGAAAAAAATTGCCAATTTTTCAATGTCACCAAATTGAAAAAACCCTGCTTAGGGCATTGGGTTCTTGTCTTCTGAAATTGAACGTTGTCAAGTTTGTCCTCCCAAGAGACTTCAGCACATTTAAGTTTTTGTGACAATTGTTTTCATAAGTTTCAAATTTTTTTAAAATTTTTTTTTTTCATATCAATTCTTTATTTTTTCATAGTTTCATTTTGTAGAAGTAGCAATTTATTGTTGAGAAAACACATTTTACATTGAACATTATTCTCAAAGGAAATTTCACAAAATAGTAAAAATTTGCTATCAATAGAACTATTAATTCATAAAATGGTCAAATCATTTTCCTAGGCCTTTTACTTTAAATGTTTTCATAACTATATATTTTTTTTCATTCATGTTTATCAATTGCATGCGCTAATATATGGCTTGAAGTTTATTTTGAAATTTAAAAAATTGAAAAATGTTAAATTTTTGTATTCCTAATTAAAATGACCTTTTTAGAAATTGATAACTTTAACTTTGGAAATTCATAACTAAATTATACTTACTCAATTAATTTCCTAAAAAAAACCTAAAATTAAAATGACTTCCAAATGCCTTTTAAAAAAATTTTGAAGAAAATTTTCAAATCATGTTTCAAATTTGTGTTCCTAACAAAAAAGTTCAAAGAAGGGAACTAGCATGACATTCTTAAATTTTTTTTTTAATGCAATGATTAGGAACATCAAAATATACAATGTTTTTGATATTATTGAAAAATTTGAAATCTATGGAACCTAATAAATGTACTCATTAAAAAAATTATGAAAATATTTATAAAAGTATTTTTCATGATTTTTCAAAATTCAATGGGTCCAAAAAATCAAGGTATGATGTTCCTAGTGGTACCATCCAAGGATGCTTTCATCCTCAAGAGTTCATCAATGACATCTTTTTGAGGCAAAACCAAGTACTTAGCATGCATCCAATAGACCTTTACCAAGGTGTTGATGAGTGTACAACTATGTTAATTCCATAAAAATTGAGTAACTTCTTTTGAACACTCCATTTTCATGTCACTAGTGTGAACCCCGTGCCTAATGCATAGGTGTGTGTGTATTTGACGGTACATATTACAAAATTACAACTACAAACTACATTTCCAAAACCTCTCTATATACCACATTGCTAGGTTCTTTTTTGGGGAATTTATTTTCATTATTTCAACCTGAAATTTTTTTTTTTTACACATTCTAACTTTTTTGTGAAAAGGAATGGCCCTAATCACCAAATTTAAAAAAAATAATTTGAATTCGCCAAATACATATAAAGTATAAATATTCTTAAATGTTTTATTCACTGTCATTAATATGCTCTATGGCCTAATTTGGCTAAATCCTCTTTGTGGAATAACTAATCACAAAAATTGAAAGAAAGCAAACCCTGTATAATAGGGATTTTTTTTTTCAAATTCCTTAGGTAGGTGCAATGGCAAGGATCCCCAGCTTTAATTTACATTAAATGGCAACTGTCCTAAGCAGATAGTAGAGTTTTTTCTGCAATCCTGCCTAAATCTAGGCGAGCTACACGGACTCACCGTCTAAATCTGGTTTGAGCATCCGTCGCATCTGTACTCCACTGTTTTCTCCGGCCCGTCTGAGTAAACAGACCATGACGGGACAAATGGACTAGACGGATGACAGGATGGATGACGGACGGATTCAGGGGAAGCTTCATTTCATCCCAACGTCCTTTACAATATACTAGTGTGTGCCTCGTGCCTAAGGCACAGGTGTGTGTGTGTGTCAGGGAGGAGAAGCAAATTTTCTTTTGATTTTCCCACCTTCCTTCCTTTCCCTCTTCCTTTATGTTTTTCCTCTCCACCTTCCTTGGTATGTTTTATGTTCCCTTATGTTCCCAAATAATTCCCAATAGCACCATTTTTTGACAAAAAATATCACAAATGATTTTTTTAAATGTTTTACCTTGTCAAGTAAGTATTTCAAGGGAGAGGATATACCAATGCCCACTACCACTTTTTACAACCGTCGGATATATGACACTGACATGGGAGATTAATCCTCTTAGGAAAAATTAGAATACACCAAGATAAGTGAGATTTCCCGGGTCCTGGCGGCCTGATTTCGTATGGCCTCCTTCGTTGTTGGATTTACCGCCTAGATCTAACGTCTCTGCTGACACGTCTACATGAATAGGTACGTAGTAGCAAGCTAGCTAGCTTAGCTGTAACGTCCTCCTCGTCTTTCCCATAAATCATGTCTATCCTATAATGTTGGCTTTCTAAAGGCGACTGTCCGTCCCCGTCTTTCCCATAAATCCTGTCTCTCTCTCTCTCCCACTGTCCGTACCGAGCGGAGTCAGGGGAAGGCTTCCCTCGTCCGTACCGAGCGGAGTTAAGGGAGGCTTCATCGTTCCTTTACTATATGTAACTAGTGTGGGCCCCGTGCATAATGCACAGGTTTGTTATATCCCATTTTCCATTTCGGTTCTTCTTTACCCTATCGATCCCCCCCCCGTCCTTCCCATTTTCCACTCCGGTTCTTTACCCCGTCCGGAGTCAGGGGAAGTTACTTTCTTC
>Ga0209611_10007661_pt1 | contig 17208 bp, 13 predicted proteins | sample S1TSphgellanicum_3_FD_187693 | JGI IMG/M metagenome (GOLD analysis project Ga0209611, IMG submission 187693) | Host-associated microbial communities from peat moss isolated from Minnesota, USA - S1T2_Fc - Sphagnum magellanicum MG (SPAdes) (version 2) | ecosystem: Host-associated > Plants > Peat...
AGAACAGAACATGCACTGACCCAGAACCATGCAGCGCAACTGCACAGAACCAAGTTGGGTGCTGTAAAGGGAGCTGCATGGGAGCCAGCCTTTTTGTTCCTGGCAAATTGGGTTTTAGCCAGTGAATGAATGCAAAAAAAATTTAAATATAAATAAATAAATAAATAAATAAAATTTTAAAAAGTGATTTTGGGGAGTTTCAATCACCAGATTGATATATTTAGTTACAATAAAACTAGCCAAGAATGTTATAGTCACAAAGGATGATTAAAAAATTGTAGTTTCATATTTGGTTTATAGCCAGATTTGGCTATACATCTTTTTCTTCCAATGGGTGATTGTCATTTTTGGCTAAATCTTCCTGTGCATGCTCATCACTTTGGGCTATATCACAAAATTCATAAGAGAAAAAAAAAAACTGATGGGTACTGTGCCCATGGGCCCTGAAGGTGGGCGTTTCACAAAACAGAATGCACGCCGGGGGAGGTCATCAGTACACATAACGGCCCTCCAGCCCCTGCAAGAGAGGGCACAAATTGCAGCCAGTAAGGTCCCTTGAATTGAGGGTTTTTTTTTTAAGGTAAGGACTTAAGGACAATCATCACCTTTTAGGGCAAATTCTTTGGCATAGTGTTGTTTTTAGGTATAGTGAATTTACTTATGAAGAACAAGGGGTGTGTCACCCTTACCATCTCCAATTTAAAAAGTATCTTAAGGCAAAAGGAGAATTATGAAAAGGAGAAATGTTTTCACCATGCAAAAATATGATCTTAAAAAAAAATCCTCTAAAACAAACCAAAATCCTTCAAGATATGATCATAACTCTGTACCTAATAATCTCAAGTTTCAACAAAAAGCCAAAATATCGTCTTTCAAAAATCCTCATATAAAAAATAGACTTATTATTTATGACTTAGGGGCCAAAATCCCTTAAGCTACTATATTCTAAACACAATATCCTTGCCCTTGTAGGCAAAGGTCAATAGAAGCAAAGTAGTCTCCTTGGAAACTTTGCCCACCTATTTATTATAAAGATGCAATTTGGCAATACCATGAAATCTTGCACTTGTTAAGCTAAGCTATGTCTAAATGGGCGAATGAAATGGTTTTGGCAAGTTGAAACTATATGAACAACACTACCGAATTTGTACCAACGGTTTTCATTATTTTCAAAATACATCAATATAACCCTATTTGAGTCCATTTTTTTCAATGATATAATCCTAAGCTTATTTTCTTCTTGTTGATGCCATACTCCAGTCATTTTTCCAGTTGAAAACTCACCATTTTCAGCATGCCCACAAACCCAAATAAGCAAAAAAAATGCCATATGACCCCTCCTCAATTTTCACCTCTAACCTTGTTACTTGGAGCTAAAATATCCATTTGTAATGTACTTATACCTAATGGTAATGGGAATTAAACCCACTAAAAACATAGCTTGAGAAAGGGTATTTAATATTCCCAAAGATCTATAAAGCTTTTTAGCTTGGTATTTAACCCGAGTCTGAAGTGCCCATATTTTATCCTTAGGTTAGAAAATGGTTTAGATGGATGCTTGTATCAAACTGGTGTTTCTAGTCATTTTCTTGGCGTGACCCCAATGTTAGGGTTTAGGGTTTAGGAATCATCTTTTCTCGTAGTGTCTTCATCGTACTCTTGGGCGTTTTTCTTGCATAACCCTAACATCCCTTCTTGACATCCTTCGCCTCTTCTCTTTGTGTTTGACGCCATCCCTAGCATGGTTTGGTGTGAGCCTACCATTGCTAAACTTCGTAGGCATTCATCTTATTGTGAGCCCATTTGTTGCCAAAGCTTACCGGTGCGTCCTAGCGTTTTTTCCCACCATTGCCAAGCCTAGATTAGGCATGGAGGTGGCAAACCACAAGTTACTAAGCCTAATCGGCACTTTCCAAACCTTCCTAGCTTGGTTCCAACATTGGTATAAAAGGAACAATGTGCCCACTTTTTTCATTATTTCCACTTATGCCCATTTGAGTGAATCGACTATAGTCCCTTCATTGGTTGGATTGTTTGTTCCCTTGAACAAAAATTTGCCAAGTGTGCATAAAATCGTGGGCATCCATCACAATTTTTTTCTAATTATTATTATTTTTACTATGGCTTAACCCAATCATAAGGGTATATTATGTTTTTTGGTTTGTTCCATTAGGTAAGGTCTGGGTAAACAAATTTTATAATTTTGGGTAAATGGGTAGGGTCTAGGTAACCCTTATCATATACCCATGGTTATGGTTAAAAAAAGGTAAAATATTTTTATTTTATTTATTAAAATGATTTTTTTTCACACTTTGGGATTTATTTAATCAAATATCACATGCCTAAATCTAGTGGGACAATGCACACATGTGATATCAAATTAAAAGAAATAAAGTTGTATTAAAATATTTTAATTTGTTAATTCCTAAACATACATAAGATGAGAAAGCATTGAGATCACATTGGACAATATGTCACTTGCCCTACTAAACATAAATGCAAATCTAAAAATCAAAATCTATCATATCAACAAATTGAACATAATGATCTAATTGGTCTTCAAACTCTTCTTCAATTTGATTTTTAAAATCTACTTCTACATCCACAAAATCATCAAGTTACTTAACTCTTACAAATGTTTGACAACTGAAGTGTGGACCATTTGGTCAATTCTTGGAAATTAATACAAGTTGATTTAAGTTTGGAATTCCAAATCAATATCTACAAAGCCCTATCAAAATTCTAGGAATAAGTCCTTTACATATACCACAAAATATTGTCCATGCATGTCCACTATCAAATTTTAATAAAAACTTTCAAATACACACACACACACACACATTTATTTTTAGATTTTTGAAAATTAAATAGTGGAATATGACAAGTTGGATGTATGAAAACATGATATAAAGTTATAAGTTTCATATTATTGTTTTAGATAATATTTTTCTAATATTCAAATTTGAAAAAACATCAACATAGCCTAAAAAACAAAACTTGTAAAAACTACCCAACAACTACCAAAAACAAATACCACATGGCTACATGTATATTCAAATATCCAGTCAAATTTCCATTGAAATATCTCACTTGTCAATTTCACACAAAGGTTAATTCCATTTGCAAGTGCATCACTCAACAACCAATAACTGTGACATTGATTCAACATACAACTTGATACAATTGGGGTTAGGATTGAAGTAGTGATTTTTACACTGGCCCAAATTTGTGTTTTTGGAATTTTGCATTATAAAGCCAATGTTTGTTGATACTAACAAACATGAATAACATCCCTATATTCAAGGGCTTATTGGAACATTGCCACTTTGGATGCAAACCTTGTTTTCACCGGTGTGTTCAACTTTCATGGTTGCAAACCTGCAGCCAAACAAGCTTTTTTCCACTCTATCCTTCCTTTTCCTAATTACTTTGGCCATGTTATTAAAGATTGAATTGAAGATTGTACATATTTGATGCTCACAGGTTGTAGACTTACTTACCTTCTCATCAAAAGTGACATATTGACAAGCTTTAGAAAAGGCATGTCCAAAAATAAACACCTTAAAATGGTGCCAATATCCCCAATTATTCCATCTAACAATTCTTTAAAAGACATTTGTCATTGTAGACAAATTTGTGTCCTCATCTTTCACCTAGGTGAAAATCCTTTAAGGTGTACCACATAGGATGAAAAAGGCCTAGTCCTTACTATAGTCCTTTTCTACCTTATATTTTGATCCCCATAAAAATAATGAGTCAAAAGTTGTCAAAATTTTCAAAATGACTATATTTTAAACCATTAAAATTCTAGATTCCATCATAATCATCTATAAACGTGTTTTTACATGGTAAAAATGATTGAAAATGATAAAAAAAAGTGACATTCTAACAAGATTTTGGTACACCTTAAAAAAATTGGACCCACCTAACAAATAATTTTGTTAGTTAACTTGTATTTTTCAAACAAAACTTGCAATTGACTAGCACAAGGTAATTCCAGAATGCCTTTTGCTTCAAATAGACCAATTGTAACATGTTTTGGTTCCCAATCCAATGTTAAAAAATTAATCACAAGGGCAAAAGTATCAAGTGCACCTTTGCTCATCCAAAGGTCAAATGTTGTTGTCACACACACACAAAAACAACAAAACTGGAAATTATAATTACTTGGAAATTCAAAAAATTGAAAACTTATTTGGAAATTCACAAAATTGGTCAGGGAACAACAAAACTAAAACTTACTTGAAAATTCATTCATATTTGGTTGGGTTGATGGCTACTCCTTTCCCTTGGGTTGTTAGGCTAATGACTACTACTATAGTTGTTGTTGACTAGAGTTGATGTTCTAGGCAACCATTACACTTGGTGTTTGTATACAAAAAGATAGATATAAACACCTAAAGTTTCTCCACATTTAGAAAAATAGATAAAACAAGTGAAGTGGATGCACAAAAGTTACGATTTGCTTGAGTGGATAGTTTTTAGCAAGGTATTGCAATCTTTTAGCATTTTCAAATGCCAAAAAAAATTTACACATTTCCACCAACTTACATATGAATTGCGCAATTTTCTATGTGTCAAGATCTTCAAAGATTTAATCCATATGACATGTGACATTATTGTACCCACTTTGGATTCAAATATATGGAAATTATTGATATTTTATGGAAAGAAGTCATATTTTATGAATATTTTGAAAATTTGGAATCCCTTTATAAACCATATGACTATACCTTTAAGATGATTAACTTCAAACATAAATATATATAAGGCATTGAAGTTGACTGCTTTCCATTCACAAAAAAATCAAGGTATTTTGCTATGTAGACAAAAAATGTAAACTTTTAGCACTCTTATCATCTTAGGGGTTCATCAATATATGTAATTGGTCCAATAAGGTAGTTTTAAAATGCGTATCATGTATACATATCAAATTATTATTATTTTTCAAAAAGGAATGGTTGTATTATAATAATTGCATATGTATAAGAGGTATTTTTCTTTGCATGACAAATATCTGGTGCTTATACAATACTACCAAAATACCAATTATATTCATATGCATGAAAATATTTCAACATTTTTGTGATGTGCTTGTTCCATATGATAATGTTGTAATTTTAAATTTTAAATATCATACATCTAACATTGCCTTTTGTGGTATTTTTTTCCAAAAATTGCATGTGGGACAATATTTTCTATCCATTCAAAGAACTGTGACCACACACACAAAATTCCCTTACAAATTCCCTTGTTTTCAAGAGTTTCCTACTATGAATAAAACAAGGGAGGTAGATGCACACACACAAAATTCCCTTGCAAAATCCCCAATCCTCCAGAATCTCATGTTATAACATTAAAAAAAGGCAAATATACACACAAAGTTTCACAAAGCTTGAATACACCCACACATTAAACCTTTATAAATAAATAAAGAGGGAGTCAAATACACATAGAACTTACTTGTAAACAAATATTAGATGCCCTGAAATGTTAGGGTTTAAGTTAGACCGTGATGGCAATTTTAATATTTAAGTGAGACAATGGTAGCTATTTTTAGGGTTTAAATGAAACTTACCCTAATAAATTTACTGAGGTTTGAAAACATAATTAGGCTTGGGTACGAACATTTAAAAAATTATATCCAAGGTTATGAAATGGGTATCATTTTTCAAAATTATATGCCCTTGGGTATCCATTTAAATATTAAGGTATATTGATTTTTTAAAAATAAGGTAGGGTAAATATATATACCCTACTCATATTTGGCAAGTATATTTGAATAAATGATATGCCCACACAACATTGGTTTGCTCCTAAGAAATTAGGATATGCCCCAACAAGGTCCAATTTGTTATTTTGGTTGTTGGGTCAAGTGACATGATGCTTGTCAAATGTGCATATAAAGGATTTAAATCTTCTTTGTGTGGGAGTGGCATTTTAAAGAAGATTCGGAATGAAATCTTTGAAGTGAACTTCACATGGGGTCTAGACTTATTAGGGATTAAAAATATGTATTTAGAAGTCTTCATAGTGGGGAGTTGTCTACCATATGTCAAGCACCATATGGGCTTAAAAGAATATACTAATTGCGTATTTGTCAACACCAATAGCATTTCAAATGGCTTCTTCAATTGTTGATGATGCACACAAATTGTTTTATATGCCATGTTATGTTCCATCTATGTTGGTAGAAGTGGATGCCATTTAACAACCATATTGACATTTCATGGATGACAAATTAACCAAGAGCATTCAAACATTGTGGGTTTCAATCAAGGGTCATTGAATCCATTTTAGTATTCCTTTGTCATCACATTGCCAAACACTTTAAAGGTTGGTATGATCCACTATCGTCACCTATGGCTAAGAATGGTATTCACCCACAAGGCCATGTTTATTTTGATTCATCTAGTGAACATACCACAATATTGTCACTTTTGAAAAAGGTTATTCAACTCCAAGTGCAACATGATGAGGTTGGGTTTGTAAAGGTTATCAAATGTGAATTAGTTGCTTGTCGAACAAAGAACCATGGATGAAGGCAAGTAATTCAAAATGTGAATTCAATAAACATTTTATGATGAATCATAAAAGGTTGTTGATTCTAAATTGATAATTGATTATTGTACATGTTAGATCATTTTAATTTCTTTTATCTAAAAACATTTTTTGTTAGAACTTACCCCATTTTTTGACCTTAGGTTTTGGCATCTTGTCAATATTTTGAACTTTTGATAAATTTATTTTATAATGTATGATTTTGAACACTTGTGACTTTACAATTGAAACATATTTATAAAATTGAAAAAATTAACTTATTGAATAACTTTTAATTTTTATCATCTATGCACATATTAAATAAATGATAAATAAATAATAAAACTCAACAATGATGAAATCCATGGATTTGTAATTACTAATATATATGCCCAAAAAATTATAATTTTGAAGCTACAATATATTTATAATGAGTTGTTTAGGTAAGGGAAGCTACAAGGCCTTTGGGCCTATTTAAATAAGTGTGCTCACATATCATTACCTCTAAGCTCCATCTCAATTTTTAACTTTTATGTTCAATGATTAATCATATTGTTTATACTTTGGGGTATTGAGTCTTGAATCTTTCAAATTTCCATGTAAGAAATGACATCAAAATTTAAGAATTGTATTAATGAAATTAAGGTTCTTTGTAAACAAGATCGTACATGACTTGTAATTTTGTACAATATAATAATTTAACAACAATAATAGGTGGACTTTAAAGCTTAACTTTATGTAGTTCACAATTGAACGAGCTTTATTCATAATGATATTGCTTTTAAAATTTAAATACATACATTTGCAAAACGTGCAATTTGAAGGAGAATCACATTCACAAATGCAATGCAAAATTCATCTTTCAACCTTTTAACTTTTAGGAATCTTGGCATATTGTTATAGCATGGGCATGGTCCATGTCCTTAGGATGGTTGCACATAATCATGTGACTTGGCAGTACACAACACTTGTGCTTCATGAAGTGAATGGCTTTATCTACAATAACTCCCCCAATGGTTGTGCTCCAAGGCTTTCCCATGTAAACCCCACCTATGATTATATATTTCATGTTTGCAACACGCCAATAATAATCCATGCAAACCATGCTTCAATTCCCTTCCAAGTAGGTGCCATGGAATGTTTTTTCCCCTATGATTTATTTATTTGAACGACATGATGCATTTCAATTCTCAATCACACCAAAAAAATCAACATAATCGCCAACAATGATATCATTGTGTGTCAATAGAAAACCTTGTGGTTCCACAATATGGGGTAGATTATGATGTATGCATGTTTGGCCAACATCATGATGACTTTAGTTGTTCGTTGGTCCTTGGGGTTGTTCCATTAGTTTCACCATTGAAGTTTGATTTGTTATACCTTGGCAACATTGAATCTCCACCTTTTGGTGATGACACATAGGATGGGTTACATATGTACAATTGGTGTCAAACCACCACACCATCCAACCAAGTTTGTGTCATAGCTTGTGTTTAGGTATTGGTGGTATGTCACCATTGTCCACCCAAGTGTCATTGTTAACACTTTTGGCAATGCCTTCCTCTTCCAAACCATACAAGCCACTTTAATGTTGTATTGAATTGCATTTTTCAATCCCTTTGCTCCACCTCCATAAAAACACCATTAGCATGTTGGTTTCTATGCAAATGTTTATCCATGTCATCACCAACATTTTTATAAGCCCCTAGAAGGTCTATGTTTAGATGCATGAACATATTGTCATCGCTTGCGACATCATCGTCACATATGCTAGCCTCAACAATGTCCTCTTCTACATCATTAAAATCTGATCCATTCACAATTAGGATGAAAAATTTGTGCCTTTCAACATTGTCAACATTTGTTTTGTTTTACTTATGTTTGAAAGCAATGTTGGTCAACCTCACATTGGTATGGATGTACTAAACTTTGTAGCCTTTTAAAGACAAGTGGTTTTGCACTTTAATGTGCACGAATTGGTATCATCTCCAATTTTGTTCACATGATGATGCACACATAACTTGGCTTTATATCAATTTAGCAAGTGTCTCAAATATTGTTCCCACCAATGTAATGGGTGGTGATTTTCCATGCAATAGACACACCCATTACAACATGTGAATCAAAATGTTTGAATTTTTTGTCAACCATCTATCACCACTCCTCAAGATATTGTTCATTGCATTGATGCACAACCATCCAATCATTTGCATATATTTTCACCTCCTCCACCCATTGGGCCAATCCTTCATTTCACATCAACAAATAATTAATGTTTAAACGAAATTACCCTTTTATGAAAAAAAAGTTCACCAATTCATGTCATAATTGGAAAAGGATGTCAATGCCTTGCCATTTAATGTTTGGGCACACTTGGGCTTTGTGTTTGTTTATTTTCCCCCTTTGTCATTGTGTATTTCAAGGCTCAAATTGCAAAATCCCTATAGGGGATCCTAACATCCAAAGAATGAAATGAAAATGACAGAAAAAATAACCAAAAAATGTATAATAACCTACCAAATGTGTATATGTTGTAATCTTATAGGGTGATGCACATTAAGGTGGCTCACTTTTTGAATCATGATGCCCATTTTTGTAGAGTGCCCTTTTTTTTGACATTTATAACAAAGAATAAAAATGATCAAATTGGGAATTTGAAGTTGATTATACATTAACAACTTGATTATGAAAATACCTATGTAATTATTTTCAATAAAAGTACACCCACTTTTCATAATGGACTTTTGAAGTACAAAAATATAGACTGGTCAATAAACTGAAATGGTAAAAAATAAAAGGTTCATATTGAATTCTATTCCAAATTATTTATAAGGATTCAATATATGATGTCACGTCTAATAATAAATTTTTATATGAAAGTTTTCCCTCAAAAATCATAATCAAACTTTAATTAAGGACTTTTGAATGGTCAAAATTGAACCATATTTTCATAAGTCCCTGACATTTTTATTTTTTATTTCTAGATTTCAATTTTTTTTGTAGAGGTGTATATATTTGGAATATGTAGGTGGGCTCCTATTAATATGGAATTTATTGATTTTGATACATGGACTTTACTACCATTGAACCCATGGTATTAAAAATTTTCAAAAATTTAACATTGTAAAATGGACTTTTGTGGATTTTTGTTTTTTCAAAAAGTGAGCCACCTTATAATGCATACACCTTATAGGTGGAATGAGTAGTTTGGCCAAGAAGGGGATTGTTCTTGATCCACACACAAAACACATAACTAAACATGAGCAAAATGGTTGTTAGTGAAAGCTTTAAAGTTTGGGTGTTTCTTGAGCCTCTAGGTTCAAAGCCATCATTTTTCATCATGACTAATTAGACATTGTCACATGTCCATTGAAATGAAGGGTTAAGTTTGGGGAATGGTGGGAAACAAGGGGAAGGTTCAAAGAAAATAAAAGATTTTTGGGGTCACATTGATGTGTTTCAACAATGTTAGGAAGACTATGAAACATATTGGCCCAACATCTTTTATTGTCCCCAAAATTTTCAATGTTCCCCAACATTCCTTGACATTCCCCAACATTATTTTGCACCTTTGACATCCCCTTGTCGTCCTTTAGTGTCCCTTGGTGTGACCTCATCATCCCCCATCATTCCTTGATATGCCCTTGCCAACCCTTGTTGTGTCCCATTATCTCCCACACCCCTTGAAGTCCCTAACGTGTGCTAAACCTAGATAAACCTAGATGGGACATTCATTCAACTAATTTTTCAACCTAAAGCTAAAAATTACTAAAAACACCCTATTAAAAACATCCTTAAAAAAAAGGATGTTGGTAATCTTGATATGAAGGTTTCATTTAATAGTCAACAAAGAAAAAGACATCACAAATTTCCAATATCATGATATTTCAATGGGATCCATCCCAAAATTGTAAAATTTTATGTTCATGCAAAATTCATGAGCTTCAAATTGCAAAAATGACATGAAATATATATAAATTCCATATAAATGATGTATCTTTTTTACTTGTGATGTCTTGATGTGAAGTACATACAATTTACATTTTGACTATATTTGTGTAATTATTGCAATGTAATTTTGCATAAAACTATGCCATTTTTGTGTATTGAACATGAACATTCACATATGTCATTCAAAAGCAATGTTTCACCCATTTGAATATTTAGTATATTGAATACATACAAATATCATTCATATTAACCATAATACATAATTCATTAAATTTTTGTACAAACCTATGAAGTTTGGTAAGTTTGTGATAGGTTTAATATTCTATCATGTGGCCTAAACATTTTCCATTTTATATGCATGGGCTATGATGACCATTGTACTATTTATGAAACACCTAACAAATACAAAATAAAAATGTGTTTGGGGGATATTTGTTACAAAACATACATTTATATGCATTCATCCTCCACAAATGGAATAATATATAGTAGTGTAAAAGTTGTAAATATAATTGAATTAAATCCACCAAAAATCATCCAGTTATGACCATTTATTTTATGTGATTTAACCTAATCATATAATGAAAGGCAGAAAATTCAACACAAAATAACAATAGGTAACCTTAGAAATGTGGTAGAATTCTCATCTTGAAAGAATCCAATAATGCCTTCAATATCTTTGCATTGAAGTTCCTTTATGAATTGCATGGGTTTTTTAATGTCTTTCCTTATGTTGTGATGCCACAAAAAAACTTTTCAAGTTGCATTTCTTTATGAATATTACTTTTTTGTTGGATTTAAACCAACAACTTCATAAATAAAAAATGTGGTAAATCTAGCAAGCTAATCACCCAAAAAAATATTTTACCAACTTTCTTGAGGGAGGAACAAACAAAGAAAAATGTGATTTTGAAAGGTCCAAAAGTTATTTCTACTTTGTTTCAGACATGCAATAATTGATAAAACCCTAACAAGCTTTATAAAACAAAGCGCCTAGCAAAGGGGGGAAGGAAAAACAAAGGGTCCAAAGGACCTAAGTTCGAACCAAAAGCACAAAAACCCAAAGTGGGTCACAAAAGGGCAAAGGAACAAATTATGTTCCAAAACCCCCACTAGTTGCAAGGAACATATCAAAGGAGGAAAAGGAAGGCAAACCTCAAAACACATTAAGAATAAAACAACCTTCACTTGCAATGACAACATGTTTCAAAATAGAAACGACTTGCATTTTCTACAAGATTACTGACACCTTGCCTATAAAATGCACATAAAACTACCAAAGGAGGGCCATTGGTGCCCTTTGCTGACCATGCCATGTTAGCACATCAGTGAAGAAAATCATTTGCTTGTTGGTGTAGGCACCCAAAAACCTTTACACCAAGGGGAAGGAATTCGTCTATTGCGTGGTGATCATGGTAAAGTCCTTCCTTTGCATAAGTTGTCATTGTTACAACCACCTCATGAAATGAAGCAATTTAAAAAAACAAATTTATTCAGGTGGGATTGGTAATGACCATGTTAGCCAAGGTGCAAATGCCATTAGTTAATACCACAATATTAACCTGCCGATGAAAAGATTAAAGGGAAAATGGTGGAAGGACATGGGTTTGCTCACACAAGACATCAAACTTCCCATTTTTTTGCAATGGAGGTGAATGCATCTCAAACCACATTGTGGGATGCAATCCATCCTCTACCATGGGAACAACAAAAAGGTTGAGCCCTTGCAAGATTTAAAGGTAAGCCAAGAATGCAATGAGTCACCCTGAAAGATTAAGGATGGAGGAGGCCCAACTTGGTGTGCAAAGTTGAGGAAAAAACATCAAAGGCTAAATAGAAAAATGTCAATGAAATTAATTTGTGTTATTGAAATTCATTGAATTATTTTTAATAATATAAAACCTACTTTTACCATGCATAATTTTAAGCCAATGATAAGAAAAATTATTATTATTATTATTATTATTATGAAAGTTATTCTTTAGAATAACCTTGTCTTTGGGCCTCTTTTTCATTTTGAAAAAAATTCACGCTTAAATGTTGGTTATTCAAAAAATAAAATAAAATAATAGTTAATAAAGCCCAAATAAGAACAATTTTTTGTTTAAAGGAGGGTGAAAAACAACCAAATTTATCATGAAGATGCATTTATCACATAACATTCATAGCAATGAAAAAATAAATCAAAAATCAAGTTGAAATTTATTTTATCACCAACCTAAAGGAAAAAAAAAGAGTCTTAAGCTTTGTTTATTACCAATCTATTTTTTTTCCCTTGTTAGTGTTGATCAAATCTTGAATTCATCTCCTTAATGGAAAATTGTTGTTTTTCAATCTAAGCCCTCTTCCTTTTGTAAATATCTTTATTGTCATGGATCATAAACATGTCGAACTAAAATTCATTTGATCACTATTGATAGGAATAAAAAGTAAATTGATTCTTTCAACAAAAACACGCTAATTACAAAAAACATTTATGGGATTTGAAATTATAATAGTCAAGACCTTAATGTAGTAACACATGGCATGCTTTCAAATTGAAAGTTTGTTGTGGGAAATAACATGTGTTTGGTACATAAAAATATTGAACCGTATAACTAGATGTACAATTAGTCATGTGTATTTAAATATTCAATTTAAGCCATATACTATCTAGAGAGTTGAGGACTTGTTTTCGAAAAATACTTGTGATCCATTGGATTTTGGATTAATCAATTGGTAAAGGCATGAAAAATTCAAGAATCCAAATATTTTAAACATGATAATTACTAATTATTTTCATGAAGTTTTTGGGAGGTTTAGATGATTTTGGATGAAACTATTATATGATACCTATTATTGTGGGGTCTCTTGGGTCCGTCTTCCAACTAATGGATGGATGAGACCAGTAAACCCCACCAATGTTGAAATTCTCTACTACTAAAGTAGATGACTTTAAGTTAGCATTGCCATCTTGCATGGGTTTAAATTTTATTTGAAATTGAGAGCATGAACTAATGCTAACATATGAACTTTTCCTACCACTAACAAGTTGCGGAAAACTTCATTCCCCTTTCAAAAATGCTAAATCATGTATGTAGTTTAATAGTGGCCACTTTGACTATGAAGAACATCACTATTTCAAATTAGTAAAGATTAGAGTTACAATTCTAGTCATCAACATTGATAGAAATGGGTCATCAAGAAAAATCAAAATTTTTCATTAAATTTCATGGTGAGATAGTTGGGATGTTCAATCCCCATCAAATACAAAGGGTAGAAGATTAAAGAATTAAACATTGGTTTGGTGTCAAAAATATGGAACTTAATGAATTTATTCTAGTTCTTTCATTTTAACATGTTTGGATAGAAGCTCAATTTTTAGCATCACACATATCCTTACCACAAATTTCCAACCATTTTGAGGCTAAAGGCAAAAGAATCAAATTACATGTGAACAATGAGAATTTGATTAGATGTTTAAAGTGGGATGATTAAGAAATGCAAAACGATTGGAAACTAATTACACGACTAAAGGACATATTGATGAAATTAAAGCTTTTAAAGATTAAACATCAACAAGTTGAATCATGGAAACCATTTAAATTATGTTACTTAGGATTTTGGACTTCAACCAATTTTTTATATTTTAAAAAGGTCAAATCATATATTTAAAAAAAATTACATGGTCAATAGCACTTGGACAATTAGGGCTGTTGATGGCAAATAGACCATAAACATTGTCCTAATTAATATACTTAGAGATATTCAATTATATCATTTTAATGAAAAAAAATAAATTCCCTTCGTTTTTTTTTGGGGGGGTCATGTTGAGTTCTCCCAAACCACGGCAGGCTCTTGGTACCCTTGGAAAGACCTTGATGAGTAAGGGAGCCCTGAGTCGGTTTCATAATGTTTTGACCTATAGTGGAGAAGTTATTGAATATTGAACCATTTTTTAAAAAGTTGAAAATTGATTTGAATCAAAACTAAAGAAATATACGGGAATTTGGGTGCACTCTTGATATTCTGCAAAGCTCGCAATGAGTTGGATTTAAGGAAAATGATTCAGAAATTTTTAGACCTGAGGTGTGGGAGATATTGAATTTTTTTTGGCATTTGAAATTCAAATTAAATTACAAAAAAAATTGTGTTAAAAGGAAACATGTTGGGTAACCAGTTTACACTTGGGCCGACGGTGCAGGCTACACTAGTAACAATGAATTGAGCACATGTGGCTCACAAATTCATCAAAATGACGCATTCGAAATCATGAATTGTCACAAAAAAGAAGAAGAAAAGACTCATTGCACCTACCACTACTCATGTGGACAAAATGGGGACAAATATGTACTCTAAAATTGCCAAGGGGCTGAAAAATGATTCATCATGAATGAAGATCAAAAAGATTGCCGTGTGCAAACTAACTTTGACAACAAGCAAGCTTTCCAACATGTGGCAATTTACATAACTCAGGCCACCATTTCCACATGAAAATAATTGGGCAAAGCCGATGACTTCAGCACCCACAATGCAACCAAAGTTGGAGGTTGAAAGAAAATCCAAGCAAACCTCATATTCCAACTCCCAAAAGAATCATGGGATACAAAATGAACAAGAGGTTTGAATTTGGAGGTGTTAGTTAGTTAGTAGGATACCAACCTTGAAGAACACCCATGGAACCACTACTTGGTTAGTTCTAGTGTATAGTTGAAGAAAACCACCACCACCCACAACAAGGGATTGTGATACAATGGTGTGGAACACCAATTATGTTTGTAGAATATGCTGTTGAAGAAGAGGCGCATTACCACTTAATGGAATGATGTCTTGCCCTACTAGAAGCCATTACCACCTAATGGAATGAAACGAAGCTGATGATGCACCCCTTTTCCTCGAGAGCTTTCCAAAGAGACTAAGAACACAATCTGAAGCATCCCGGTTCAAGGGATCTTATAAGTACAAAACAAACAAACTACCTTGCTTCATGGATAAATAGGATGATGATACATGGATGCTTCAAAGTAGCTAGGAATTTGCAAAGACAGTTTGATCATCTTTCAATCAATTTAGTTTTACAATTGTGCCCATTGCCAACTTCTCATATTGAACTGATCCATTCAAGCTCCATTGCATTAGATTTTTCTCTAAAAACATTCAAGTACCTAGTCTACAATTCATGTGAATGGATTTGGAACCCATGCAGCTGTGAAAGTTTTCTATGACTAGGGATAGATTGTAAAGAGGCTGCTTGAAATTAGGATTACCCCCTATTTTGGCCTCTAGTAGTGTTTACCACATCCAATATAGAGTGTTAATTATTTCCCTCATCTTCATTCACAAACAAGACAAATTGGACAAAATAAGTCGAGGGACTATTTAAATGCCACCACAAGGGTCAATTATTATGACCACCCAATCAATTTTTATTTATTTATTTATTTATTTAGTTGACCCTCTCAACTTATTTGTTTATTAGAGTGTCTCCACCCACATTACTAAGAACTTGTGTACCCACAATTTTGGATGAAGTATAGTCATCAAATTGTGTGAAATTGCCATTTTGCCACTAAGTTTACTCGGGGTGGTGAGTCGTGACTACTTTTGATTGGTCAATGATAACAATTGGCATAGGTGGTGAGGCTCAAATGATATATCGATTTATATTCTTCAGTTTATCACTAGAATGGGGCCAAAGGGGGTGGGACTTGAGAGAGGAGAATAATTCAGATCGAATTTTCAGTATGATGATGGATATAAATGAGAGGGAACCTTTGAAGATGCTCTAAGAGTAGCTCCACCACAACAAGAAACTCATCTGCATAATAGAGGTATTCTTAAAGTCTCGCGATTAGGGGGCGAGAACGTTCAGTTTCGGCATAATAGGGCATCAAACACGTAACTGGCAATGAAATCTTTACAAAGCAAATTAACTGGGACCCAAACAAGTTTCCCATCAATTTTGGTGGTAAACTGGAGTTTCATCCTGTCTTTCCTTTTCTCCTGAGCACTACTACTACATATATTTTCACTGCTCTGATCTGTACAACTGTAGTAAATATTCTCGAACCTTGTGCATTAAATGCTGAGTTTCAGCATTTCATACTGATATTTATTAAAATTCCATTACTTTATGGGATACCACTGAAAGAGGGGATAATGGATGCAAGCAGGCCCCAAGACGATTTACGGATAACTCTAATATATTTAGAATGAAATGAATTTTTTTTTTATAATGGCGAAGAGGACAATAAAACTGATAAATGTGCACAAGATCCAGTGCTTGGAAAATGCATTGAACAACAAAAATAATGTGTTGTAATTGGCTGGTTGTAATAATTGGCATAGCTTGTTGCATTTAAATAGTCTCTCACTTTTGTATAGTATAATTATTCATGTTTATGGGTGGGGATTGGGAAATAATTAACACACTCTATTAGATGTGGAAAACATTTCTAGAGGCCCAAATAGGGGGTATGGGTTGGAATTGGGAAATAATTAACACACCACACTAGATGTGAAAAATATTGCTAGAGCCCCAAATAGGGGGTATGGGTAGAGCTGTTCTAAGTGGGAATGAAGGAAAGAATACCATGTCATCATAATTTATAGTTTATGCTTGTTTGTTTTGAAATATACATTCAATCCCCATCATAGAGATGACCAATGAAGTAAGTTTTAAGAGTAGTTGTGAGGGTGGCACCCAATCACCTAATTCTTTTGGTTTCTTGGGGG
>Ga0209611_10007662_pt1 | contig 17207 bp, 13 predicted proteins | sample S1TSphgellanicum_3_FD_187693 | JGI IMG/M metagenome (GOLD analysis project Ga0209611, IMG submission 187693) | Host-associated microbial communities from peat moss isolated from Minnesota, USA - S1T2_Fc - Sphagnum magellanicum MG (SPAdes) (version 2) | ecosystem: Host-associated > Plants > Peat...
AAAAAAAAAAAAAAATACTTTTGACAAAAAAAAAAAAAAAAAAAAAAAACAAACAAACAAAATTTGTCCCCAAAAAATTCGCCCTGAGTTTTCTATTTCCCTGACCTGCCTCTCCACTGCTGCTTATAGTTTTGAAGAAATCAAGCCTTTTAAGGAGAATCAAAATCCTGCAAATCTGGTTACCCAGTCTCATTAAACAGTACCCAGTTTCACTCATTACTGTATATAGCTACACTCAAAGTGGGGATGAAACAGGGATTACAGGGTTAAACTAGGTCCCAAAGACAGGGTAGACCTTACAGAGAACTCTAAAATTTGTGTCACTGATTTCTCTGTGTGCACATGGGATATTCTTGTATGAGTTATTACAAGTGTGCCGTTCCTTGAAGAAAAAGGGTCACTGATTTCTCTGTGTGCACATGGGATATTCTTGTATGAGTTATTACTAAGTGTGCAGTTCCTTGAAGAAAAAGGGACAAACTAGAAAGAGTTGCATGCATTAGAGTTACACAGAGAGTACCTCACACTGGCCCTAGTTTTGCCAAAAGATGGGGATTAAATCAAAAGTCAGAATGTAAACAGACCTCTCAGGGAACAAAACTGGTTTTCTCACCTAAATTGGTCCTCACAGGAGTTTCACCCCTAGTTTTGGATTTGCCTTACTGGGGGCTTCAGTGCCGCTCATATTCTTGCAAATCTTGTTAACTGATAACACTCAGTTTCAATAGTCAATCCTCACTTTTGCTCAGTTTTGGTGAAATTCTGAGACTTCTTGATAGCTTTCAGAGTGCATTTCATTCATTGACAATCTGGTGCAGTCCACCAAACCCATTGAATGGGGCACCTAGTGTGCATTTTACCATGTGGGAGTCACCTGGGAAAAGCATACTGAAACTGGTGATACCTACTGAATATTGAAAGTCGCACAGAAACCTGAAACAATTGGAAAGCAGGAAAGACACAACAAACCCAATTCTGGGAAACAGATCTCTAATCAAATGTGAGCAGCAGCTGGCACCAATGACATCTGCTATATCATTGGTACCAATTGTTTTATGGTGATCATCTCCAAGATTTCTGCAGTGCTTCTGAGGGGCCTCAAATTGAAATCCAATTTTGTGCTCAAAACATCTGGCCAAAGTCTGCACCATACCTGCAGGCTCATCCACAAAGTCATAACTATCCCCTTCATGCTTTTAACCTTATTGAAACAGCTGCTCTATGTCTTTCAAACTCAATCCTTTCTGACGAATCAAATGAGATCACAGTTACACTCATGCTCTCTGCACGTGTGCAAAGTCGTAAAAGCGCTAGATAGAGAAAGACACCATGGCCAGGGGAACTTGACAATATGAGGCACTAGGGTCCCTGGTCGTGAAACCTTATTCTAGCTACACCCTAAAGAAGTTTGCAGAAACAATTTTTCCAAAATCCAAACATTCATTTCATCTTCTGGCTGGCTATGGATCACAATGTTCAAAGAGAAAAAAAAGAAAGGCCTAATTTCACAAATGTCTGAGCTCTCCTGATTCAATCTACCTACTTCATACACAAAATCTCCCAGATTGCTACACCTCTGAAGTCTGGGAGCCAGATATGATCTGGACTTTTGCTTGTGAAGGAGCTTACCATCCACAGTTTCTTGGCACTACAAATCAGCATTACAATCCTTGCACAGCTTCTTGGCACTACAAATCAGCATCACAATCCTTGCACAGCTTCTTGGCACAACAACTCAGCGTTACAGTCCGTGCACAGTTCCTTGCTTGGCACAACAAATCAACATTACAATCCTTGCATTCCATGGACCCATCAAGTGATTTGGCCCAAAACCTGTCCTACAATGTGTCTCCAGTGCACATCACCAAAGCTGCTGCTCCCACAATGGAGTAGATATAATATGGAGTTTTCTGAGCTGATGATCTCCATCCAATGTCATCTTGGCTGACAAGCTCTTGGAAGCTGATGCATGATTGAAACTAGATAGATGGCTATGGTTCTTCACAGCACATTGCAGTTTGGAGTGTGCTAAGAGGTTTCAGAGGCCCGAGGAGATGTCAAGGGGAAAAGGGTTAGGAGCTCAGGTTTGGAACGAGGACGTTCAGATGGAGGAGAAGGGTGGTGCAAGAAGAAGTGTGGCACCATGATGTCCTTCTGTGTTGTTGTTCCTTCAGCAGCAGAGTTAGAGTGAGGGCTTGGTTTCAGCAATCCGGGACAAGGCTCAAATGTCTTGGGAGTGGTGGGAGCATGTGTTTTGTCAAATGCGTCCAATGTGAGAGGGGTAACAGGGCTCGGTGAAAGGGATGGAAATTTCTGGCTCAAAGGAGAAGAACAACGCTCAGCTGCTGAAGAAGGAGACAATCCACCATAGCTAGCAGTTCCGCGTCTGAATGCAGCAGCAGCTCCAAGACCCTTCACCTCCAACTTCCGGATATTGAAAGTCTGTCTTCTCTCATGAAGCTTAAAGGGAGGCTGGCGAACAGACAAGTCACTGACAGGCTTGGGGAGGAGACCCCCGAATGTGTTGTCATGCTGCTTATGGTTGCCTGCAGCTTCAACAGTACCACCACCAGCCCTTGGTGCTGCTTGCCTGGATGTCATGGTGATGGGAAACTTCTCCAAATCCGAGTCTGAAGCTCCTGTCAGCTTCTGCACAAGCTCCCTGAAACTGGATGTGTCAGCCTGTACAAAGGTTGTTGTGGATGCAATCTCTTGAGTGGTAACGGTGGAAGCCACAGATCCAGAACCGGAAGGGCTGCGAGGCCGTTTCTTGGAGATTGAGGGAGAAAGCAAAGGGGGACTCATTCCTCCTCCGGCTCCTCCTGTGGTCGAGTTCTTCATCCCGGCGGGGGATGTTGTTGTAAACCCTAGTTTCCGCTTCTTACCCACGTCGTTCACAGAGGACGAAGCAGAGAGATTACTGCCAATGCTCTCCGCGCACGTATCGGGCTGCTGCTGCTGCACCGTCGGTGAGCTGCTGCTCAGCTGGCCACTGGGAGGAGTTGGAGGGTAAATAGGACTTCCGAATCTGGAGTGTTGTTGAGCAGAGTTCGGAAGAAGACTTCCAGGCTCCGCCGCTTGCAACCCTATCGTGCTCGGCTTTACAGAGAGTTTGCTGAAGCACGTCTGCTGAGTAGGAGGAGGAGAATAGCCCGAACACTCCACCAGGGTTGCTGTTGTTGATGCGTGCCTCTGACTCTTGTCAGCAGGGTCTGCAGATTCGAGGTAGTGCGCGTTCGAAAGTACGCTCTCTCCATGCTGCTGCTGCATATCCCTCCTGCTCCAGAGTGGCCTGGAAAGCTGTGTCTCCTCCCTCCCTATAAACTCTTTTCTTCGTCTTCTTCACAAGCAGATTCTACTCTGCACCCCGACTAGACTGTTCCTCCTGAAGCAAGCTCCTTCTCCACCCTTTCTATAAGCAATAACATAACATCTGGGATTCCACTTCCCGACTCAATGCCCTCAGGATGACACAACAATGATACACCTGGGGGAAAGATCCCAAAAACTCTCCCCACTCCAGATGCAACGAAAGGATCGCCACAACCCACCACCCTTCCCGAACACGCTCAAAAAAAACCGGCCTTCTGAAAGCTGCAACAAGTAGCTCCTGAATTCAAAAACCAAAAAAATTACCCACCACCACAACTACTACTGCTACTACTCCTACTTTTCCTTCTCTCCACCGATCCCGATCCCCCTTTACAAAAGAGGGAAAAAGCCCCAGAAGCCGCAGTTGCAAATCTATTGGCAAAAAAATGGGGATGCAAGCAACAACAACCAATACACACAACAACAAACCCTCCCCAACAAACAAGCAAACAAACCGAAAGAAAGAAAGGAAAAAAACACCAAAAACAAAACAAAACGAAGGAGCAAAACAAACAAGTAAACAGACAGGCAGACAACAACACAGCTCTCCTCCACAAAACCAAAAACACTCACTCACACACCCACACACAAAACAAAAAGCAGTGCCTTGTTGTTGTTGTTGTAGTATTCTCAACTGACTCCTCGCAAGTGCAAATCACGAATGCAACAATAACAACAGTTGTGGGATCGTCAAAACTTCCACGAGAGTGCAAATCAAGAAGACAATGGTAGTTTCATCAACTTCCTTGTAAGAACACACACACCCCCCCCACACCCACCCTCTAAAAAACAAAACTTTTTTTTTAAAACCCCAAATTTTTTAAAGAAATATATTCCAAACCCGCACGAATCCAATAGTTAGGTGTTTTTTTTTCCTATTTTCTCAACTTATTCTCAACTAACTACCAAGCAAAGTGCAAATCACAAACACAATAGGAGGTACTAGTGTAGCCACCAACCTACCCATTCTGAACTACTTACTTACTTACTTACTACCAAGTGCAAAGAACAAGGAAAGGAGGGAGGACACACAGATTACCAGTGGGAAAGAAAGAGAAAAAAAAGAGAGGGGGCGATGGCGGTGTGCTCATGTGCTCAGGCCAAGAGATACACACACTACACACGGGTCAAGAACATGGGTCCACGCCAATTATTCTTCCCTTGCCTTGCCTGACAACCGTTAACCTATATTGTCGCAGTGTCCTCAAGTCAAGCACCCCCCCCCCACCGCCCCGGCCCCCGCAAAACCTATTTTCTATTACTGGTCCTTTGTGCCGCCTCTGACTCTCTTGTTGTTTCTACTGGACCGTTGCTTCCTTTCTAGGTATGTGTTTGTGGGTGTGTGCATAAATAACACTCCCTGCCCTTCCCTTGCCACCCCACCTTATTTCCCCTACTTACCCACCTTCGTAAGTGGGTAAGTATCCAAGGTTAAGTAGGTAGGGGATTTTAAGTGGTTTACCTATTGTGAAGGTATGTAATGCAGGCTTTGGGTGAACTAGTACCCATGTTGCTACTATTGTAAAAATTTCCAAATTTTATTTAAATTATTTTTATATAACTATAAATATCCCAGGCTTAGACTTATTCAGGGTCTCTTGAGTTCAAATCCATCAATTTTTGAGCTTAATATGGCCACTAACTAAGAGGCCTCACAGGTACTAATGTGAGTACTGGTTCACCTTGGCCTGGAAGGCACCAGGTGAATGATTACTAGGTAGTTAGATACATGAAGATTTACAACCCTGCCTTCCCCTTGCTTCCCTCACCTAGATAACTACCTACTTAAGTGGGTAAGTATCAGCGTTTTTATTTTCATTTTTTGGACTGTGGCATGGGTGGCAACTGCAAGCAGAGTGTGGATTTACATGTGGCTACAATTAGCTTTGTGGCAAAAAAAAATACTGACTTCAGCCATTGTATTATAAGTGCCCTTCCCCCATGTTATAACCATATAGATTGCAAGAGCTGGCACTTGCCTCTTTCTACTTGGTGTATAAATCTAGCCACCAAATCTTTGCATCCCTCACTTTCTGGCTATCTACACTGTTCCTATCCTAATAATATGGCAAAAAGCATGACTAAAGGATTGCAAAATAGCACCCATGTATCAAAACAAAAATGGGCTTACCCAAAACTTTCTGCAATCATGGAAACTAAAGACAAAACATTATTTGTACCAGCCCCATCCATTTGCTATCATCACATTACCCTAGCTTTCAAATGTAGTTGCATATGGAAAGTTTTTTGGAGTGAAATTTTTTTGTGCATACATAACAACAAGAAGTTGCAAATGAAGGTTCAATTGATTCCACAATTTGCTTTTCAAAAATGACACAGAACTAAAATACCTCTCAAAACTAAAATACTTCTCATCTTCAACCGAGTCAAGAATATGAGTCAAGGTTATCTTTGCTAACTTCAGGTATTTTTGAAAATGTTTAGGATAGAAATTGATAAGCGTTAATGACCTTCCACAAACATGTAACAAGATTAACAATCTAGGGGTTCACCTTGTCAATAACTATTGTTGATACCTCTACCATTGCTTGAGTTGCATTAAACTTCATCGTTATCTTGAACAATCCTTATTGAGCATCCAAATCTCACTTGGAAATAATGGTTTACACCATTGACTATTATCACAACCCTAGCCTTGGGCTTGTGACTAAGAGTGCAGAACAAAAATGCAACCTAAGAGTCACATTCACACTCCCAGGATTGCAAATAAGTGTGAAAGAATGAACCCACATACTCCCAAATGGACTCCTACTTTGGGAGTTGAAATCTAGATGGACTCCCAAATTTTTAGATTGTAATTTGAAGGGTCAAAATTCATTGGATTGAAAAGTTCCTTATACCATTGAAAAACTTTTGAAATTTAGATGTCTAAAATGGGCTCACATGATCCATTTGAGTGCTTAGAACACAAGTTATGACTAAAAGAAAGGTTGGGAATCATAGTGTCAATTTGACTCCCAACCAATAAAAGTCAAAAAATCGCTCTAAATTAAGTGTGTGCAAATGGCATGCCACATATCGTGGAAAACTTTCGAGGAGGGGTAAAACTTTGATTTAAACTTCATTTGCAGGTCTATATGAATAATTAACCTACTTGTCACTCATCCTAGTCCCCATTTCGGAGCTCCAACATGCCCCTCTTACCCCCAAAATGTTGCGAACTAGAAAGTGTACTCAAATTCCATCTTCCATTGTCTTCACTTTCGAACTTGCATTTGAATCTTTTAATGAATTTGAGGGTGTGTCAACTATGAATTACCACATGCACGTGGATTACCATATAATTTTTTCAACATCTCCAAATGTTTTGGAAAAAGCATGTCTACATATGCATGTAGCCAGTATTGGGGATAAATTATTTCTATGGCATCGAATATCATTTGTTCGGGAAATCGAACATCCAACTTTTTGATCAAGCCTATAACAACCTTTGCTAGTTCCAACCTCAACCAATAGCCCAATGTTTTACATTAGTTGAAATATATTCCAATTTAAAATGAACTAACCTAAAAGTCCTACAATTTGGAACAAACAAAATAACAAACAACAAAAAAATGAAAAAGGACTTTAGTTTGGAATCATATGCTTACAATCAACTTTTACAAGTTGTAATACATGAACAAATGTTTTTTGTGTCATCAATCTTATTTTTGAGCAAATGGCACCCAAATAATAATATTTTTTTAACATTCAACACAAAAACAAGGTGTTCAACAACATCAAAGTTGTAATCTATGACCCATTTCAAGTGAATCTATTGATCTAGTTGCATACCATTAAACCATTCAGTGACTAGAATTCATCACTAGTAAATGCAATGTTGTTGTCAAAATATAGCCTATAAAATTGGCCTTGGCAAACCTTCACAGCTACAATGAAGTCATAGATAAAAACATTTTTTTTTTGAACAAATTTCAATAATGAACCAATTGGAAGATGGAAGCACGACAACAAGTCCAAGGAGCAAATGTAGGTCTATGAGGAGGCCCAAATTGTCTTACAATAACAACATTCCAACATATTACCACATTAGACAACTAAAAAGTGGAAAGTCCTCACATAGTCACAATAGAATATCTGTGGTTATTAAATCTTATAAAGGCCCAAGAAGCAAACCATTTTTAACTACAAAAAATTAGAACATCCTAACATTTGTCATTGAAAGGTTTCACTTTAATTGAAATGATTGGACCAAAATCAAATATTCAGATTGTGTACATAATTGATCAAAATTAATCAAAAGGACCAATTGATATGAACAGACTTCTATGACTAATTAAATCAAATTAGGTTTCAATGATACAAATCCAAATTTTATGTAGAGTCCAAATTGAAAGGTTTTATTGTTCAAAATTAAAATCATTAAACTAGCATCAAAATGAAAAATTAGACAAGACTATGTGTCATTAAAAATTTTGCTCAAATGAACTTTATAAAAAAAAAACCAACTAAGGCCAAACCAGAAGGATTTTTTATCAATAATTCAAAAGTAAACCAATATCTAAATGAAAGAATAGATAAGTGAGTCGTAGACAAGAAATTAGATTTTAGAATTAGATTTGATTCTTTATTCTCTGAAACCTAATTGATAGGTTTCATAAAATTGAGAATCGTAAAGAACAATTTGGACATGTGGGGTTTCATTCACCTTTGCCATTTGTATGGATTCCAATTGGCTTGCATGACTATAAATAATGGCTTGTATTCTATGATGGTTATCTTCAAAGGATCCAACATTAACATCCACCATGTCTTCATGTTTTTCAATATTTTATTGCCATTGGTTTCTGTGATTGTAACAAGTTTTTGGAACTTTAAGTGGCTCTTGGGGGAGTGCGAAAAATAAGAATGCAAGTTTGTCATGAACACATCAAAACAAGAAAAAAAAGTTAAATTGGACAAAAATTGCATTGCAAGGTTTGTCCTATGAACTACACAATGAATACCCATTGAAAAGGGTGCCCAAACATCTTTGATTTGCCTTGTAACACTTGTTTCCCCCCCTAAAAAACAAAAGCCCCATCTACACCAAAGCATAATAATTTTTTTGATTTGTCTTCCCTTGTTAAACCCCCAAACTTCATCAAAGTAACAATGATAATTTCAGTCAAATTGTTGTTGTTTGACCCATGCATAATATATTCAATTTGAAGCAAAATAGGAACTTTGACCCACAATTGAACAACATATGCATGAGTGCAAATCCAAGAACCATTGTCAACAATTGTGACTTCATCGCATGACATTGTTATGAACTAGGTAGCTTCAATAGCCTTGACAATGGCTTCATGGACTTGCAAATGCATGAATTCAGTAAGGGTCTAACCAACATTTTCAAACCAATGCATGGAAGGATTGTTTGGGACATTCAGACTTTTGAAAAGCTCATAAAATGATTCAAATTCCAACATGGGACAACCATGAAACAAGACATGAAAGATACATTTTATTTGGATAACTTTTCTATTCCCTTCCCTTATAGGTCTGTTTACTTGAACCAAAACAAACTCGGAACCCCTCTATGTATACAATTTCATATTCTTCAAATGTGCACAATCTTTTGCAATATATTCCCCACCTTTTTTCACCCCCAAACTTGGCATATCCTGGGAAACAATTCAACAACCCTAATGTTTAATTAAGGTATCCCACTTACAACCCATGATTTTTTCCTTTTTATCAATCAAAGAATAGACTTTGCATTTCATCAGATTTATCATGCCATCTTTAGACACTACACCCTTTGCCCATGGCACCTTGGCTACCCATGTAGTTTGGAATTTTTTGGTATTATCATATGACTTCTTTTGTGGTTTACCTTCATTATATTTTTGTTTCTTACTAGGTGATTCATTTGCTACATCAAACTTTGACCTAAACAAATGACAAACATCAAACGACACAACATCATGGACCTAACATTTTTACAAGGTAAGATCAACAAAAGAACCATCAAGTCATAGGACATTGACATTAGAAGGAGCAACAAAAGATGAAGGGGCATTATAAGGAATAGTAAAAACAATAAAAGACAAGGGGGCATCAAGATTTAAAGGTGGATTGGGACATGTTGCAAAAGTAAGAGTAATTGTGATTTCGAGATTAGAATCATTAGAATCAAGGGGACTCCAAGCCCCTTTAAGAAGTGAGTTAAACCCACTTGATGAAAAAAAGGATGGAGGATACATTGTTGAATTTGATACCAACAACAAAGGAGAAGATAATTTAGGATTTTGACTATAATTAAAATAAGCATGTAGCCCTAAAGACATATTCGGGAACTTGGAAGCTTGAGAATTTGGACTTGGAAGCTTGGGAGAGCAAGATAAAACATAGTATAATGGACTTTTTCAAAGCTCAAGAAAAATAAATCCAACAACAACTCTAGATTTTCAAAAGCTTGAAAATTTTGCAGCAAAGGGCCATAGTTAGAATTTTATTTGAAGATTTCATGATCAAACCGTTGAAGAATCACATGGTGCCACCATTGAGCATGCATCTACACCACAATCGCTTCTCAAACTCAGATTCTCCAAATCACGCTTCCAATTCGAATTCCACCAACAAAATCCTCAATACCATTAAACTCTCGATCAAATGCATTAACCCCAACCCCCATCTTGAAGTTGGCAACAATTTCCAAACACAAGTACAAATATGGCAATCTTACCTTGATCGTCGACACACTTTTTGGCACCGAGCTTGCACTCTCCGCAAAAAATTAGAGGCAACGGCTGCAAGGGTTGAGTTGCTCTTTGGCCTCTAAACCCTAATTTGGAAAATGAAACATGCAACAAGGTATAGGGTTGAAGGCATTACCTGGCAAGAGGAACATTGTGGTCATTGCATCATGAACAGCTGAGATGGCGAAAATGATAAATGAACGAAAAGTGATATGGCAACATCCATCATCATTACCGTCGTTGCTTGGCGAATAGCCTACACATTCCACTTTGTTGGTGATCGCATGCCAGAAATGAAGAGCGAAATCTGGCACCAGATCAACAGAACAGAAAAAAAAACTCTGGTAAGTATGATAGGTTAAGTAGGTAAGGCACTTGGTGATTTGTAGGTAGGTAGATAGATGCATGTGGGTGGTTTGTACATAGCTAATCACCATGGTTGACTATGCAAGAGGATTGCAACAACAAAAAGTGGTGTCATATGAGTCCACACACTGTCCATCCTTCTATGATATGCCCCTGAGGGGTCATTCACTTCTGCCTGTGGTGTCATGCTAGCCCCTTAGGAGATGAGTATTGGGCATAGTTGGTTTATGAACCAATGTTTGCTTGGATCATTAGTTCATCTGCTAACTACCTATGGAGTAAGTGACTGGCTCAAGCACGCATGTTATAGTGAATGGTCTGAACTCATCACACATCAAGACTGTTCACAATAACTAGCACACTCAAGCTGGTTACTGAACATAGTCATCCCTCCTGAGAATCAAGATGCTGTCTTTTCATCTATGCAAGGGGTCTTCATGAAATCGTCATCCAAGCAATGGAGGCTTACAGAATCATTGGGCCAACCAGAACAAAGGATAGCATTTTGTGGTAAGTATTAGGTCACTAATGAAAAAGGAGGTCAAAGTTTATGGGTTTTAACCAATGTTGGGCGGATATTTGAAAAATCTAGATATTCATCTGTGATATCAGCCCGAATATCAAAATGACATTTGATGAATATCATTGGGGTGATATCCAGGGTGTTGGATGTCACCCATCATGATATATGACATTTTGATATTGAGAAACTATGTTGGATATCAAAGATGTTGATATCCACCCTGAATATCAGATCCAAAGTTGGATATCATGGTTAGTAGTTAGTAATTAGGTTAGGTTTATAGGCTCAAATTAGGATTTTATTTTATTTTTATTTTTTTCCCTGATGCAGCTAGGGTGGTGAGAATCCCTAGACAATTTTAAACTATTATGGGGACACATTTTTAAAAATCTTTTCAAAGTTGTAGTTAGTAATAGTTATTAATATGATTATACTTTCTTAGTGAATTAATTTATGATGTTTTTTTTTTTGCAAATGCTTTTGAGAAAAAAATATATTTGCAAGAAAATATTCCATTTAAAAAAAAGGATGTTGCCATTTGGATTTTTTTGCTCAAAAAAAGAAGACTCACACCCAACATCATTGATAAGCAAATTTTTGAATTTTCGATATTCAGATCTGCTGATATCCAACTAACAAATATCTGAGAGCACTGATATCTGAATTGGATTAAAAATATGAAAATTTGATATCCATCCAAGACATCTAAATTCAAAAAAAAGAATTAAAAAATGTAATATCCTTATTTAGCGATTAAAAAAAGATGGTTATGTGGATACCCCAAAAAGATGATATCCACCCAACACTCGTTGTGACTCATGACCTGACAGCCAGTCAGAGCATCAAGATTCTCCCAAAGGATGGTTATGTACTGAAAGAGTAAGTAAGAATCAAGCAAGGTAGGTAAAAAAGAGACCCCAAAAGAACCCAGATGGAGAGGTCATATGTATTACAAACTAGGTAAGAGTAGTTATATGGGGCCAAGCATAACAGATTCAAGAGCAAAAGAAAAAGCTCTTTCAACAATGAAATAAGCATCTCAGCCAATGTGGACATTGCACATTGTCAATGAAAAGGAAATGCTTCATTTCCTTTGCAACAATAGGTTTGGTTTTTGGCACACTGTGACATGGTCTTTATTGAATTAAGGTTGCACAATGTCCTAAAGGAGTTGTAAGTAAAAGCAAAAGCTTCATTTAAAATGTGACATGGCCTTGCAAAGGTCTATGCCAACTTTTTTTGACAGCTTTATAAAAATATGACGACAAACACATGGTTTCCAAAATTATTGTTCCTTAAAAAATAGAAATGCTTTAATAAAGCCTTTCACCTTTCCTTACTTTCAAGTTCCTTTTTAAGTCTTAAAGAGAGTGAAAGCATAATCCATTATCCCAAAAAAACCAAACTATTTCCCAAAACTCATAATACATTTAATGCAATTAAAACCCATATTTTGATTTTTAAAAAAGAATTGGAAATTTTAAAAAATTTGCCACAAAGAAGGAAAAGGTGCCAAATAAAGAATCACCCTAAACTCAAAAAACATCATGGACTGGAGCTCAAAATTGGTGGGGGGGGTGTATATCTAAATAAAAAAACAGTTGGAATGATTTTTATTAATTGTCAAAATTCAAAATAGTCATTAGAATTTCAATTAACCTGGTAGTGATTTTATTTTGAGGTTCTAGTTGGACAATTGTAGGCCCGCACCCATCCTCTAGGCTCATCCCGTGCTTTCTATGAATCAACTGGCTGTAGGGCCTTACCCTGCATAAGACAATTGACACTCAACCATTGTCAACACTAAATGGAAATAATAATACCTCAAGAAAACCCCAACAATTTTTGTAAAAAAAAACAAATTGGATCCGATATTGTGGGGGGAGATGCCATTTTTTGTTTTGTAGATGTAAGAATTTAAAGAAAACATGATCATTTAGTTTACTTTCCCCCCAACTCCCTTGGTCCAGACTAATCTACCTACACCATCATGTACCTATCTAGTGGGTAGACGACACTTACTATGTTTGGTGTGTGCACCTTGTATGTTAAGTCTTACCAAGGGAGCATAGTAGGGGGTATCTACCCAAGTAAACTCAGTATATTGGTGTACTTTTTCTTTCAAAACTTATATATATATATATATATATATTCCTTCTTACATCTTATGTAGGTTGGCCTCTTGGAAATCCTTTGGGTTTTTCCATTTGAGTTGACAAAACTTTCAGAAAACAATGATTTAAAAATCTTAATGCACTTTGACTAGTGATTGGATAGAATTTGACCCGGTAGTGTTTTGAATCCATTAGCACACACTTGCGATTGTTTATGTTTTTTTTAAAATGCTTAATAGTGGTAATAGTGGTTGGCATGCAAGTTTGCCATATTTTACCGACCTAGTAGATCAAAAGAAGGAACCCTATATATTCTTTTGAAAAGATGGACGTGTGTAAGGGAGTGGAAAGGCCAAAAGAGAAGATACCTTGGCAAAGAATGCACATGATCATGAAAATGAAGGAAGGAGTCAAAAGAAGCACAAAGATGGCGCACCCAATAAGAAAATAAAGACTCAAAAATAAAAGTCTTGAGGAAATATATGAACATGGTGACAAAAATTATTGACTTCACTAAATTGGCTCTTGTTGAACACAAGGACATGAAGTTTGTCAAGGTGACTATGCCATGATATCATCACAATAGAAATCAAAATGTAATATTTGAACCCTCAACTCAAAGCAATCCAAGAAATTTCCTGGTGTATTTGGAACCTGCACCTTATGTCCACAAACCTCCTTCCTAGAAAAGAGGAGGGATCTTGCATGTAGGGTAAAGGCCTCGGCGGTGGGTGTTACAAAGACTAGGGCCTGCATGAGGCAAAGCCAATTCTGGTAAAGCTTGTTGTCAAGGGCTTTAATGAGTTTATTAACATGGTTTAGGGCCTACCTTGGAATGCCCTTGGAACAAGGGAAATTATGTTGGGTAACATAGCCTCCACATACACTAAAGAAATCAGACCTAATTTTTACTCATACATAGAAGTGTGAGACCCCTCCCACTATTAAGGACTAGGCAGATGAATCCCATGGATGGGGGCCATTTCCAAAGTGCAAGCCATGCTGGGCTATATTGTCATCCTAGGCCCCTTATTTTGGGAATGCCCCCCACCCTAGGGCTCTACCCTACAAAGTGTGACAAAGTGTGACAATGGACATTTTCAGTGTTAAAATATGAGTGATCTTGTAGATTTCCAAATTCTAAACATTCTTGGGGATGTGAAGAATGCACAGGAGGATATCAAACTCTAATGTCTGGGGTAGGTATCTCTCTAGTGCCTCTATATCAATAGCTACATTTTTGACATACAATGTGGGCAAGTTGGTTTGATATCAAAACCCTAAACAGGAGAGAACTTCAAGATCTTCTTCCTCTGCACATGTACACTTACATATGTAGGTGTACAATCATAAAGATGGCCATGAGCCCTTGTTCTTGGCACAAAGGAACTATGTAACCTACCTCAAACCAGCCCTTGGCTTTGCTTCCCCAAGCGAGCAAAGAAGCTCAAAGTGAATGTTTTTGGGATGCCAGGCTTTACAAACTGTATATGGGACAAACTGAATGCACAAAAAAGCTGTTTTGCCGAAAGTTTGGTACCCATACTCTTGATGTGCACTTTCTCAAGTCTACACTCCACACCTTCAGAGAAATTTTAATAGCTTCCTGCAAGGTGCAGGTTCCAGGATACCATAGTGGTTTGGCAGATTCAACACTAATTATATTATTTTTAGAAATGTTGAAATTCTTTTCCCCAAAAAAGAATTTTTAAAGAGCATTTCCTTAAAAAGGAAACTAGAGAATATTGAAGAATGACATATTTTCTGACATGGAATCTTTTTTAAATAATTAATTATTTGACAAACTTGTGTTGAATCTGCCCCTGTACTACAGTATAAAAATTTAGGAACAGTTGGAGTTTAGTTGCTTATGTCTTCATTGAAATTAAGTTCAAGAAATAAATTGTAGCCTGTGCCAGTTAAAAAGTGGTCAGGAAAAACAGTTTAGTTGATTATGAAAAATGATACTGAATTTTGAGTTTCACCCATAGAAAGATATGGTCTTCTAAACTGATTTTCAACAATGTTAGGCCATGGAAAAGAGTTGTATTGAAATAATTTAGCCTAAATCTCAGTGATGAGTAATTGAAAGTGGTATGTGAGGGATCTTTTTGGAATCCTTCATATGGTCCTCCATTGACCATTCCAAAGACAATTTCAAAAATAAGTATCTCATTTTCAAGCTTAACTCTTTTTTTTTCTTTTTCTTTTTTTGATAGCTTGCTTCCTTTTATTATGAATCTTCTTAATAACTATCTCCCACCTTTCTTAATAAATATCTCCATTTTATAACTACCTCACCCTTTTCCCCTAACCACCAACATGAATGTGAAAAAACAAATTAACATGTGTCTTTTCATGTCCATAAAATGTGTATTAATTTAAATTAAATTTGACATTGACATAAATAATGATAAATGATTGAAAACCATATGAAAACATTTATATATATATATATATATAAAAGTTGATTGTCACTGGTAGTGCACAGCAACATGGAGCTCTAATTAATTAATGAAAATCTCACCACCAACATGAGAAAATGGCTTCTTATTGACTCTAACAAAAATGAATTAACAGTAGATCTGTTTGAAACTTGAAGCATGTTCACTGGGCATTTCTATATTCCAAATAAACCTATGGTTCAACCCCAACCAGGTGGGTCTGAGTTTTTTGACAATTATGGCCCCAAATCTGCCATCTTAACACTCAATTTTTGCCAGATTTTAAAAACCTGGCTGGCCCAGCAGTCGATTCCAAGGCAGGATATTTGAGTGTAAAAATGTATCACATTCTGTGTATTTACTAAGCAGCAATCGTGTGCTGTTGTCTGATACCTGGAGCCCTCTCTGTTGTTGTATTATTTGTCGACTCTGCAACTAAGGGAGAGACTATTGAAGAATGTAATTCTTGTTTGGTGCCACATTTTGAGGAATGTTCACTAGGAGTCAATGTGAATTCAGAGTTCATTTTTGAGGAATGTCATGGAACAAATTTCCCTATTTTAACATTTGCTGGTTTGAACTTACCATGAGGAGCAGACCAGTTGTGTGCTTGTTTCTTCTGAAGCATGAAGCTACACAATATGCACATTACAAACAAGCATAGAGCAACCGAAGCACACACTTTGATGGGATCCTAGCCATAGGCAAGTGACATTTTTGTGATCATCTGTAAGAAAGTTTAGCCAAATTTGGCCATAAAACAGGATATGAATTTTAAAATTTAAGAATCCTTCACATTTTTGGTTACATGCTAGAAGCAAATAGAAAAATCTAGTAATTACAGGAGGCCGAAAACAAGTTGCAATTTTTTTCAAAATTTAGAAACTAGAAAACCAAAAAAACACATACTTGGCTATCTTGAATAAAATCCCCCCACTACCTAAATTTAGCTCAAAAAAACCCCTGAATATGAGGTGATTAATTCAAAAAAGGATAGGTTTAAATCATCTAGTGTGAGTTACTGAAACACTAGGCACCAATGGGAATCACGATCAGTTAAGTTCATATATCAAAACATTGTGAAATTTTCAAATAAAATAATTAATTGCACCCACAAAATCAATGGATGTTGTAAATTTTTAATCGATGGCATACAGGTTCTAAAAATATATTCTACAGACACAAATGCAAATTAGGCCTTAACAAAGGAGAGAACAAACTATCGATTATCTTCAAGATTACAAAAAGGTTGAAAGGAAGCTGACATGATCTTCATTCTCTCACTACTGCTTGTAATGCAATAAACCAAAATGTTCAGGACGTGGAAGTTCAATTTTTATGCAATGTGTTTGTGTACCATGGGGATTGATGTCTTAAATTTATAAGGATACACCTCAAAAGGCTTGTCACAAGATAAGTTATCAATTATAAACTACTTTGTAGAATGCACTTCCCCCAAAGACTGGAGTTCAAACTCCCAAAATGATAATGCAGTTAAGAGTGTTGGGGTTGTCGCCCTTCTCACTCTCACACATTTTCAACTCAAATTGGGAGCGTGTTTGAGCCATGACATTGCCTTGACACTATTTTTAACTAATTTTTCTTATCTAGCTTTAATTATGGTTTTGAACTCAAGGTTAAAGTCACAACACTCTCCCTAGCTTTAAAAAGGGCCAATGGCATC
>Ga0209611_10007663_pt1 | contig 17200 bp, 12 predicted proteins | sample S1TSphgellanicum_3_FD_187693 | JGI IMG/M metagenome (GOLD analysis project Ga0209611, IMG submission 187693) | Host-associated microbial communities from peat moss isolated from Minnesota, USA - S1T2_Fc - Sphagnum magellanicum MG (SPAdes) (version 2) | ecosystem: Host-associated > Plants > Peat...
CTGAGGTTTTTTGCCTCTCCTACTAAGTTCTTGTTCATATATCCTAAAAAGAGCCAAATGTTCAGCACCTAGATGCTTCCTAGCAGCCATAATACAAGTACTCTTTTCAATAATTAATCAAACCCTTTCTTTTACATAGAACACTGTTGTTTGGACTTACTCTGTTGTTGTAACACATAATGCAACACATCAACTGAAGATTCCTAACAGCAACAATAGGATTATCATTCACACAGACGGAAAAATATATACCAAAAGCTTGAAACTGCTTGTAAAGTTTCAAAAATCTTCCCTAATAGTGTAGAGATTTGAAGAGAATTGTTAAAGCAAAATAACAAGTTCTCCTTCATTCTCAATACCAGTTGCAATACAGCCACTCTCAAATCAAGGTGGCCTATATGATATTTGAGGCCTACATGCACACATGGAACCAAATTCTTATACATCAATGCTATACCAATTTGATCCATGTTGGACTTCAATCTAGATCTCTGCAACATTAATCACTTTTAAGACCCACAACAAAGCAAAGACAACAAACTACATAATGGGAAATGAGCATCAATTTCAATAAACACTGAAAGCTTGAGCTTCATTATCTTTTGCCACCATTACAGGAGTTGCCAAATAAAAGAGTTGTCACTACTTTGAATCGATGTCTCTATTCATGAACCTGACAAAAACCATTCTAAAATGGCACCAAAACTAATCTAAGAAAATTAATTCCTTGACATGAATCCATGTGCCAGAGGCCAAAAGGTAGAATCTCTCAAACATATAAGCTAGTCCCTTTCATTCATGTGATCCTTTGCAAAACCCCTTCCTCCAGTGTGGAACCGCTGGAGGAAGTATTTTCAAGGAAATTCAAACCTGTACTCATTGGCAAAATTCCTTTAGAGCTTGTCATCATGCTAACTGCTGAGCAGTGGGTATACAGCAAGCTTGAGTGATGGTTTAAGTGAACAAAACAAATGAGAGAAGTCGAATCAGAATTCAAAACATACAGGAGAAAGGCCTGTCTTGAGAACTTCTGAGATTTGAGGTACCTGTCACAAGGACAGTAGGCAAAGTGAAAGAAATTTGGTTCAGAAGATAGGCCCTTCTTAAAAACCTGTCAGATTTTAACGACACCCTGGCTTGGACTTTACAAAATATATTGGGCCTTGCATAGCCTAGCTGGGGACTTTACGCTAGATAACCTGTCCTTGATATATAAACTAAGTAAAAACTGGCAGACTTTTAAGACTTTATAAGACAGAAGATGCTAAGAGTCAGACTACAAGCCTACTGTGTGACTGGGTTATGTACCACCGAGGATTTAGGATCCTATATGTAAATGGCATGATTTCAGGACATGACTCCACACCAGGAGCATCCAAACTTAATGACTTCGGTGCCTTATTAGGACTCATATTCACCTGACAGTGCACTTTAGAGAACTCACCTGCTGACAATTCAAACAGCCTATACAATTGATTTATGACTATGCACACTTAGAGCTGAAGTCCTGCAGTGTAGCAGAGAGGCTGAAGAAGCTACTGGCCTCCATTTCCAAGGTGCCATTTCTGTGTCTGACAGTAAAGAGCCATAACGCTCTGATCAAAGGGAGTACAGATATACTCTGTTGCACACCAATCAGTTCCACCTTTACAATGCACCACAGATATTCTTTGACCTTCCAACACACAACAGATACTGTTCTGCTGCCTGACATATCTGTGAGATGCAGAGAAAACTCCACAACAACGCTTTGAACATAAACATTCTGTTCCAGCAAAGCTAAAAACTGACATAACGACAATGAGTGTGGGTCATAACCTTATGCATGTCACTCACGAAGTGTCAGAAAATCATGTGAAATTCATTGTGAATTGCAGTGACAGGCTCCCATGTCTTTTCACATACTTCCGATTGTGTTTGGGCAAAACCACAATTAACACAACAACAATGAGTGCAATCATAACCTAATGAGTGTCACTCACAAGTTGTCAGACAATCACCTTCATCATGAATTGCAGTAACCGTCTGCCATGACTTCCCACCAACTTCGTCAGCTCCTGATGGGTGAGTGTAGACCTGTGTAGCACATACTGCTTGACCACCACCTGACAATACACTCCAACCCTCCAATTCAATTCAGTGTATCAATTCTACACCAAACTATAGATCAGAACCCTGCAGGCCTGTGGCGATAGCAGTTTGTCTTTTCTCCTTTAACTGCCAACATAACAAGCAAGTTAACTTATCTGGAACAACAAGCTGATTCAGAGGGAATGTCCATATTTAGCAAAAGAACTACTCTTGCCAATACGTACCCCCTTCTTGGTTGATCTTCTGGAAGGCAAGTCTGAAAGATCAGAGGAGATTCCTGTTCCACACTCAGATTATATGACAAAGTAGATTAATCAACATGATGACAACACCCCACAAACTGGCAGTCACACCAGCCTTCGTCATGAATAGAGCAAGTCATTCTCACCTATCAATCAATTTTTTTCAGGTGGCCAAGTAGTACATGATTATAAGAAAACAATTGACATCAATTGGACGTCAGGTTGTCCAGTAGGTGAAGCTCAGATTCATAATTTGCAGCTGACTGCATTCACCATCGCTGCTGCCACTTGTGCTTCAACCCCATGCACATCCTCTGACTTCCTCTGTCACCAATTGCAAATTTATTATCATGGCTACAGTCATGGCTATGGTCACTTTTATGTTCACTGTTGGTACCCTCTGTTGAAGGAGGTTGGTTTATTTCAGAACACAGGAAAGTGCCATTTTGTACCATGGTAGAACACCTAGAATTGTCTGCTCGTGGAAAAACCCCAGTATGTCCATGTCCAATTGCTGTTGAACTAAAGGATGTCACTAAAATGTTGGCTGCGTCCACTTGAGCTAGGACCGAAGTTGAACCAGACAACTCAACTTCAAGTTCTTCCTCAGTATCTCCCACCAGGGCATTCAAGCTGTAGCACACCCCAAATTCAAAACACTTAACAGCAATGGAACTCATCATGTCAACATTCACTGCACAAATCATGCAGAGTCCAAGGCAGATCATGTGTACATACCATGTGAGATTGTATCCACCACTGGTATCTTTCTTCCATTTCCTCTTGTACAAACCCATTTCTACATCCATGCATTGGCCAGAACTCAAAGACCCAGATGGATCTTGGTCTTGCAGTGGGGACAACTCTACCCCATCCAATCTTTCAAGTGGAGAAGATGAATCTGAGAATCTGCCCTCCAACAGGTTGCAATTGCTCCCTTTCTCTGGGTAGCATGAGCCACCATGCCTATTTTCTGTTTCACACTTGACTGCCACTGTTTGTTGATTGGGTCCACAAGAGAAACCATGGCCACTACTAATGCAAATGAGCATTGCTGCCACTTCCTCCTCACTGCTGCTGTCCATGGCAGCACCACTGATGGTGTCAGCACTACAGGCCAGTTCCACACTACCACTGCTGATGCAGGGCTGTAAGCTCCAAAGTGTACAATGCTTCTTGAATGGTGCCAGAGGTAGGTCACCTACACCTGTGTTATCAGATAGAAGATGTTCACAGCTTCCCCTGTCATTTCTTGTCTGTTCCTTGCGTGCACTGCTGCCTACCTGAACCAGTGGCAATGACTGCAATTGCAGCTTTGGCCTTGCCTTGCTGCTAACAAAAGTTCAGAAAGATTCAACATTAACTTGGACCCAACAGGACCTACAAGTTTATCCCACTGGAGGATCCTCTAAAGATTGCTATAGACTTGATCCCAGGAATTGAACTCATCAACCATAAGCTACTTCTTGTTTCCATTTTCATTGCATAAAGTCATTTAGAGTTTCAGAACTTCCCCAGCAACCGACACTTTGAACAGAAACTTGCCCCTATAAACCCAGAACCTGATCTTATGTTGCATTCACGCAAAGAACCTCCACTGGATGGCATGGCCAAAGGACCACTGAGTAGATGTTGATCTTTAACCAGCTGAATTCATTTAACACTGCACACTTACTTGATGGCAGGCCCACTTTGGTCCAGAACTGCTGACAACACCCTCTGCTTCTGCTTTGTTGTGCTTGCCTCCTTCTGACCAGTCCAAACTTGTCAGGTGGACACTAACTTACTCTCCATGTCCACTCATTCTAAAGAAGCATCACATCAGAGCAAGAAATGACAACATAAGTTGTTTGCCTTGCTCCTAAATGATGTCTCTAGATCAAGCAATCCTTATGACATATCTTAGCAATCTCACAATCAAGGCACTGAGCCCAAAACCGGCCCAGATATAATCAGGACATCAGAAATTGCAGACAAACTAAGCTACCAAGTAATTTAGGATAATTCCTCATTGGGAGGAATTACCTTGGTTACCTCAAATAATTTTGTGATATGGGCTCTCAGTTTCAAGGCCATGTTGTACACATCACTTCCCTTCTTGTTGTAGACCTACATAGTAAACAGAATGAACTATTAGTCTCCAATAACACGCACAGTTTGAGCCAAGTGAGAAAACCAAGGAACAGCTGACCCACCTAACAGCAGCCCATGAAAATGTATGACAAACACTAAGAGGAGCACCAAACACAAAAGCAGAACGTATATAATTGGTGTTTCTGCTAAAACTAGGATGGGCTCAGGACCAAAACACGCACTAGAGCATTCGTCACAGTGAGTATCACATCTCGGTGCAGATCATTAATGCTGTACGTGAGTTCATTCTGTTCACCAATCCATACATATTGGTCAATGATCCCAAATGACTTCAAGGTCAGGATGCACATAAATCAGCATTTAGGTCAAAAAGAGGAGGAAAAGCAAGTGTGGAAACAGAGCTTTTGAACAAGCTAGACTGGCAGGAATTAAGCTGTGCTCTCAAAATCAGGCACAGTGAGACACTTGTTTGTAGCTCAATATCCAAAAATAACATAAAGGATCAGCAGGTTTGCACAACATAATAAACTATCTCTGACCTCAAGGTGTCGCCGTATGGTGCTCAGATCCATCCGCTGATAGACAATTGCATCATAGTCTCCCAGAGATGCTACTGGTCTTCAAAGCAAATCAAGTTTAAACAAAAGATCAGAATGTATATGAAAGAGATCAAAGAGCAGTCAAAACTGGAAGAGAGTAGCACCTGTTACATTCAGTAACCACAAGAAACCCCACCCCCTCACAGGTAGATGAGATTGGCTTTACCTGCGAAAGGGAGCAGCATGTTTGGAAGCAGAGACAGCCTTCCAAATCTCTAGTAAAGGGTCAGCTTGTGCCCATCTTCTCCTCCTAGTATCTGACTGCCTGTGAAAACACATAGAATACAGCACCTAGGGTTAAAAAATTGAGGCACTCCTGAGACAAACACAGCTGGCTGCAAGGAAAAGGCTGGGCACAAATAGACCTTTGCCAAAAGGAGGACAATCGGACTAATGGAGGAGGTTCTAAATGCCACTTGTTTGGCCTAAGAATATAAGTCAACATAAACTAGGGGAACAACTGTATGTGCAAACCAAAACTGAGAAGTTCTGGTTTATCACCAAGCCTGCTGAACAATGATCTTATCATGCAGTAGTTTGCATTCTCTCTCAAGTGATAGGCTCTGTTTGCAAGAGCACCTCTCCTTGTGAGACTGAGCTGCTTTGGGTCCAAAAGGTAATGTCAACTTGTGTATTGAATGGTGAAGATAGTCCCATACCCTCTACAGACATTCTCTAAGGCCAGGACTAGTGAGCTATCTAGGAATGTAAGCCTGAAGAACTACAGTCATGAATCTTAACTGTCTCTTTTCCTTTCCCCACTGCCTTGCTCAACCAAACAGATAGCATGTTAACCATAGACACAAGCCTCTGATAAAGTTTTGCAGATCCATCTCCAGCAATCACAGTTATAAGATAGGTTAATGACCAGAAAGATCTCAGGATTCAGCAATTGAAAGTACCTTGCCTCTTTCCTCTGTACCCGCTTCCCAGTGACATTATTCAAGTTGGAGGAATCATGAGGTAAGCCTCCCACACTTGTGGGCTGCACAAGGTGGAGCAAGAGTTTGTCTTCCTCCATCTCTTCTGGCTCTTCTAGCTCTTCTATCTTAGGTTCTTGTGAAGACTGTTTGCAAAATGTGCCTTCTGTCAGAGCTTGCATTTCTTGATTCTGTGCGCAGATTATATCCTCGTCATCATCATCCATGACAGCAGCACGATCATCCAGACAAGAACCTCCATATACCGTCACAAGCATACTCGTAGGCCCCTCTGTAGAAAGAAGCATGCACACATTGTCATAAGTTGTCATGAAACGAGCTCAGAAAAGAAACAAGAGTGAACAGGGCAAAAAAATTTGCAGGAGGAAGGAATTATCTAAGATATGACAACAAAACCTAGAAGCTTGATGAGTTCCCCAATCTTTACAGAACCAAGTATAGACTCAGACTCAGATTGAGAAATGTCATGCTACAAGCTTGCTCACCTTCAAGAATGCCCACTGGTATCTAATCCTAGTGAGTAATATCTAGAAAGTAATATCTAATCCTAGTAATACAACAGAAAGAAAGACACCATTTTGCATGGGGGATTTGCAAACAGTCTAAGAAGGAGCACAAGATATATGGTTGTCTTTGAAATGCGGGGCTTGGGGGTTGTTGTTTTGAGTCTCCTCCTGCATTGAACTCGATAGTAAGACGTTGGTGGATGAGGTCGACTGCCTCAAGGCCACAAGTCGAGGAGGAGCTGGTACCACGGATGGACCCATTGCGTAATCTGCCATGGAGGCAGCACCCGCCCAACACGGCCAACACACCATCCCGCGACCATTTTGCGGATACTTGCACATAGCCATTTACCGTCATCAGGTTGCTGCCGCTAGCCACATTTTTGTCACAGCAAAAAGCAAAGCGCCTGAACACACACACACACACACCAAATTTACGCGTCGGCTCAAAACTTGGACACAAACAGAAAGAACCCCCGAATGTGTGTTCTTCTGTATGGATATCAAAATCTTCTGCCGCCAAGAAAAAAAAAGGCACCGACTGGGACACCATACCGAATCGTTGACACCAGCAGAACGATTCACAAGCGCCAAGAAACCCCAATTTCTGTATAGAAAAGCAAACAAATGCTGCCAACAACACTAACACTTTAGCATTCACGGAATGCAAAAACCCAATCAAAATCTCTCTCTGCCAACAACGCTAACACTTTAGCATTCACCGAATGCAAAAACCCAATCAAAATCTCTCTCTCCCTCTCTCCCTCTCTCCCTCCACCATCAGACAAATCCCAACAAATTCAATTAGCTTATCATTCCATTTGCTGCCAAGAACACAAATGGAAGAGACCCTTATTCAACAAACAATTTTGCCAAATAACCAGTTTCAAACATCGAGCCATCCGGCATTGAATAACATAGAAACGCAATCTGTTTAAAGATTTTCCGCCAGAAGAATTGTCCAGAAGAAGAATGACACGAATCCTAGGCCGGCATGCTGTCATCCTTTCCCACCTACTACAACCCACACCCCCTCCTCACTCACGGAAACGAGAAACAGTTCCAGGTGGTTATCCGCAACCGCGACAAATCTGTACCAAAATGGAATTCAGCGGGCCTGAAAGTGGGGCACGGAGACTGCGAAGCACGTAATTTGGAGTGGATCCATAGATCAAAGCTCGAGGCCAGAATCGTAGCCAAGGCAAAGGGGCTGCAGCTCATCAGAGAAAGAACTAAGCAAACAAGGAGTGTGTCACACTACTGCGGCCTTGCCATTTACAGTAAAAAGTATCTCAAGGCAAAAGAAGAATAATGGAAACTCAAATATTTCACCATGCAAAAATACAATCTTCAAAAAATCCTCTAAAACAAACCAAAATCCTTCAAGATATTATAAGTCTCGTACCTAATCTCAAGTTTCAAGACAAGCCAAAATATCATCTTTCAAAAATCCTCATATAAAAATAGACCTATTAACCTTGGGCCCAAAATCCCTTAAGCTACTGATACTCTATAATGAATCTAAACACAATATCCTTGATACTCTATAATGAATCTAAACACAATATCCTTGATACTCTATAATGAATCTAAACACAATATCCTTGATACTCTATAATGAATCTAAACACAATATCCTTGCCTGCCAAAGCAAGGCCAACAAATGCAACTTAAGGCTATGTATGTGTGCAACTGCTGTGTATTTCTCATTGGGGGACGTGCGGGTCACATCTTTTGTATAGGAGAAGGGCCTAAGTACAGGCCCTTCCATGATTTGAGATCTATGCCTGAGGCTGGTAGGCCAACGGAACAGGTCGAAAATCATGGAAGACCAACCTTCAGAAGATCTCAGTATAGCCTGGGCTAGTACTTTCCTAAAAGCAAGTACACTATAAAATTCATTGGAGGTTTTTACAAGTAGGATACGGTCCTCATTGCAAGGCTTTCCCAAAATAAGTCCCCCCCAGGCTTTGCATTGCTTATTTCAAGGCAAAACCTAAGGGGCACTTATTTTGAGAATGCCCCACTCCAAAGATCCTACTCAGAAGGAACCCAATACCTACAAGATCCAACAGCTATTATTGAGTCCCTTATGAGTAGGGTAACAATAAGGAGTGAGGCATTTTCAAAATAAGTGCCCACGCAAGGTAGAGCTTAGGGCCACTTATTTTGGGAAGGCCCCCTTTGAAGACATTATCCAATGATAAGTATTAGCCAAAAAAAATGTGTTTTCATTTTTCTTTTTTCTCATGAACTATTCCAATGTACTGGATCTTAGAAATTAAATGCCATGCAAATTATTATGTCATGTAAGGTGACATCCACCTACAATAGGAAATGCTGGCAAGGTTTTTTTACCTAAAGTAAGCCTAAGGTAGGTTTGCATGGAACTCATTGCCTGTATTTCGATTAGAGCTTGCCATCCTTCACAATAGCATCAACAATCTTTGGAAATAATGATTGTTGGGTATGTGCTCCTCCTCTTATTCATAGGCTATTGTTCATATTTCCAAGCTATGCTTTAGTAGTTGAGTCCATTAGCCTTTGTTTCAATGTGAATTATACAATGTTAAGTTGAGTTATAACTTATGTGCTTTCACTTTCTTATCATTAAAAGCATAAACATACTTTTATGAATGGTTATTAATTGAGTTTTATGAAAATGGATCAAAATTATGGTCACAATTCACATTAGGGTGGACTAAAATGGGCAATTGAAAGTCTATATCCAATGTACTTTTAAATGAAAACATTTAAATGATGTTGAAATTAACATTTTTTTCATGTCCAAATTCAAATTATCTTAATTGTTTTAAAATAAAAATCTTCTAAAAATATGGTTCTTTAAAAAAAAAGATAATTAAATGAACTTTGTAACATGAGATTTTTTTTTAATTAAATGAATTATTTTTAACCTTTTTCATTTTAAGTATTATAAGCTTTCAAAGTATAATGTCCAAAAGTTGTGAACATGTCTTCCAATTCCACAAGAAAAAATATATATATAACCATATTTTTCTAAGATTGTTGCATCAAATGTACCTTACATTGTAAAGTGCATTTTTCAATGAATATTGAGATTTTTTGGGTAAGTTTTTGACATTTTGAAGGATAAAAACATAATTTTTATTTTCTCATTTTTTCATAAATTTTTCAAATACATCTGAGTTGTATACAACAAGACTTGAAAACCCTAAAAATATATATATATTTTATTGTGACTTCCATAAAATTAGATTCTAGTGTGCTTTAAAATTCAACAATTTAACATCACAGTTTTGCAAAGAAATCATTTGTTGTGTTTCTCTTTGACACCTTTTATGCATGGTTATTGTTGTCAAGAATGAAAAGGGTTCCATCCTTTGAGTATTTCAAACAAGCATTATTGCCTACCTCATGTTATATTGTTGAAACTTATGATTGTATCTAGCATCATGGACAATGTGAACTTTCTTTTAAATGACTATAATCAGTCTATGCATGAACACACAATATAGGGCATTGGCCATAAGTATGCTCCTCTTTTGTTTCAAATAGCTGGATTACAATTACTATTGTTTAGGCCTTTTCCAAATTTTCAAAGAATGTCCATGTTCATGGTTTAAGGATGTTTTTTGTTCAAGGATGAACATAAATTAGAATCATAATAATTAATTTCTAGTTAAGTCAATAGTGAAAGACAAGTCACATAAAAATTAAGTGATTAGTGGATTGATTGAACATTCTACTCTCATAAATAGAACCTAAAACTCAAGGGTGAAATACCATAATATTTCTTTATGTATGTTAAGGTTAGGAATTGAAGTCTTTTCTCCAAAAAAAAAAATTTATCTTTCTAAGTGTATCATAAACTTCTAATATATATCAAGTTAATTTATTAACAGAACAAAAATAAAGACCTTATGAAAATTTATGTTTTGTTGATTCCAACTAATGTGGAATATTGAAAGAACTAATTCTTCATGATGTTGGTTCAAAGTTGGATTTAATTTAATCATAACAAATGTTAATTATTAAAAGGTTAAAAGGATCAAACTATTCAATCTAGAAAACAAAAATAAAAATGGTTTCATAATAAATGATTTGTTCTTCATATCTTGGATGATATTGAAGTAAATATGAATGACGATGAAGAAAATTATTTACAGTATGTTTCTAGAGACAAGCTCATTCTAATGATATGTAATATGTATAATCTAAAGCAAAAAAACATGTGACTACAAGAAAAGAATGGTTTGAATGTGCCAAAATTTGTACTTGCCGGGGAATAACAACACCCAACAAGCACTTGGAAAGTGAATGATTAAACTTACATTATACACAAGACAAATCAAATTGGTTAAAGATATCTTATATGTTCCTATCTTAAAGAAAGAAATGTTGTTTATGAGTTGGGACCTACACAAATTGATAGTAGTATGAAGTTTATTTGAATTTTTGTTTGATAAATAATATGAACAAACTTAATCAAATTGTAATCGTACAATGTTCACAAATTGATGCAACATATTTAGTTGGGAAAGGAATTCCAATTCAAAAATTGAGTCTATGCATCATGGTTGACAATAAAATTGCAAATGCAATTAAGTGACATCAATGAATGGGCTACTTGAACGGTTATACAAAATATGATACAACAAAATAAAATGGCAAAAGGGTTGGATGTTGACTTACAAGCTTACCATTGTGTGAAAGATGTTTGATGGAAAAACAACATTGATTTGCACCTTCAAGTGAAGACAAAACTTGAGCCACAACATTCTTCTAGAGTTCATTAATTTTGATGTCCATGGGCCTATATATGCAAACACAAATGTAAAGGTTTGTTTGGTATTTTGTTTTATTTATTGATGTTAATCAAAATAAACTCAATTTTATTTCATCCAAAAAAATTAATTAATTTTTTTCCAACTTTATAAAGCACAAATGAAAAAACACATATAGGAAATAAATAAAAATATCACAATATTTAATGGAGGTGAATACATCTCAAAAGAAAAATTAGCTTTATGAACCATATGGTATTGCAAGGCAATTTTTCACCCCTTAAAGTAGGCCCAATTGTTCCTTTGCAAATCATTGAATAAAGCATAGTTAAATATTTCAAAAGTGGCAAATGAAAGTTCATTTTTTAACATTAACTAAATGTTATGCAATAATGATAATTAGCAATGTATTTATCCAACGTGCATTCCCTTATTTTTTGGTCAAAATATTAGTAAATCAACCTATAGATATCACTAAACATGATATTGGGAATATTTTCCATTTCAATGCGATATGGACTTTCAATGATGAAAATGAGTTAATTGTTATTACATTCAAAAAAATTAATTAATTTTTTTGGTATTGGGAAAATAATATTTGAAAGGTTTGAAAGCTTGCACCATTTCCCTTTTTTTTCATTTTTTATTATTGAAATGACACATTGAACACATGAAAAAAATTATATTTGGTCTATGTATATCTAATTAAAATTACTAGATCTTGTATCTTTCATATTCAATGTTGGAAATGTGTTATTTGTTAACTATTAAAAATTAGTTTAGTTTGCAAAGGACCCAAGTGATCACCCTATGGCCACCTAGTCATTTGTTCTTTATTAATCGCATTGCAAAGGATCGGGTGGCCATCTAATTTTAATCCAAACAATTGGCCTTTATTAATTGTGTTACAAAGGATCAAGTGGCCACATGATTTTATCCAAACAATTGGCCTTTATTAATTGCATTGCAAAGGACCATGTGGCTACCTAATTTTTAATCCAAACATGTGGCCTGTATTAATTGCATCACAAAGGATTGGGTGGCCATGTGGTTTTGATTCAACGTTTTTTTTTTTGGTTAATTGCATTGCAAAGGATCAAGTGGTCACCTAGTTCAAATTTAAATCATTTTTGAATAATTGTTTGATATGTTTATGGTTATTTTTGGACAATTTGAAAATCAGAAATTAATTAAATATATGTTATATCCATGTACCTTATTTTTATACTTTTCATTTGATGGTAACATTTTCCAAAAAACTTTGACATTATTATGTCATACTTTTTGAGTCCTCATGTAAATTTTTCAATTTGTGTGTACAAGTTCAAAATTGCCTTAACCTTTTATCTAAACTCCTCATTTTATATAACACCTAAATCTTTAGTCATTTCAAGTTGTTGATTTTGACCTCTTCCTTCTCATTTGTTGATTTCTACCTTGCCCACTAGGAAAACATCTTGGATTTCAAAGTTGAAGGCAAAGTCGGATGTCACTATTGTCATACTCTTGGATTAGCTATGCAAAATCTATTCTTTGTTCATTACTCACTCACCATCACTTGTAAATGGTTTAGAGTTTAAAGATGCATTGAGACTAAATGTAAAAGCTTCAAGCTTAAGTGAACTAGGTAGTCTAGTTGTTATTTTGGAATTGGGTATGCAATTTGTCATATTTTAACATCAATTTAAAACATTTCTTATTTTTGTCCATTTATAGTTTTTAGGCACTCCAACAGTTCATCACATAAAAATTTTGCCCTCTTTAATTCTTCTTCATTTGAAATTTTTGTCTTTAGTTTCTTCAAGATGACATGTAGGTGATTCTTCAATGTTTTCTTAGTAAACACAAAATCTTAGTAAGTCTCCAAGTAATCAACATAGATAGATACCTCCACAACATTAGGAATCAATTGAGCTACTTATTTTTTACTCATGTATATGTTGCAAAATGCATAGTATTGGATGAGGCCATGGTGCTAGTGTGGAAATTCCACAATTTGCCTAAGATTTTTCTCAATTTGAAGTGCCTTTGTCTTGTAAAAACAATACATTTGAATTGGAGTGTTTCATTCCACTTTCAAATATCCATGACATTTATGTTTGCCATGAGGTTTGACATCCATTCAAACATACACACAAACCAAAATAACCATACACACATTTAGACCTAATCACCAAATCAATCTTCGAATTTTCAAAACAATTTTTAAATTTGGATAATTAGCTCATTGGATTGAAACACTTTTAAAATTTGGATATTTTGTTCACTAGATTTCCAAAACATTCTTTCAATTTCATGCATTTTGCTCACTTAATTTCCAAAAAACTCTCTAAATTTCATGCATTTGGTCATAGGATTTCCAAAATAAAGCCTCAAATTTCAATACACAAACTTAATTTCATAACCATAGAACCAAAAGATCCCATCTAGGACCCTCCTAATTGAGCTGCAAACATGCCCAAGGTGTTTCAAGTTCAAATAATACTTTTGGAAGTTCAAAACATTATAATGGCTTCAACAAAAATGCCACATACCCAATTGGGTGGTTTCAAGTTCAAATAAATACCCTTAGAATCAAAACATAACATAATGGAGTTGCCAAATGGGCATTAGACCTCCCAAGGTGGTTTCAAATTCAAATAAATACCCATAGAATCAAAATATGGCATAATGGAGTAGCCAAATGGGCATCAGACCTCCAAATATGAAATGATCACATCGAAAGGAGAAAGGTTTGGCAGAAAGGCTTCAACAAGACAATCATAAAGCTCATCAAAACCATGATCTCTCTCTCTTTTAGTGTTAAACCTCACCTTTAAAACAATGGCAAACATGCAAGGGGTTGTTGCAAAGATTGAAAGAACCAACTCTTGTGTGAATGGGGCAAACTCCTCAAGTGCATGAATGAGTTGAGCTCCTCAAATTTGCACCTATCTCCAAGAAAATGGGTGCTCCAATGCCACATTCCACTGTTCTAGACCTTCAATTGCATGTCCCTTGTGAACCATTTGCAAGAAATCTCCTTCCTCTCTACAATTCTCTCCTCTCCCTTGCAACTACATCAAATTTTGGAGAACAATTGATTGTGAAAGGCAAGTAGTGCACGATTGCAAGAAAAGTAAAAATGTGCATGAGCTCAACAGTTTTGCACTGCAAGATGCAAGCTCATGCTTTGCTGATAGGCAAAGAACTTGGGAGTTAAAATGAGTTTCAGGAGGTAAAATGAATGTCAGGCCCTCTTAGGCCCCTTTGTTTTTTCTTTGATGCCACATTAAAGATTTCGTCCTGTGAATTGGGCAAACAAAGGCTTCCCATGCCATATTTGCCTGACTTCACAGATAACTCTATTATATTGGCACCCTTTGGAATTCAAACCATTAGTCAACATAGAGTAGCACAGGTATTCTCTGACTGTAATAGGGAAGAAAAAGGCTAGTGTCTGGACATTTGCACTTCATGACCTAGATGCATTGTTCTGGCACTCATCACTATCTTAGTTCCAATTATCATGCAACAAGTGTAGTACCGAGCTGATCACCAGCAGGAGTGATTTAACAGATAGATGTGCACACCTACAACTAGACAGCTACTGCAACAGAATCAAAGATCACAGTGATAGGCAGGCACATGCTCATTGGATGTGTTAACACAGGCAACTGCCCTGCTGGTGATAGGCAGACTTTAGAACTGAATTTCCCTAGAGATTGTTTAACCACTATGGCGCAAATTTCCTACTAAAATTTCTCACATCATTCAATAGTTTCACCAATGAATATGATTTTCACATATGAGACTGGAGATAATTATTACTTGCAAGCTTCTTATATGGTTTTTGGATGTGGAATATATTTCAAAACCAGTGGGATATATCCATGCCATACTTGATTCTCATTTTTGCAAAAGCATAAGAACACGAGCAAAATAAAGTCAAGACCGTCCTCTACCTCTGAATCCTCCACCCCTTCCTCCCCCAAAGCCTCTACCCCCTCCACCTCGGGCACCTCCTCGGAAACCCCCCACCCCACCTCCTCTTCCTCCAAATCCTCCACGGCCCCCTCCTCTCATACCCCGTCCTGTGTTGCCACACAATATTGTGTTAGTAATTAAAAAGTTTCATTACTGTTTAATTAAACAATAAACTGCTCCATGCTACCTCCATAGGAATTGAGTTGATATGTTAAGCTCAGTTTCTCAATTTGGCTCCTAGTTCAGGATAGTGCCTGTATTAAGTATTTGTCCAACAACAAAATATGAAACAATCTACTGCCACAGAATCACCAAAACTCCCTCAGTTGGGTGAAGAATCTTAACTAGGGCACTATGGAAGGCATAATGCCCTGGAGCAAAAGGAATGTTACCGATTTATGCACAATAAAATGCCTACCCGTGACATTATGAGTCCAAAGAACCTCCTTGATTGAACCTCAGATGATGGTTTTCTTATAGAATTGACAGCACAGAAAGTATACTTACCTCCCCGTCCTCCACGTCCACCCCCTCTACCACCACCAGGAGGTCCACCACTACCTCTGCAACAACATGCCATCATTACAATAGGCTAAAAGAACACACAATAAATATTCCCTCAGCAGGCTCACAGTTTTTGGCAAGAAGCAAATAAAGCAGTCAGTGGCATGCAATGAGCAAGAGCAGAAACCAATACTTTTGAGGTCTATGTGAAACATACTTGGGCTGAGGTAGGAAACGCTGCAGAGGTAAAAGTTTGTTTGGGTCAATGAAAAACTTGTCTCCAACCCGATACGATGTTGCAATAATGCCCTCCTTCATCTTTACTGAAAACATCTGCCAAAACAGCACATGTAGTTCCCTTCAGACATTGCAAGACACCAAGGTGAGTGCAACATTACAAGGCGTCCTGGAAATCTACAAGAACCTCAAATAAACCTAGTGAACACTTGCATCAAGGTTAACTTTTTCAGTTTGTTTTAAAGCTTGACTTACCTGTATATTGGCTATAATCAGTGATTTATCCTGGAAATAACTGTGACCTGAGATAATCACTTCAAGTCCAAAAGCTGTTGCTAATGAAAGATGCTATGGTACTTTAAGAAAAATGACAAAAAAAAAACAGACCATTGCACTTACAGCTTCACTGATGGGACCGAAGATTCTCTTCAACCTTGCCAATTTGGGTCTTGTTTTCAAGATAAATTGGGGCATTGAAGTAAGGAATCTTTTCATGGGTCAGGTTTGTTACTGCCTCTCCTTCACATGCGTGCTGAAACACTACCACCTCTGCCACACCAATTCCGATTGACATTTATATCGAGTGACCACTCACATGTTCATATTTCAGATAAGCTTCTCCACTACAGACAACCCTGCACTTCTCACCCCTCTTCAATGTCACATGAACTAATGTGCATAACATAAAGACCCGAAAAGGCACCGGACATGCAATTGCCTTCAAACAATGTATGTTACTCAATAAGTAGGAACAACTGCCTACAGTATCAAGCTTTCAGTCTCATCCAAGTAGCAGCATACTCTGCAACAATTAGTCAGAACCAACTCTAAGATATCAACAAGCACAACACCATTTCAGATCAAACTGATCACAAGAGACTAATCATGTCAGCTTCCTTCAACACAGTTTCTGACATGGAAAAAGCTTTACGTAACAACTCATAGTTATGTCATAAACTAAAACGCTCATTCAACCAAACGAATGGCACCATTTCCTGAAAAGGTTTCAAAAGATGTTCAAAAGATTGCAGACACAGCAAATGAATGCAAAAGGTGAACAGGCATGAAGCATGTCACAATGCAAATACGAAGATAAAGAACCCCAAAACTCCTAGATCATCCAGAAAATGGGGGAAAAATAAACCCAATGTCCAGAAGTGGTCACGTTCCTGGGTTCCAAGCTTGTTTAATAGTGCACAAAAAAACGTAATCTCGAGAGAAGGAGATTCAATCATGACTCGAGAAAGTAGTGAG
>Ga0209611_10007664_pt1 | contig 17195 bp, 19 predicted proteins | sample S1TSphgellanicum_3_FD_187693 | JGI IMG/M metagenome (GOLD analysis project Ga0209611, IMG submission 187693) | Host-associated microbial communities from peat moss isolated from Minnesota, USA - S1T2_Fc - Sphagnum magellanicum MG (SPAdes) (version 2) | ecosystem: Host-associated > Plants > Peat...
TTTTACAATAGACGTCGCCTACACTCGTTCTTGAATTACCTTTCCCCGGAAGAATTTGAAAAGAGCATGGTAACTGCGTGATGGCGACTCGTCCTAATTTACTGTCCGCAAAAACTGGGGAAGGTCACTCTTTCTTGCAAAGGGTTTCAGCCAGTCATCTAGTAAACATAGTTGCAAGTTGTAGATTGAAACATTCATTCTGTAGCGATGTAGGATTTCGACAGCATCTCTGAGTTCCTTTTGATAGTCATAAGGATCAATCCATAGGTCGTCCATATTGAACTTGGTGAAGCCCATATTTTCGAGTCCCATTAGAGCGACGTGATCAACGAAAAGTAGGTTTCTTGCCAGGAACATGGCAAGTTGTGGCAACCTTTTGTACGTCTGTTTATGTAAGACAACACGTATTTCAACCCTCTGACCGTTTTGCTTTAGATTTAAAATTCCGCGAATTGTCTCATCGAAGGCACCATCTGCTTGTACGACATAGTCGTGGATGTTAGATACGTCTGAATAAACTGGGATGCCGTACATCAAATCATGGTGGTTTATCGTTGCCATCTTCGCTGTGAATTCTGGATCAGAGAACCTTCTTCCGTTACTCAATACGTGAACTGCTGTAGATGGTAGATTCCCTTTCAATGCCTTGAGCAAGCGGAGCAAATCGTCTCCTAAAAGCGTTGGTTCTCCGCCTGTGATGCATATTTCAGGGGATGACCTACTCATTAGGGGTATTGCTTTAAGTAAATCTTGCACTATGTAGGAATCATCTATGTCCTTTGGTGGTTGAGAGCACATGAGGCAGAAATTGTTGCATCTTTCGGTAACCAACAAAGCGTTGAAGGCAGAGCTTTTTCTATAAAGGACATTTAGCATTCCCTTTAACGGATTAAACCGAACGATATCTCCATCACCAACGAAGTTCAAATACTGAGGTATTTGGTAGACGTCAGATACATCAGATGCTTTGATATCTTCGTTCTTTAAGCTATCTTCCAAACAAAAGACGTAGCTAAAACCACCTGGCAGTTCGTCTGATTTTTTTGCCAAAAATATATGTGATGACCTGACGGCCGCAGGAAGATTGGGGTTTGTTGAAATTCGCGCGATGACTTGATCTGATCGCGTTGTCTTACCGACCGCTTCAATTTCCTTGGTGTTGAGCCTTAGCATTTAGATTCTCACCCAGCTCATTAGTATTCGCCTTGCATCCGCATCATCAGTTAGCAAAGTGACTAGACGTCGCATGATCGCCATGTTGCGCCGGCAAAATGCACTAAACGCCTTATGACCGACTACGTCCTTTTGCGTTGCGTAGTGAAAGGTTGGATCGCTTCCGCAATAGGGTTGAAAAGCACAATCATTGCAAGAAGGAACGCTTTCAGTTATTGACTGTTCCAACGCATCGAGCAACGTGTCAGAAAGCATCATTTCTTCATAGGTATTCTTGTGGATATTGCCGAGTCTAAAAGTTTTGTCGCCCATTTCAGCAAGCATGCGGCTTTCATCAGATGCATAGACTTCTCCATCATAGTTGAAGGCAATCACCGCTATTCCATGACCTGCTGGTGACATCAGATCAACATAAGTAGTACCAAATGGAGAAAACATCTTGTTGAGAATAATGCTTGCGTAAATCTCCACAAAAGGCAGACCGTCTTTATTGAGTTTAAGGATGTAATCTAGTCCCTCAAAGTAAAAATCAAGCCAACGGTCAACATCATAACGCTCGTACCATCTCGTTTTTATCGCAAACCCGTACGGGCTCAATGGGCGAAGGAAAATGTGATGGAATCCCTGCTGAACATATTCATCTATTATTTCTTTTACGGATCCCAGGCTCTTTTCGGTAGTCGTCATTAGAGCGCTTACGGAATCCGGTCCGATACTCTCTCTAATCCTATTGATACCGCTTATAGTTCGCGTGTAGCTGTCATCACCTGGTCGTGGTCTATTCGCTTTGTGGATATATTCTGGACCGTCTAGAGAAGTGGAAAACAATATTCCGTGTTGTCTTGCAAACTCTAGTATTTCGTCGTTAATCTGGGAAAGATTTGTTGTTATTACAAACTGCAAGTCGCGCTTATGAACTTCGTTCATTCGCTCTGCTTCTATAACGATCCATTTGATCAACTCGAAGTTCAACAATGGCTCTCCACCTTGAAATTCGATTTTTATGTTGGGTGAAGGACTCTTGAAGGTCAGTTCTAACCCCTTGGCTGCAGTCTCCTTGCTCATATCAAACGCGAGCCGGTCATCACTTTGCCTTGAAACTTGACAATACGGGCATGAATGGTCGCACCGTAAAGTGACGACAAATAGATGCAACCCGGTGAATTGCGAAAGTTGCTCGTATTTACTTCTTACTTTGAGTGAAAGAAGATCAAGAGCAACATTTGAATCATCATCAAAGAGAAAATGTTTTGCCTTAAGGTCATTGTAGATATCACTATTTGGTTGAAGCACCTTTGAAACCAGCTCTCTAAGAGTGTTGTCGTCGACGACAATAAATTCTCCAACTTCGTTCGTTAGAACATAGCGATTGCTATCTAATCGAATGAATCTGAAAGGTAAGAGCTTGTATCCCACCGCAAGCGATTCGTTGAAAGTATCAAGGCTGCGGAACTTTCCCTTAGGTGGAGAAAGCATTCTCTATTCCTCGGTCAAGAGCGCGGTTTTGGAGAAAGCTTCAGCAAGAATTACATTTCGGATTGGGCCAGTCTCTTTCGCTATTTGTTCGCGAAGATCCTGATCTAAGACTTCATGCTGAAAACCTTGAACTATTTTTGGATATTCCTCTTTCTTGATATCACTATTAAAGGTGATTTTGACTTCTATTTTTTCTTTGTCAGAAATATTCGTAGCAAATTCTGCTGCAAACTTATAAGCAGCCTTCTTTATTGCCGCGAGAGAATATACGTTTTTGTCGAAAGACAGTTGACATTCACTAGAACTTTCGAATTGAAGTTCGTTCGCTTTCATGCTTTACCCGTCAGATTTATGAGGACATAAACCCTGAAGTATGAGAGGTGTGCGACCCATGAGAGCCGTGTGACCCATGCGACCCATGCTGCATCGGGATCGGTGCACCGCTATATGTTTTCAAAGACAACTTCAATGTCGTCTCAGATGACGTCCGCCGACTAGTTCCGATGACGGGATTCGAATTGCTTACTGTTTGACTAGTCGCTGAGGATAGTAAAGCGGCCGCCAACACAGACACCGGTTTGAGAAAACTTCTCTTTGTCGCCATGCAGTGACCTCTCTTAACGGAACTCATTTGAAACTCTTCCAATTCTCTACTCACCGCCAGGATTGGTCAAGCCCTTCGACTTGATCGCTCATTAGATCCATCTAGCTATTCAGAAACTAAAATTCACTCCTTGGAACCGGCGATACTTAGAAATTAGCTCAGCCAATTGGCGATAGTCCTTTCCAAGACCAACTCCATCATTCGAATACTCAAAAAAATGAAGCTCAAATCGCGAATACATAGCGCTGATAAACCAACCAGTGCTTTAACAAAGTTTTCCAAGCATTTCTCTTCTGTTCAAGGAACCGTTTTGGATGTCCCTAGTGGTTCCGGTCGAAACGCCTTTTGGTTGCGCGAGCTTGGCCTCGATGTTGTTTGTTTGGATAGGGATAAGGAAGCTTTAGATTTCATCGATGAGAAAACTTCGTCCGAATCCTTCCTCAAAGATCGAGGCCGCATAACTACTGTCAATTGCGATCTCTTTGAAGATCACTGGCCATTTCCTAGAGCCCATTTCAGCGCAACGATAAAAGTTGATTTTTTCTTGATGTCTCTTTTCGAAAAAATCAACTTTTCTCTAAAATCGGATGGCCTTTTGTTTTTTCATACTTTCTCAAATAGAGGGGGGAATTACCTCGCATTGCCTAAGACCGGTGAGATTCATTCCTTATTGAGTAAGGATTATGTAATTGAATTTGCTCAGGAACGACACGCGGGACCCTCTGATTCGAATGCGGTAACTGTATCCTTACTCGCACGCAAAAAGTGAGCTGCAGAATGAATATTAAAAGGACAATTCAAGGACTATCAAGTCTACTTTTGCTTAGTTCATGTTCTATGGAGTCGACATCTCCTTCGTCGGTGTATCTCTATCCTAAAGGTGGTGACGAAACCGCTCTGTTTGTAGCTGCAACTCCGCGAGATCCACCTGGAGCCCTATTGGCGATACGACATCCACTCCCTGGTACTAAGGTCGAAATACTTGGTGATAAGGATAAAGACACTAAACAAGTACGGGTCTTGGAAGGAGAGTACAAAGGCATTGAAGGTTGGACCTATAACGAGTGTTTGCGTGATAAACTCTCCGCGCCGGTCATAGCTCACCAAGAACCAGGAACGGCTTCTATTAAATGGAGTTTTAAAACCGGTGGCAGCGTCGAATCAACTCCCTTTTTTCACAATGGTTCAATTTATTTCGGTAGCGGAGATCGAAATCTATATGCATTGGACGCTAAGACTGGTGCCGAGCGATGGCATTGTGAAACGGACGCAATAATACAAGCGTCATGTGCAGCCGCCCAGAACAAAATTTTTGTCGGCTCTAAGCGTGGCACGCTTTATGCTATTGATGATTCAAATGGTCGAGTTGTATGGAAATTTCAATCAACGGTCAACCTCGATTCGATCTTCACTACTCCTCTAATTCACGGAAATAGTTTGATATTTGGCAGCATGGCTGGTGCGGTGCACGCACTCTCTATTCCGAATGGAAATCAAGCGTGGGAATTCAAAACAGAAGCAGAAGCTAATTCGTCTCCTCAGGCTATAGGAGAAACAGTCTACTTTGGTAGCAGGGACGGCTACATGTACGCTGTGAAAGCGTCCGCTGGATCGCTTATCTGGAAGTTCAACGCGAAGGGCACCATAAACGATACCGCAGCAATCGCACCTGGAAGTATAATATTCACGGTTAACGACGACGATCCCAACGGGACAAGCACTTATGCCTTGGATGCGATCACCGGATCTATGCAGTGGCAATTCACTGCTCCGAAAGAAAGCGGCGGCGATTTTTGTCCTTTTGTTGTTGGAAATAAGGTCTTTGTTACTACAAGTGGTACGAATGGCTTTAACGGTGAACACTACCTATATGCCGTTGATAAAAACACTGGGAGCCTGTACTGGAAACGACATATTCCTGAGCCCCGTAGCGGCTTTGCGCTATACAAGAACGGGTTGGTCTTTGGTAGTTCAGACGGGCTTTATATTGTAAGTGCGACCGATGGTGCAATTCAGTTCGTGCAAAAGCTCGAGGAACCCTCGCAACCGTTTGTTTATAGCGCAATGGCTTATTTTGGTAGTGCCGATTCCCTTTGTGCACTGAATCTTCCTGAAATACTGCATACTTTGCCTATCGCCAGCTCATTTCTTTTGGTTCCCGCCGGAAGTTATTCGGTTGGATCAACAAATCATGCACAAAATATGATGCAGCCCAATTCACCGAATAATTCCACAAATCAAAATGGTTCTATAACATCTGGGACTCCAGGAGCGAATAAAGGGCAATCGCAGTTCATAACTCAGATACAAACGCGTGATCAAGAAATACGCCGCCTTGCGGATGACCTTTCGAGCCAGCAATCAGCGAATGATGAGCTTAAGCAAAAGATATCGTCCCTGGAGGAATCTGAAAAAACTTTGGTTGAAACCATGTCTCAATTGCGAAAAGATCTATCTGAAAAGCGAATCGTTGAAGAACAGCCTTCTCGGGCCATTAACAAATCGATTGAAACAAAGCTCGAAGAGCCAGAAACAACCTGGAATGACGTCCGGGACTTCTTTCCCGTTGAATATAAAAATGATCTGCAACGTAGATTTGACCAGCAAACTACTCGTTCTCAAACTAACAACTCAATAGGCTTTACTAGAGCGAAAGTACGATTCACTATCGACAAGGAAGGTAATCCCCTTCAAATAAGCGTTTTGAGCATTGACAATGATGATCCAGCTGCGCTCAACGAATGCGCTAGATTCATAGAAGCCTCTGGTCCATTTCGTCCCTTATTGAGTAGAGATTTGAACAAATTGATAGTGAATTCTCAGATTTCGTATCTGGCGAATTCCCCACATATCGTCAGTATTGAACTTCAAGCAAATAACCATCGATATTGATTATTCTACGTCAGTAATCTTTAGCATAAATACTGTATTTGATACTGCTTTTCTACTTCTATCTGGATTTTCGTGCCCGCCCAACGTTAATCGCTAGACGGCGACAATGTGGCGTTTTACGACCTTAGAATTTGGGTATTAATTTATGGGCCCAACCAACACGGTAAAACGGTATAGCTATCGTACGTTTCCTAAATACAATCAAACTCGGCTGCCTTATTAAAGGCTCCTTCTATTTCGTTTGCGCATTTTTTCTATTTTCTCCGCAACTTTCACAATATCCAGCACGAGCTGATTCGGCCAATACCGATCATATTGAGGATCTGCTTCAGGACGATCAGAAAAACACCTTGAACACTAAGCAAAAGCTTCTTAACGGCAAGGTAGAACATAGCGAAAATCTCCCTCCATTGGATAAATCATTCCGTCCTGGACAGATGCTCGATTTCGAAAAGCTAAAAACTAAAAGCAAACTATCATCTGATTCGAATGTTTGGTACCAAATTCCGGAATGGTATGCCGGTACGTGGAAAACAGAATCGCGCACTCAGTATTTTGAGCAAGACCTGGTTTCTGGTGCCAAAAGCTTTTCTGATGAAAGCCATGTCAATATCAACCAGAACACTCACGGCCAACTAAAAGACAACCAGGGTAACATCTGGAGTATTTGTCGAGAAAATTATACCTCCACCGTTAAAGCCGACAATAATTTGACTGTGGTTGCACTAATACGTCACTCAGAGCCGGTGTTTATTTCAAATGAAAGGATAGTTGTAGTTGCCCTTGAAACAATCGTCTCAATCGAAGACGCCGGTTCTGTTATCCAGACAGCGGTACAGCGAGAAGAAATCAATACTTTAGTCCCAGAAGGCAAGCATCTGTTGAATGGTGATGTATCGATAAAAATATTTGATGCCGAAGGGCGCCCTATTCATTTAGGCAAAAGTAGGTTTCTCGAAACAAAGATTGCGGAATTCGTTCCCGTAGATAGATTAGACGGCAAGGACCTGCATGCCCTTTTCAAAGCTTTTCTGCTTACGCGGAGTGAACCAAAATCCGATTCAAGCATTTGAGGTATGTCCTTTGAATTTCAATATATCGGCACGAAAATTTATTATGGCGTTTCTTTGTTCAGGCGCGCTGTCACTTAATGCATTACCAAGCTTGTCTAATACAGAAGACAAGCAAATCGAAGATACTAGTTTTCTAGCGAAAGAACTGAGCCTGAATTCTTCCGACGCCTCGTTCATCATCAATGACCGTCCGGTTCTGTTCAATGTCCGTGGTGTTGATGCACAGTCTCTTGAAGCTGAGTTGGCGGAGGGTTTGAAAACCGCACAAGAAGATGATCAATCTACAAAAAAGGCGGTCGTGCTCTTGGATCGATCTATCACAAGAATTTCTCGTGCTAAGCAAGCACTCAAAGAACTTAGTGATGATCGCCTCTCCGTACAAATAATCGGTAATCGCTTTCAGATTCTGTATTGTCCAACTGGACAGTTCAGCACATCTACCGAAGAAGTTGTACGTTTATTCGAATCCCTAGCTATTTTGCATTACAAATTCAGGAAATATGAGCTAGCTGAACACGATTTGCTTCAAGCACAACAGCTTACTCCGATAGACTCTCATCCACTTGAGGCAGCTGCCATTGACGATGTGTTGTCCTGGGTTTACCGAGCCAAAGGTGATTTTGTGAAGGCAGAAGAAGTGGCCTCGGAATCACTTCACTTAAGAAGGAAGGCTTTGCCTACATCTGATCCGCGTCTTGCAGCAGGTTATTTACAAGTCGCCGATTTGCTTTACGACAAAGGGCAACCGCAAGTCGCGCACAAATTCGAGATGAAAGCAAAGTCAACCTGTCCGCTCAGTGAGGGAGACATCATTTCTAAAGTATTTCCTGCCAATCAATTTGATTGGCGCGATGTAACAGCATCTGGTGTTACGGTAAAAGACGAAAAGAGCATTACAGAATCTGAAAATGATGCTGAAGTTATGAATTTCAGAACATTGCTTACCAAGATCTTGCCCGCACAAAATAGTGACCCGAAAATAACAGATGCAACGCGTAAGTTTACTGTTCAAGCTGTTCTTGCCAACCGTCGAAATGTCTACATCCCTCGACGCCGCTCTAACCTGGATGATCTCAAAGACAAGCTCGAAGAAGAAACTAAGGCGATTAAGGAAGCTTCGGAGCGTAACGAGCGAATAAGACGTGATGCAACAGATGCGGCTACTAGCAAACTCGATGCTATACACGAACAAGAAACACAGCAACAACTAGATGACCAAGACCGCATCCAAGAATATATGTTGTTATCCAGACAAAGAAATCTTCCGACGAGAAGGTGGTAATGGAGGACGCGGTTTCATGGGCTGGCCTTTCCGGACTTCAGTGACAAGAGCCTTTAAGTTGAAGCGGTATATTTTACTGATCATAGTTCTTCTTCTGATTTTGGTTCCAACCGCTGCCAAAGCCGAAAAAACCTATGTGTCACTAAGTCTTAGAAACCCTAACCGTTCCCTGTACGAACCACTTCGTGCGTACATGATTACTTTGCGAAGGGCTATTCAGGATAACTGGTCTCAATCGCTTCCACATAAAGGTAATCCTTGGGTTTTCTTTTCGATAAATCCTGATGGCTCGTTGGAAAACGTAGAAATCAAAAATTGCGGTGGATTCCGAACTGATGACGATGCCGCCATAGATGCTGTTTCAAAATGCTTTCCCTTTGAACATGCACCGCGAGGCTTCAACGAGGCTTTGAAGATAGACGCTTCTTTTAAACCTTGTGATACTCTGGCAGCAACTGAAGAGCCAGCAAGAATGAACAGATCTGTGAGTAGCATGGGAAGCAATTTCACGAATACATATAATGGCTTTCCTCCCAACTACATTCGTCCAATGACTTTGCCGCCTCCCACTTATATTTACTCGTATTCGCAATGGACCCCGTTTGTACCAAATGGTTATTCACCATCTATGCCACCGCCCAATATCTACACTATGCCGGCGCCTAATTACCCGATTCAAAATGGACCAGGTTTTCCTACAGCCTATGGTGCTCCATATGGGATTGGTATGGGTCCTGGTCCTGGGTGGTATCAACCTAATAACTTCGGAGGGAACTACCAAAGACCCTACGGGGGGCCTTATATGCAACCTCAGTTTCCGGTTGCCCCTCAACCAACGAATGGCATAAACATCGCCTACCAATGTATTTTGAAAGCAGACGCCCTCAAAAAACAGAATCATATAGATGAAGCCATTGAAGTATTGGATAAGGCCGCACAATTCGATCCCAATAAAAATTCACAGGCGGTGCATGGAAGGCTGGCATCACTGCTAGGCGATCAAAACAAATGGGATGAGGCGCTAATTGAATACCGGACGATGTATAGGCTTGAACCACATTCAGCAGGTGCCGAACTTGGTATTGCCTCTTGCTATCAAAAACTAGGGAAGCTTGAACCAGCTATGAGAGCACTTCAGAAATTTCTTTCTGATCATCCCGGAGATCGGCAGTGCGAAACTGTACGCCGTGAATTGACATCCTTACAGGATGCAGATCAAAGCTGGCGTTCTTCTGATCCTGAAGCATCCGATTACCTTGATTGCTTGGTGGCAAAGGGGCTCTACAAGTGGCCAAAAAATAGATTCCCCCTGAAAGTATATTTTTCTCCAACTGATGGCGTTAAGGGTTTTCGCAAAACCTATAACTCTTATCTTTTCGAGGCACTTAGTGTGTGGCTTGAGTCCACGGGTCAATCCTTGCAGTGCACGAAATGTGATACGGAGGAACAAGCTGACATTGTTTGTAAGTGGTCAGATGATCGAAAAGAAGTCACCGGAATGGAACAAGGAATTACAACTCCCAGAATCAGCAAGCAAGCCGCAGATGCTGATTGGCTAATAGAAAAAGCCTCTATTGAAATATGGACTATGAATGCTACTGGGCGATCTGTTGCTGATGCGCAGACGATCAAAGCAACTTGCTTACATGAGGCTGGCCATGCCCTAGGTTTGAGCCATTCTCCAAACAATAGAGATGCAATGTTCTTTATCGTTAATAACGCGCCGGAAATTTCTGAAAGAGACAGGAATACCATAATAAAACTCTATTCTATGGAATCATCAATCGAGAAGAAATAGTTTTTTTCTTCAATCGGCTTGATAATCGCCATCATCTAAAAATGATTCTTGTTTGCCGAGAAGCTGATTTCGTTTTTCCACCAATGCAAGATATTGATCTTGCTCATTCACATCTTCAGCCAGTGCTGAACAATAGGCAAGTAGCAAGAAAGCGATAGCTAGTACGACGGATATTTTCACACTGCTCTGGTCTGTAACTCACGCGATTTCTTCCTTTTGGTCCATAGGAAGCAGTCTAAAAGGCTGGCAATGACAAATCGGTGGCGGAACGGTGACAATTATCTGGCATGAGGTATGTTAAATTGACAACCATGAAATTGTTGAAAGCTACTGTGGCAATCCTGACTTTCTGCTTGATAAGTGGTGGACTTTGTTCTCGGGTTCAATCAGAAGACTCTCAGCGATTACCTTCTGGACATTATTTGTACCTTGGCTCCGGTGTCGGCAAGCCGGTACCATTTACAGTAACTGAGAACGGATCTATTAGATGGCAAACCAATAGTGATCCTTCAAAATCTGAACCGACTTCCGGGAAACCGGAACAAACGTCCGTAACATCGGATTCTGAATCGCCCGCCGCTAGATCTGCCCCTAAGCCGCAACTAGCCAAAATGACTTCGCAAAATAATGCTGTTAATGGAGGTATGCCTGCTCCAATAGCTGCTCCAACAACTGCTCCAACAATGCAGCCTCTAAGGAAGACCCACGATATAGCAAAGGTCGAAGGCTCTGTCATTTATTGGGACGTCAAACCAGTTAAGGGCAGCAAACTAATGGCAGCTTTAATAACTTCCAGTGATTCGGGAGGTTCATTGCGTTACCAAATTACCTTGGCTGGGACAAGAAAAGCCTTTAAGGATTTTACTGGCGTAACTGTCTCTCTGGAAGATCAATCTGGGTTCAAAGTAGATTCGTTTTTTGTTGGCTCAGGCGAATTTCAGCCCAGTGATGACGGAATGAATCTGGTAGCGAAAGGGGATGCCCGTAGCATTAGCGTGCGTAGGCAATATGATTATCAAAATCTGCGACACTGGTCAATTACTTCTGGCGCTGCAGGATCTGGTTTCCCGATTTTCTGAGCCTCATAAATCTGCAAGGAAATGAATAGTTGATGGACGAACCAAGAAACGTGAAAAATCATAACAATTCATGAGAAGCGATATTTTATTTTGTCGATTCACAGCTCCAACCATCAAGCATTTTAGAAATTAAATTTGGACGTGGCAGCGTCGAAGAATGGAATCCATGACTCGTCTACACCGAATGCGGAATAAATTTCCTTCACAGACGCATAGCCTATTTTGTCGGCATCGAAGGGAACATCGATCACTTTAGTTCTTTCAATTGAGGTTCCAGGGTAGGGCTCACTTCTTGTTCCCGGTGAATCAAAAAACGGTGAATTTGGATCTCCTTTTGCAATGACCATTCCTCGTATATTCAGAAGACAAAGCTGTAAAACAACCTTCGTTGCGCTAATTTCTCTCTGCTCTAAGAGTGCCTTGTATAGCTTGACAAAGGAAACCGGATATTCGATTAAAGCATATGGATAAAGTCGCAGCCGTCTTGCTTGCTCTTCCTCAGTCTGCTGCCACGCAAATTGCCTATTATTAATTGGTGCAGTCCAAACCATTTGCCCTGTTTTATCTAGGGAAAGTAGATTGTGAATTTCATTGCCCCAAACTAGCTGCCCATTCTCTTCGCGTTTTTGAGATCCTAAGTTGCTCATGTTCCAACCATGGGCTCTTACTTCTGGAGGCGATTTAATAAGTCGTTCGACTTCGGGATCGTGAAGATCAAAAGAACTAGTAGCTAGTGGAAATGGTGTTATTGCCAGGTAAAACATTGGCTTATCACCACAACGCTCTTTGAACGCTTCTAAACATTGGTCGGCGAATTTTTCACTACCTTCAATTGTTGCTTGGGGCGATAATACTGCCGCGATATTGGATGTAGCGGCCGGTTCAGGTAATCTTTGAACGAGTAGTGAAACCGAGTCGTTAATCTGTTGCAGAGTAAGGTTTGTTGAATCGTTATTAAATGCGTCACGAATCTCAGAGCGTGTCATAGCTCTGTTGTGACTTTGATCTCTTATGCCAAAATAAGTGCCTTGGTCAATCGTAACCATATGTGGTGATTTCGTCGTTTTGGAAATTCTAATCATGATGACGTTATTTCCAGCGACCTTCTTAGGGAAATAATTCCAGCCATCCAAGGGAGGGTCGATGTTATAGACGTAGAGGTTTTGAATTGACTTCAGCAACCCTTCAATTTCGTCGTCTGCTATTGAAACGAAGTTATCTGCACAGTTGTTCAATTCTTGGATTCCAATGATTATATAGCCTCCATTAGCATTCGCCATGCAGGCCGCATCTTTGACTAGATCTGACCGCTTAGCTGGGTTCTTGTGCTCATAGGTTTTTTTGAATTCCAGAGTCTGATTTTCACGAACTTTGTTCGTCACCAGCTCCTCAATTTCTTCTTCTGCTATTTGATCGAGGAATCGTCCCTCGAAGTGCATCTCAGTCATGGGCGTTTTACCGAGGGCGCACAAAATTGGATATTCATTGCTTGGTGAATAGTACTTTGAGGACTGCTGCCGATCAACCCGGCCCTACCATTTTTTTGCAAAAGGTACAATTAGTTTCAGTAATACTCGACGAATAGGAGAACGGATGACTAGTTCGGGGCCGCTTTACATGCATTTTGAGTCATTTCAGTGCATTTTGGTGCAACTTGAGCGAATGCCTAAGACTGCCTATAGAACTCGTAAAGCGGCAATTAGCTGCTGTTCCCAAGAGTGTCTGTTGATGGATCTCGCCGCCTCCACCAGTATTCTCTCCACAAATATGGATGTTGCATCGAATCAATTAAGACAGGTGTTTAGCGTTACAGGATGGTTCTAGTGTAAGTTCTGGCTTCTATTCACACTATTGCCACGGTAAATCAGTACGATACGAAATTGATTGGACACTCGTTTTACGTATATTCCTCTATATCTTTAGGAGCTTCGCTATGGACTGTTTTTTCCACAATGTTCCAATACAAGAATCAAGAATCACAAACATGTCCTCAGTGCCTTGAATTGAACTACCCATCGTACAGAAATGCAATTATCGAATCGCTCGGCTTTGATGCCTTGGAGTTCAATTGCAAATGGTCGGAAGTTGAAGATGTAAAACATCTGATGACACAGTTTGGCATCACAAATGAAGAGATGGAAAAGGCTATAGAAAGCAAAAAGAATTGCCTTCGAAGAACGAAACAAAAAATATTACAAACAGCAGCTCAAGGACGATGAAAGGCAGTTTCTTAGAGACGAGGAAAAACATTTCCTTCGTGAAATACCTTTGATTGAATTGACCTCGGCCGAATTAGGTCATATACAAAAACTTTTACAACAGTTCCATCTTTGCGTGTATAGCCCTTCACTTCTTGCTTGTCGTCAGGAACTTTGTCCTTCACCTCGCGGGTATGCGACTGAACAACTGTGCCGTCTTTCTTTGTATAACCTTTCACCTGAACTTGCCTGGCGCTGGCTACGGACATCGTTAGCATCAGCGCAACTAATAAGATTGAGAGCAATTTGTTCATGACAAGAAAACCTCAAGTTAGTTGGAGTATTTTATCCGCAAGTGAGCGCGAATTATATGTCGAGAATGTTCGCAAATCCGCGTCAAAGGCTCTAGTAAAAGTCTCCGGCCAGTTCCAGTCAATCGAATCTCCTGTGTTAGACGTGCCTTGCGGATATGGTCGCAATGCAGTTTTTTTAAGTGGGATCGGCTTGGACATCACTTGCGTAGACAATGATAGAAAAGCCTTGCGGGTGATTTCGGATCAGCTTAGTGAATTTGGCCCGGGAAAGTTATCACCGATTTACTGCGACTTGATAGATGACCCTTGGCCGTTTCAACCAGAAAGTTTCGGAGCAGTCGTCAATATTGATTTCGTTTGCCTAAATTTGTTTGAGCAATTGACAGCGTCATTGCAAAAAGGCGGCCTTCTATTCTTTGAGACTTATGGCAATAGAGGCGCAAACTATCTTCAGCTTCCCAGAGCCAACGAAGTTAGGCGCTTGCTGGAACAACATTTCTCTTTTGATTTCTATAAAGAAAAGAAAGCTGGTCCAGATGAGGTAGACGCGGTAACAGTCTGCTTGCTTGGACGAAAGCGCTAAAAATGGCTTATATCTTGCAGCTGACAAATTCTTGTCACAAATGAGGGATGCTCTGGGAGGACGATTGTTTTATTTCCAAGGGAAATCTCATATCGTCGTTTGCTAAAGTCGCAGACTCCGCACTTTCCACCCGCGTTGCAATGAGCACAGTATTCACAAGTGTGGCAGGCATAGCATGGATACTCGCCATAGCACTTGCTTGCAAAAGCACTCTGGTTAAAGGAACCAACAAAAAAAATGTAAAGGACAATAGCAGTCGCATTTTGAATTACCCCATAGTGTAGAGAGGGCTTTCCAGCGTCAATTATAGAACTCAGAATATCTAGTGCCTTTAACTTTAGCCAAACTTCGAGGATCAGTTTGTCTCTATTCGTTCGATTCATTCATCTCTTCATCTGTCTGTTCGCTCGGCATAGTTCCGCTAACGGTACCTTCAAATTCCCATTCCCTGCTTTCTTCATCAGTACCTCTGCCATTACCACTTGCATCAATTTCGCTTTCATTGAAATCGACCCAACCGCCTTTTGGAAAGTAAATGCGCTTAACTTCATTTCCTTCGACATCGGCGTCTAGTGGGTAAGAATTTCCGCTACTCACGTTATGAACTTCAAGTGTGACCGTCCCTAAGTGTCCTACCGGTTGGTCGTTGGATTCATCGTTTGTGGTGCTAGGGTCGTCTACTTGCCTGGTAAAGCTTTTTCGAATTGTAGGTGTGCCACCATGGTGAGCTAAATCGCCTTGTTGAATTGGCACTTCATTTGAAGTCAGTTTGTTAGTTGTTTGGGTCGGCTCGTTGGAACAACCAAATAATGCTAACGAAACCATTACTAAAACAGAACCGGTTGAATTGGGACTTCGTTCCACGCTTCAATATCTCTTTATCAACCTTCCAATTTCGGACGAATCGTAAAACCGGCCGGATTTTGATTTTCTTCCTGTTCAGGTAAAGGTATAAGGATTTTGTCTGGCTCATCGATTTTTAAATTCGGATGGCGGTCAAGCACTTCTTGGTATTTTGGAGAACTAGGAGTGACCACTTCACTTCCGTGGGCCATCGTGTCATCAGACCAAAGAACCATATGATTTATTTCAATGGAGCCATCAGCTCTCAATATGGCTGTTTCTCTTATACCTGGTTTCGGAGTTTGATCCATCTGTTTATCCATTGCGAAGGTGATCAGCAAAATCAGTCATCAATTTGTAAGTGTTGGGAAACCTGTCTTTTAGAAGCATCTCGCGTTCGATATCGGTTTCAGTGCCCATGGAGTGTGCGTAAAGGCTAGCAAAAGTTTCTCGGGGGCCGCTTCCGGCTTCAGGTTCACAATATCTTTCGAGAATTATAGCGTCTTGTTTTGAAAGCTTTGCCAGATCTGACTTATAAGCTTCCAGAAATTTTGGATGAAAGGCGATACGATCTCCGTTTCCAAAAAATGTTCGATCAATTGCATGTCCTAACTCGTGCCTAAGAACGAAAGGAAAATCCTTGTGCTCTATGGTTTTCGATAAAAATATCTGGGGAGTTCCACCATCGTACATTCGGCATAAACCTTGCACGCTATCAGGTGTTCCTGGTCTCACATCGCTGATGTTATCTACGATGGTGAACGAAATGTTTTTGTCAGAAATGATTTTCTTTTCGTGCTCTTCGAGCTTGTCTAACGTCGATTCAAGTCTTTGAGCGGACTTGTCTTTTCCAATACTTCCTTCACTGGGCAGTTCAATTGGTTCAACAGAACCTTTAAACCCTTTGTTGACTATTGCTGCTTCGTTGGCAACTTCCGTTTCTCTGGCTAATGCAGGTAAAGGAAGAAAGGCAGCCATTGCAGCTCCAATAACTTCACCTTGCTGCTTTGGGCTAGCTTTATCGTAAGTATCACTAGCTTGTTTTATCGCCGTTCCCGCTTCACCAACATCATGAGTAAAGCCAGCAAAATCAGCATTGGCGAATTTATCACCGTAGTAATTGGCCGCCACATTGACGGCTTCCTTGATTTGTAATAGCCCTTTGTTCACATAATTTGAATCTTCGGCCATTGCTGTAATTTGGCTGCGAATCGAGTTACTCAAGCCATCGGCAATCCCATCGAACTTCTGACCAAGTTCCTGCGGGTTTGTATTTCTTACGTCGATTTTGTTTACACCAAGAGAAAAGGAATTTGTTCCTGTTTGCTGTGTTGCGTAATCGATTGCATCACTTCCGTTGGTAAAACTCACTTCCGGCAGACCAGAAGTGCCCAGCCCTCGGGACGCCAGGGCTTGTTTATAAGTGTCATTGAAGTTCTGAGTGCCGGTTTCACTAGAAGCAGATTGAATCCCAGCTGGCTTTAACGCCTCTGGTTTGAATGTAGATTCAACTTGCTCTGCTCTATAGCTCACTGAAATTGACCTTTCCTAAGCTGAAGTCAGATTAAGAGGTTTGAAATGACAAATCGGTGACTGAAGCGTGACAATTATGTGGCATGAAAGATGGAAGTTGACAACTATGAGAATGTTCAAAGGCTTATCAATTGGGCTATTAATGCTTTCGGTCTCTATTTCGAATGCACTATCTTACGAACGCGTTCCGAACACCTCTGCAAAACGAGCGTCATATGTAACACGCACTGCTGCCATATCGAACAAAGCTGCTCTGCAATTGCTGGTAAACCAGTATTTGAGCGCTCTCAACGAACCTGTTCTACCTCCTTTCGAATTGATGCCGCATTGCGAAGATGCGATTGCAA
>Ga0209611_10007665_pt1 | contig 17195 bp, 11 predicted proteins | sample S1TSphgellanicum_3_FD_187693 | JGI IMG/M metagenome (GOLD analysis project Ga0209611, IMG submission 187693) | Host-associated microbial communities from peat moss isolated from Minnesota, USA - S1T2_Fc - Sphagnum magellanicum MG (SPAdes) (version 2) | ecosystem: Host-associated > Plants > Peat...
CCCACTCCGTGAAAGCCGCGACTTCGTTAAGCGTCATCCAGTTGGTCACACGGTCACCGAGCCGTTTGGCCAAAACGCCAGCATAGGCCGCAAAATCGTCCACAATGCGGCGCGAGGCCCACGAACCGTAAAGATTCTCCAGCGCTTGCGGGGTATCCCAGTGAAAAAGGGTCACGAAGGGCGTGATCTTGTGTTCCAGCAGGCAATCAATCACGCGATCGTAAAAGGCAAGCCCAGCTTCATTGACGCGACCGCGACCATCCGGCAAGACCCGCGGCCAACTGATCGACATACGGAAAACCTGGAGGCCCATCTCGGCCATCCGCTTGATGTCGTCGCGGTAACGATAATAGAAATCGCAAGCCACGTCCCCGGTTTCGCCCGTACGAATCGATCCCGGCGTTTTGCTATAGATGTCCCAAACGGAGGGCCCTTTGCCGTCAGCTCCGTAGGCACCTTCGATTTGGTAAGCGGCAGAAGCCGACCCAAAAAGAAAACTACCGGGGAAGCGATACGAGTCCTTTACGGGAATTGACATGCGAGTTACTTAAACAGACTGCGCGGCAAAGCAAGAGTTCTGACTCTTTGGGATTGCTCTTTCGATAGAATTGCTCATCCGAAATCGCGTGATACGTTTTTTAAAAAACTCTCTTTTGAAAGAGTGTGCGAACCGTTGTTTGAATTGTAAACACCACTAGTTTGCTGCAAAAGTTTTAAGTATAACCATCGGCAACTAATCAAGGGTTGCTGACTGCGATCAACCCGGTCGGGTGAACTTGAGCTTCTTCTGATTCCGAATGATCATCACCTGCAAAAAGCGAGTCCCCACCCACTGGATCATCTTCGCCATGATGCCGTGGGCGGCCTTCAACCTGATGGGGCAGGTCATGGGAACGGCCTTCCTTTTCTCCCTAAAAAAATTCCTCGATAATCCTGCCGGGCTGACCTTTATCCTGAGTCTTCCGTCGTATGTTTCACTGGTCGTCACGCCGCTTTGCGCCATGCTTTCCGACCGCATCTGGACGCGCTTTGGAAGACGCAAGCCCTTCGTCATTATCGCCTGGACGGGGCAAATTATTGCCCTGATTTGCCTGCCGCTGGCCCCCAATCTTTGGTTTCTGATCGCTGCCTATCTTGTCTTTGCCTGCTTCGGCAATATCGGCGCCTCAATTGAACCCTTGAAACAGGAGATCGTCCCCCCGCAAGAACGCGGACGCAGCGCCTCGGTCATGGCGTGGTATGTGCAATTCACCACCCTCTTTTTCTATTTCATCGCGATTGGGCGTTTTGACGACAAAAATTTCATCGCCGGATTTCCCATCACCGGCGAGGCGGTTATGTATTGGGCCGCTGGCATGCTTTTGTTCATCGTGCTCTTGCTCATTACTCTCGGCATTAAAGAGGTGAACCCGCATCCCGGCGGGAAAAAAGAAAAAATCGAGATCAGGGCCTTTTTCGGCCGGCTCCTCGACCGGGAACTCTGGCCGGTTTATTTTCTACAATTTGCCGGCGCTGTCTTCGGTGCCAGCATGGGGCCGCTGGGCAATCTCTTGTATACCGAGCAGTGGGGCTACACGAAGCAGGAATTCGGAACCAATGTCGCCATCGGCGGTGTCATCAATCTCTTTCTGATTGGAGGGCTGGCGGTTGTCGCCGACCGATGGAACCGGCTCAAGGCGTATCAGATTATACTTGTTGTTATTTTGACGATCAACGCAACCTACTATTTTTATATTACCCGAATACTGCCCGACCAACGACCGTCGCTGGCGGAGCAGGTGGTTATCGGTGAGGCGATGTCGATCGCCGCCACGCTGCTTGGCATTGTCGGCGGACCCCTGGCTTGGGATTACATCACCCGCGACAAGATGGGAACCTTCCTGGCCGGCGCCAGTATCATTTCCAATCTAACCTCGATCGTGACTCTTACCGGTGTCGGAATATTTCTGCAGGAATACACGTTGCTCTTCCGTCCCCCTGCCGGCGAAATGAACCGGGTAGTCCTGCGCGAAGAAGCCCATAAGCCGGATGTTGAGGCGGTCATTCAAAGCGCACGTTGGACCCTGCCACAGGATGGCAGTATCGTGCCCTCCGCCAAGATTCGGGCCGATGCGTGGTATGGGAACGGTCTCGTATCCGACGGTGGGACTGCTTGGGAAATCCGCCTGCCGGATGGGAACAGCGAGCAGCTTGAGGCGCAAAGGGAAAAGCTCGACCAGGAAAGCTCATCCCTGACCGGCCGCATCGCCTTGCTGCGGACGGAGGCTTCCCAAGGCGCCCGGACAACCGCGGAAGCCGACACCGACGCGGCGCAACTCTCCCAGGTCAATGCCCAGGTCGGCCAACTTCAGCATGAACTCGACGCCCGAGCCGAGAACTTGCGCCATCAGGTCGAGAAGGCCTTCGGCGATCGAATAATAGCCGATGGAGAACAGATCCTCTCCGCGAAAACGAACCCGGCCTTGGTGGTGCAATTTCCGGTCAACCTGCGCCCGGATGCTCACAAATTGGAAAAGCTGCTCGATGCATGCCGGGCGGAAAACCCGGCGCTGATCGATCTTCGGCCCGTCAAAATGGGCGATAATTACGGTCTTGCGGTCAGCGGTTTGCTGAACCCCGAGAGCAACGATGCCAGCATTACCGATGCCCTGGCTGCGAGCCTCGTCTCCACCTTGCAAAACGAGGCCTTGCGTTATTACCCCGGACTGATCCCAAAGCCTGTCACGACCACCACCACCAGCGACGAAACCGCCGCCGTTCTTGATCTACGCACGGTGGAAGAGCCGGTAGACTTTCCCTTGTCCCCCATCAACCGCGTGGTCTATTCCATTTCCGATTTGTTCACCGGCCCAGAACCGCCCGACCACTTGGTGGCGTCGGCCGGTCGAAGTCTGCGGACACCGGGCGAAATTGATCATGTCCGCATCACCTCCGGGCCGGGAAAATCGATCACGGTCGTTGCTTTGCTATCGTCTTCCTTCCCGAAGTATAGTGGTGCTCCGGATGCCGTGCTGCAGCGGCTTGAGTCGCTGCTCGGGCCATCGGCCCCGGGCGATGAAGCCGCTCAGATGCGCATCCTGTACGATCGTATCAGCGCAGCTGCGGCCGACGAGCGCATCACCCTTGCGCAGCCATTTCTAAAAGTCTCCTACGCCAAAATGCGCTACGACTACATGTGCGGCTATATTTGGACTTTTTTTATGGGACTGATCGGCTTGGGCCTGACCTTCCTGTTCGCCCTCGGCCAGAAAAAGGGGCTGATTCGCAAGCGCGGAGTGGAGGAGGCGCAACTGGCATGAGCATCCCGCAACCATCCGCTAATCGAACGGACTCACCGTCTCCCCGCTATTACACCCCAGGGGCACGACGGCGGAAGTTGCTGATGATCATCTTGGGGCTGACCATTTTTGTCTTGTCCGCCGGCAATCTTTGGCCCGCCCTGCGCTTGGTCTTTTTCGGCACGCGCGCGACCGCCGAAGCCACCCGGGTCATCAAGAGCAGGCCCGGATCACCCGACCAAATAATCACAGACACAGCCGCACTCACGGCAGCCACCGAAAATGAGGATCGCAGCTACTCTTTCAGTAACGAATTCCAGTTCCAAACGAGCGATGGCCACGTCGTCTTGGCGCGTCCCTCGACGAGCGGTCTAGCCAAGCCGCTCTTTCCGCTGATTGACGAGGAAGGCCTACCCACCGAAACAACCATTTATTACGACGCCGGTCACCCCGAGACCGTTATTTTTCCCGGAACGATGAGCACTTGGTTCGCACCTTGCGTATTCGCCTTCCTCGGCTTGCTTTGCGCGCTAATCGGTTCATTTCTATTTTACTGGGCGGATAAGCCGATCGAGCTTCCCCACCTGCCAACCGAATCCGAAATAAAACGGCTTCATTGAACTGCCGGGCCCTGGAGACTGGTACAGACCAATTTATTCGCTCCTGATGAAACCGCCTTCGCCTCTGAAATAATGAGCGGGGCAGGAAAGAATCCAAGGAATGGAACGAGGTAGCCTGAAAACTTGTCGAACCGGGAAGGTGAAATCCAGGAAATGCCCGTCGAACAAAGGTCTTTTGCATAACGCTGGTTTTCCGTAATCAGGTACGCCCGGTATCACGCTGGGTAGTGTCCTCAAGCGGTAATTCATTCCTCTCGCAGTTATATTTCTAAAACTCTTTAGAGAGAGATGGATATTTGTGTGAGCTGATGATGCCTGGTGGTAGTGTAGGACGATGTCGGGATCGACCCGTTTATCCACAAGGGAGAAGTATCTGCGGCTGCCCGGCGTAATCGTCGGTGTTTAGTGGAGGAGCGGTCTGTCTTATGTTCCTGCGAACTTGTATTTTGAGCCTGTTATCTTCTTCGCTTGCGTTACTCGCATCCCGCGACGTTTTTGCTTCGGCGCCATTGCAGGCGGAGAACCCGTGGAAGGACTATCGATTTGCACCGGATGCCTTACAAGAAATCGATCTCGCTTCTGACACCGATTGGACCTTGAGCCTGGATGATGGTCCGGCCCGGCCCATCAAGGTGACGGCTGGTGGCTGGAATTCGGATCAGCAAGATCCGCAAATCCCTTCCGCAGCGGTCAAGGATCATGTCGTCTATGAGCGCCAGATCACGATCCCACCCGCCGCGGCAGGCAAAACCGTTCAGGTTTGGTTCGGCGGCTGCAACTACGGCGCCGAGGTCTGGCTCGACGACAAGGAAATCATGGAGTATGTCGCCCCCATGACCCCGTTCGTCGCCGACCTGACGGGGCTGGTTCAACCTGGGAAAAATTATCAACTTAAGGTCAAAGCCTATGCGCGCGCGCACTTCGGGATGCCTCCCAATATCCCGATTCCGTTCGACTTCAACAAGGACGTTCCGGAAGCAGTTCAGTCCCTCATGGGCTCTTACGGCGGCAATACTAAATTTGCTTATGGCCTGACGGGGTATGTGCGGCTTGTGGTGCTTCCGCTGGTGTATGTCCGGGACGTTTTTGTCCGTCCTTCCGTTACCAACCAAACCTTTTCCTGTGATGTCTCCATTACAAATAATTCAACGACGGACCGTCGGATCGACCTGGCTGGGACATTTTCATCCTGGAACAAGGAAAAATGGGACTACCCGTCCTTGCCAAGTCAGAATCTCGATATTCCCGCGGGCCAGACGGTGAAAGCGACTTGGAGCGACGTTCCGTGGAACTTGGGCGATAAGAGCTATTGGTGGCCCAACATTCCCTTTCGGGAGGATTACGTTGCCACGCTGCATTGGCTAAACCTTTCGCTTTCCGAAAATGGTCGTTCGATCTGTACGCGGCGCCAACGCTTCGGTTTTGTCGAACATGCGGAAGGGCCATTTTATTATACGGTCAACGGCGTGCGCTATACGAGCTTCGGCGAGGTGATCAGCTACGGCCAGGTGGGCGAATACGATTGTTGGACGGAGACGCCCTGTTTCCAGCCGCCGCATGGCGACGTGAAGGGATGCCCCGAAACCTGGAAACGTTATCAGCGAATCGGTTTCAATTCGATGCGCCTGTCGACCAGCGTGCCGACCGAATACATGCTGGAGACTGCTGACGAAGCCGGGTACATGCTGATTCCCGAGGGTGCCTCCTGGGGCAACAACCAAGCGACATTCGATCAGGAAAACTTCTCACGTCAACTCGGCGCAATGATTCGTACAGTGCGTAATCATCCTTCGGTTTCAAGGTATTCCCTGGCCAACGAATCATTTAACATGGGAAACGTGGAACCTTGGCGCGCGCTCATCGACGAAGCCATGGGCGACGACCCGACGCGCCCTTATGTCTTCGAGGTATGGCCAGGTGTGGGCACGGGAGAAGTGAGCGGCCTCAAGGGTGGTCATGCCATGAAAATGCAGCACTACGACCCTATTGTTCCCGGGACCGACCAGATTCACGGCATGGGCGAATGTGCGTGGCAGATGAATTCCCAATCCGGCAAGGACAGCATGGTCGAATTCGCCCAGGACGCTCTCGAAATGCGCCTCAACGACTGGGCGCATTTTTCTCCTTGGGACTGGGTTAACTTCTGGCCCAATTTTTTGGAAGGGATGAACCATGATCGCCATCCATGGAAATATAATGACAATGCCGACCGCGTTAACGGGGTTGACGGCTGGAATTCGCCGGTTGTTGAGTCCGTGCAGCGCGCGCTGAATCCTTACCTGGTGGTGGACCGAGAATCGGTTGCTTTGCCCCAGGGCGATGGACGGCCCATCCCGATTGTTGTTGGGTCAGGACAGGACGTCGAGCGACAGATCGATGTCTTTAATGGGGGGCTGACCGGTAGTCATCTCACCCTGGCTTGGAGCGGGCATTGGGACAAGCCCGACGGCGAGTTGGCGGTCAAAGGGGATGAAATCGACTGCGAAATCCAGCCAGGATTTCACGCCGCCCAAAAAATCTCGTTTGTGGTCCCGAGTACCGAAAATGAGCCGCGCAAACTCTTCCTCGTGATGGAATCGCAAAAGGAAGGCAAGGTTGTATTCCGGGAAGACAACTATTACTTGAATGTCTACGCGCATTCGCCCGTTAAATTCATGGGTGGCGATGACGCGACGCGTGGAAATTGGTCAGGAAAGTATGGCTCCGACGGATATGATCTGATTGGCCAGGAGGCCAAATTCCCGGGAGACGTTAAAATGGAATGGCAAAGCGGCCAAGTCTATACCTACGACAATGCGACTCAGGATGATCGCGCATTAGCTGGAGTCGATCCTGCAGGGACGGAGGGGAACCGTGTTGCGGCGGTTCGCTACGGGTCGGAGGTTGCCTTTACGGTCGATGCAGGAGCGACTCCGCACCGACTTAGTCTCTACTTTCTCGATTTCGACCGGCAGGGGCGTCAGCAAGAGGTAGAGCTACAAGATGCCCAAAGTCTCGAAGTCCTCGATCAGCGAGAAATCAGCGACTTTTCCGGGGGGCGTTATCTAAGCTGGCTCATCAATAATCCTCTCAAAGTCACCATCCGGCAGGTGAGCGGCGAGAATGCCTCCATCGGCGGCGTTTTTCTCGATCCGGCGGGAGATGCGACCAGTCCATGAGGCGGGCGGGAGAGTCGCTCAAAGCGGTGCGTACTTGGCGGGGGTCGTCGATCATTGGGGTGCTGTGTGCCAAGGCTCCGGACTGTCACTGTAGGGGACATGTTGTTCGGTGTCGGAGAAGGTGGGGCCTTTCCCATCACCCAGTTGGAAAAACGGCACCTCCGGCGTGCCATCGGGCAGACTTTCGTAATGCTCGTTTTCATTTTTGATCAAGAGATAGAAATTGTAATTTTCACCGCCGTCTCCGACGAATACATCCATATCTACCGGTTGATCGGCCTCAACATGGAAACTAGCTCCCATTTTAAGATTCGGAATGTTCACGCTAGGGTCCCCACCTCTGTAACCGGGAAAGACCCAGGGAAGCTCCTGGTGCAGATTCGGTTTGTCCAGTAACATGCTCCACCCGCCGTCAAAGACTGGCTCACCGTTGATCTTCACAATGAGGACGTTGTCAGCAAAACCAAGGAACCGGTAATCGCCTGTACTAGGTGGGATGACCTTGGCGTGGTAGTGGACAATCCATGCGTTTGGAAGGACTTCGCTTTCCAGTCCGAAATTTTTTGGGGCATCGACGGAAGGCTTTGTTGAGCACGAGAAAAAGCACGTCGATATTGGCGCCTTGCTCCGGTAGTAGGGTTCAAGGACGGAATCGTCCCAGTTCTTGCTAATATAATCGGACAATATCGATATATATTTGTTAAAGTCCACGCCGGTCGGCGTTTTATCCTTTGTCTGATTAAAGTCGTAGAAATAGCCGGTGAATTGGTCGGCTGCTCCTGAGGAATCTCCCGACCCGTTACCCGTTCCCCCATTATTACCGCTGCCGGAGGTGAGACCTGTGCCCTGGGGTGTTTGATCAATGAAGTGGCTAAGTGCCTGGTCGGTGACTTTGGGCGTATTTATTTTGAACGAATCGCTTATCGTGGTAATCACGGTCGGCGGCGTAACCACAGGCACGACGACTGGCTGCGGGTCAAATTGAGGATTATTTGCCTCAGCGCCGCTTGAGGGAGGCTGCGGCGGCGGGGGAGCGGGAGGCGCGATCTTGAAACCATGGAAAGCTTCCGTTGGCGGCGGCGAGGGGGCTTTAAAAATTACGACTGCTGCAACCAGCAAAAAAATCAAGAGATGGGCAAGAACGGCGGCGAAGAAGTAGCCGGAGCGAGTCAGCTTTTCCCTCCAAGTTTTACTCCTTTCCTGATGCATTTGACCTTAAAAAGATTTTGATTTCTCCCGGCGCAAAAAGCGAACTATCCCGACCAATTCTTACTCTAACTTAAGAAGTAGAGCGGAGTTCCCATGCTGTAATGCACGGTAGCAGATATTGGCCCGTTGGGAACTTAATCCTCTTAGTTTACCGTTTAGCATCACGGTTACGGAGATTTTCCGACTCGTGGCTCATGGTAATTTCCGGGCTACCATTCACGAGTCGACGAATTCCGAGTGGGTTATCGTTTTGCAAAGCCCCAGGCAAATAGGCATCAGCGAAGTTCTGGAAGCAAACCGGTCGAGCGAATCGCAAAACTGCGGCTGTGCCGACTGAAGTAAATCGGGCGTCCGTCGTTGCGGGGTAGGGCCCGCCGTGGTGCATCGATGGGCAGACCTCCACGCCGGTCGGAAAGCCGTTGATGATCAGCCTTCCCGCTTTGCGCTCCAGTATTTTCAATAAAAGAGCGGCTGCTGGAAAGTCCTCGGGGCTGGCATGAATGGTCGCGGTGAGCTGGCCATGGAGACCGCGAGCAATTGTCTCCAACTCGGCCAGAGATTGGGCCGTTACGAGTAACGCAAACGGTCCGAAGATTTCCTCCGAGAGTTCGGGTTTTTGCAGGAAGGTGCGGGCATCGGTTTTCATGATCACTGCCTCGCTCTGCGTTTTCACCGCGATTGGCGCTTGCTTCGACTGTGCAACGAGATTGACGCGTTCGGTTTGTGCGGCGTGTACGAGTCCCTTCTCGTAAGAAGCGCGGATTCCGGCGTGCAACATCGTGGCCGGAATCGCCTCTTCTATCAAGCGCGCGAGGCTTTGCTCTAGCAAGTCCCAATCCTTTCCTCCTGTTCCAAAAACTAGCCCCGGTTTGGTGCAGAATTGCCCGACGCCCAAGGTTACCGATGCTTTAAGTCCTTCGGCAAGGGCTGCTCCGCGCTCGCGCAGTGCTCCTGGAAGGATAAAAACGGGATTCAAACTGCTCATCTCCGCAAATACCGGAATCGGTTCCGGCCGGGACGCGGCGGCGTTAAACAACGCCCGCCCCCCGGCACTTGACCCGGTGAACCCTACGGCTCGCGTGTGCGGATGTTTAACCAAAGCTGTGCCGACAACTGGTCCGGGTCCATGCAGCATCGAAAAAACTCCGGCGGGTAACCCTGACTCAGCGACCGCCGCTCGAATCGCCATTGCCACAAGCTCAGACGTTCCGGGATGGGCTTCATGTCCCTTCACGACCACCGGACAGCCAGCTGCCAGCGCACTCGCCGTATCGCCGCCCGCCACTGAAAACGCCAGAGGAAAATTGCTTGCTCCAAAGACCACCACCGGCCCCAGCGGGATCAGCATTCGCCGCAGATCCGGCTTCGGCACCGGTTTTCGGTCAGGTTGTGCGGTGTCGATGCGCGCGTCGACCCAGGAACCTTCGCGCACTAAGTCTGCGAACATTTTGAGCTGGCCCACGGTCCGGGCGCGTTCCCCAATCAACCGATCTTTGGGAAGTCCCGTTTCCGCATGACAACGCTCGATCAAGGTGTCTCCGAGGGCGACGATTTCTTCCCCGATTCGTTCCAGCAACGCCGCGCGTGCCGCTCCGGAGGTCTCGCTAAACCTCGCAAAAGCCGCTTCGGCCAGTTCCATTGCTTCGTCCACGTTTGCCAAGCTGGCTTGATAGAATTCTGGCTCGATCGGTTGATTGTCTAGTGGGTTTCGGGCGCGGAAGGACTCTTCACCTCCTGCGACGAGTTTATCTCCTATGATGTTTTTACCGTGTAGATTCATAAAATTTCTTTCGCCTACCAATCCAGAATCGCCCCATCAGGCGCGCGGATGGTGGTTGAATGCATGATTTCCTGTTTAAAGGGATGTTTTGCTGCGGCGGCCTCGTTCACTTCGATGCCCAGACCAACTGCTGTTGTCGGCATCCAGTAACCATTTTCGGTTTTCAGCGTGCTTTGGACGACATCCCAGCGCCACGGGACGTCGCCGATCATATCCTCTTGAATGAGGAAGTTCGGAGTGGAAAAGGCAAAGTGGAGCGCGACAGCATTGGCCACCGGCCCGAGCGGATTGTGCGGGGCGACGCCCATGTGGTAGACCTCCGCCATCGCGGCGATCTTTCGCGCTTCGAGCAGGCCACCGCAGTGACAAAGGTCCGGCTGAATCACGTGACAGGCCCGTTGCTCAAAGAGCGGTCGAAACTGGTGGCGTGCCACCAAGCGCTCGCCAGTCGCGATCGGAACGCGGACCGATTGGCGAACTTCGACAAGTGATTCCACATTATCTGGAGGTACTGGTTCTTCGCAAAAATAGGGTCGGAACTCTTCGACGGCATTGATGTACTGAATAGCCATGGCCGGATAGGTGCGACCGTGGAAATCAATCATAATGTCGATGTCGTCGCCGACAGCGGTGCGAAGCTGTTCCATGAGCCGGGCGAACTGCTTCACCTTGCCAATACCTTCGAGCGGCTCGGAATAAGGCACAAAAACGACTTTGATGGCGTTGTAACCCTGCTCAATGACGCGATGGGCCAAATCGATGAGCGGTCCGACGTCGAACGTTTCGTAGACGGCTTTCATGCCGCCGCCGCCGAGGTGAGTGTACATGCGCACCTTGTCACGCACGCGTCCGCCCAGAAGATCATAGACCGGTACGCCGAAATGTTTGCCGGTTATATCCCAAAGAGCCTGCTCAATTCCCGAAATCGCGCTCATACCAATCACGCCCAGCCGCCAGTAAGATTGCCGATGCATTTTTTGATAAAGGTGCTCGATGCGCAGCGGATCCTCGCCCACGACCATGGGCGCGAAATCCTCGATCGCGCCGACCACGGAGCGGGTTTTCCATTCCAGCGAAGCCTCACCCCAACCGTACAAACCCGCTTGATCGGTCTCTACTTTGACGAAAACCCAATTGCGCATCTCGGCGTTGACAACGACGGTTCTAAGAGCGGTGATTTTCATTGGTAAAACAGTTAAAGTTCGGGAATGCCGATTTCCTGCTTGCCCGGTGACGACATCATGGCTTCAGGAAATTCGCGGAGAATGAGGTCATAGACCAGCCGGCTGCGCCGCACGCGCTCGCGGCTGAGGTTAAGCGCAGTTGTCTCGAGGTGAAGGCCGGCAGGATAAACATCCGGCGAATTCCTTAGTCCGAGCTTCACGTAGATTGGCGCGGCGTAGCGAATCATGTCGGGTGTCTCATGATGACGCACAAATCCGCCGAGACCGTCAGGTGCTTCGACGTAAATGTCGAGCGGGGCGCTGGTGGCCTGCCGGATGGTGCTGAGCTGGGCAATGCTCAGGTCGGTGGCGACGTTGATCGTATCCGCGCCAATTTGTTCCAGTAGCCGCACCGAAGCGGGATTGGCGGGAGCCATCAAGGCAGAGGATTTGACGATCAGGTTTTTGGGCAGCTTGCCTGCGCGCCGCAATTCACCGACCATCTGGATCAGGCCGAAATCCGCCAAAAGGACGCTGCGGATTCCGAGGTCCGAGGCCCGATGGACGTCATCGAGGCAAAATCTGAGTTGGTCCGAGCCCCGGTTTTGCCATTGGATGGCGCGCCCAGCCGGCGCAGCCCAAAGGCCGCCCGTTTCGAAGCTGGCACGGGGTGTCACAAAAAGATTGACCTCAATCTGGCGGTCCGCGCCAATCTTTGCCATTTCGCGAATCTCGGCATCGCTCAGCATTTGAATGCCACTGCCTTGGCTGACTCGATGAACGGTTTGTTTGAGCCGGTCGGCTTCGTCCAAAACCGCACGGAACGCTTTCGGGCCTTCCGTGCTGGGAATTTCGAAGCGGTATTGCCCGCCATCACCAAACGCTTTCGCTGAAGTTTGGATTTGATCGGAGGCAGGCAGGCTCAGATCGGCGAGATTTTGTTCGGATATTTTCATGATCTTGGTTGTTGCCCCTGGACGCAGTAACCGCCGTCACAACGAATGTCCGTGGCGGTGATATTGATCGACTCATCGCAGGCCAGAAAAACAAACACCGAAGCGATCTCGTCTATGGTCCCGATTTTTCCTCGTGGATGCAGTCGATCCCACGACTCGCGCGCTTTTTTCGGATTAGGGGTATGCTCCTGGAGAAAACGGTGAAGCATGGGCGAATCAACCGTGCCGGGTGAGACGGTGTTGACCCGGATGTTATCGACCGCCAGTTCCATCGCCTGGCCGCGGGCCAGTGCCATTAACCCGCCTTTGGTTGCGCCATAAACCGAGACGCCGGAATGGCCGTTATGACCGGTCACACTGCCCATGTGAATAATCGAACCGCCGCCCGCCCGTCGGAGATGGGGAATGCAGTATTTTGAAAACAAAATTGCGGCGCGCAGGTTGACGGTGAGAGTTTGATCGACCACATCGACTGTTGTTTCCTCGATCGTTGCGACTGGCATGATCGCGGCGTTATTTACTAGAATATCCATGCCCCCGAACGTTTGCGCAGCCCCTTCGACAAACTGCTCAATTTGGAGCGCGTTGCGGACATCCACGCGCTGCGCCCACGCTTGCCTTCCCGTTCCTTTCACCGCCCTGCGGGTTTCCTCTAGAGCGCTCTCGTTGATGTCGCAAAGCGCCACGTCCGCACCCTCGCGCGCAAACGCCAGGGCGATCCCGCGTCCGATTCCGTCGCCGGCTCCCGTGATTAAGGCAGTTTTATCAGCTAATCGCATGGAGCCTCCCGGCGATGGCAAAAGTGTGTGTACTGATTTTCATTCCTGGCATTTCCTGTAAGTAGCGTGCCTGCCTGCACTGGTTTTCTGGACGATTCCGCGTCCTTCCAGATGCCGCAGGTGACCGGCCAGCGCATAACAAAGCTCGATATTAACGGCGGGCGGCCACTCTCCCAGATTTGGGCCGGCTTTCTCGCAAAGTTGTCGGAGCGTCATCCCGCTTTCACTTTCCGAAAGCGCGCTTAAAACCTCATTTTCAGCTCGCTCGACAAAACGACGGCTTTCCGCGCAAAACTCCAGAATCTCCGCTCCCTCTTTCACCGGCCAGTGACAGCCCACATACGTCTCAATCGGGAGAGCTTCTACGCGACGAATGGTTTCAAGATAGTCGCTAATATCAAGGTAAGTTGGACAAAGAGATGCGCGCCCTTGCAAATCGAGATAGACGGATCCGTGGATGGCATCGCCCCCGTAAAGCGCGCGATTTTTCCGATCCAAAATCCCCAGATGACCTTGGCTGTGCCCCGGAAGATGCAGAATTTCGATTTCCCAGTCGTCCGATAAGCGAATCCTTTCTCCATCCCGCAAAGTCATGTCCACGAGCTGATTTTTTCCGGATTCGTCGAGAATCCATTGCTTGGCCGGTGCATCATAAAAAATCCCATGCTCAGTATGATAGGCGTCGTATCGCAGGCGATAGAGAGCCTCAGGTGATTGCACAGCTTCGCGATCAGAGACACCACATGCGAGCACCGCCTGCGGAGCTAATTGTTTGATGCCATAATTACCTCCCTGATGATCGAAATCGCAGTGCGTAGTGATGATGTAGCTTAATCGCTCTGGCGAAATGCCGATTTCTTTCATCGCGGGCAGGACCAAACTCACGACGTGGGAGGCGCAGCCGGTGTCTAATAGTAATGCCTTGTGTGCTCCTGCAAGGAGAGTCAGTTGAAGCAGGCGGCCGCCAACTTCCCCCTGGAGAAGAAAAACGTCCGAGAAGAGTTGGCGGGTTAGTTTCATTTGAATTTTAATAAAAGGGATCGGCTCATTCCCTGCTAAGCTGGAATCCGTTCTCGATCTGTTCGAGCGTTCTGCCTTTTGTCTCGGGCACGCACAGTGCGATGAAGATTAAGCCGAGGGCGCAAACGGCGGAAAACAACCAAAAGGTATTGGCCGATCCCAGCCAGTGATTGAGCATCGGGAAGGCATAGGTCAGCAGGAAACATGCAATCCAAAGCGCCGTTACGGATACCGACATGGCCGCCCCGCGAATACGATTGGGAAAAATCTCGGAAATGAGAACCCAGGTCACGGGGGCCAGAGACATCGCATAGCAGCCAATCGCCGCCAGTGTGAAAACCAGTACGAACAGTCCCTTCCAATGCAGGTTATAGGCGATGCCAATGAAGAGATGCGACAGGCAGAGCCCTCCGCAACCGAACAACATCAAGAGACGTCGACCTAGTTTGTCCACCGTGGCTAAGGCGAGGAGGGTAAAGAGAAAGAAGACCGACCCAGTGCAGACGATATTGAAGAGAATGTCGTTTACCCCGTAACCCGCCTGCCGATAAATTTCCTCGGCGTAGCTGAACATCACGTTAATGCCGCACCATTGTTGAAGGACCGCCAGCCCGCAGCCGATCAAAAGTGGTTTGGCTAACTGCGGCTCCAATAAATCCTGAAACCGCACATGGTGAATTTCCCCGGCGGCGAGCGTTGCCTGAACATCGCGGATTTCCTCCTCCGCGTAGACCGTGCCACCGAGCCGCATCAGCACCTCTCTCGCTCGTTCCGGAAGACCGTTCTTGATCAGCCAACGGGGGCTTTCCGGCACGAGCAGACCGCCGATGAAAAAGAAGACCGAGGGAACTGCGACCGCGGTAAACATCCAGCGCCACCCGACTTGCCCGTTCCACGATTGGCCGATCATGGCAGCGGTCGCATCATCGGGAACCGGGCGCGCAATGAGAAAGTTCACGATTTGTGCGGCAAGAATGCCAATAACGATCATGAGTTGATTGAGCGACACCAGCCGCCCCCGCATTGAGGCGGGAGCAATTTCCGCGATATACATCGGGGACAGCGCGGAAGCCATGCCGATGGCTATGCCTCCGACAATTCGCCAGCAAACGAATGCCTGAAAGTTGTGCGCCCAGCCGGTCATCACCGACGACACCGCAAAGAGAAACGCCGAGGCCAGCAGCAGCTTCTTGCGACCGAGTTTGTCGCTGAGGCCACCGGTGACGAGGGAGCCGATCAGGCATCCGACGAGCGCACAACTGTTGGCCCAGCCGCTCAGTTCCTCGCTATTTAGCTGGAAATATTTCTCAAAAAACGGTTTGGCGCCGCCGATCACGACCCAGTCGTAACCGAAAAGTAAGCCACCCATCGCCGCAACCAGCGAAACGGTCCAGATGTAGGCTTTATTCGTCCGCTCCAAATCCACCTCATTGCTTGGGGTTGATGGAGTGGTTGTCATCAGGCGCACGCGCAACCTAGTTTCCAATGGACATCAAAAAAAGCTATGCTGTAGGCAGTCTATTGTGGGTCAGACGGAGCGGACTTAATCATAAGGCGATAAGCATCTAACATGTTGACTATCAATGATCCTGGCGTGAGATCGCAACGCCCACGGAATCTCAATGAGTGCATATTGGGGCGGACGTTTGACATCATTGGCCGAGTCGTGGATCCTGACTTGAGGAGGAACAGGGTCTTATCCCAGGTCGTCGACGCGTGTCGCTGTCCCGATATTGATCCGGCGAAAGTTTCGTCTTGCTCAAAAATACCCGACGCATGTGCCCCCCGCTGCTAAAACCAGCGAGGCTAACCACGGTCTTGATCGGCAGTTCGGTCTCGCGCAATAATCGCTCCGCACGGTTGAAACGGCAGCCATTAATTTCCTCCAGGACACTCCGGCCATGCACGGACGCCATGCGTCGCGTCAGCGTGCTTCGGCTTACGCCGATCAGGCGGGCGACGTCATCCACCGAAAGCGCGCGGTGGGTCGATGTCCAAATAGCTTCCAATGCGGCTGCAACTACGGGGTCGGACGGCATTTTCTTCGACGCGCCCAGCGTTCTCAATGCTGGCGAAAATTCTGGCACGTCTCCTAGAGCTGTGTCGAGAATGCCAATCACCCGCATGGAAAGTAGGAGGGAATTCGAGGAGGGATTGCCATGAATTCGAGACAGCAAACTTTCCAAGGCGATTTTCGTTGGGTGGGAATCTTCCGGATGGATCACGGCGCGTTCGGGGGAAAGAATCTTCTGGTCCCACAGCATGTGGGCGAATTCTCCATTAAAAGTGATCCATAGCTCGGTCCAACCAATTTCGGGCACCGGTCGATAATGATGCCGTAATCCGGGAAATAGAAAAAAGCCAGTGCCGGGACCGATCTCGACGCGGCCCGTTGGCTTGGATTCAAAAATACCTTGGCCGGCTGTAATCAGGACGAAAGTAAACTCGGGAAGGGTGCGCCCCTCGCTCCACTTGAAGTAATAAAGCGGTGGATACAAACTGGACGAATAGTTTTCCCCGGGATGAATGATCCGGCATCCGGCTCCAGTCGTGTAAATTGGGCAATGGAAGATTTCATCCGGGATGGGGAGGAAATGAAAAAAGCCATCGTAAACGGCCGTCGTTCCGGAGACTTTTGGGTACGAGGATGCTAAGGGAGCAAGTCCAGCCATGATGTTCGACTGGCAGAATAAACCTGCCCGCATCAAGTCGCAATCCTGAGGTTTACGGGTCTGAATTCAGATCATCGACACCTGCCAACCGAATCCGAAGTAAAGCGGCTTCATTGAAATGCGGGGCCTTTGAGGCTGGGACAGACTAATTTAGTGTAGCATGCCGAGTTAACGTACAAGTTGCCCGACCAACGTGGTACCGGCATGACCAGTACACATCAATTGGCCATTTGCAGCGACGGTAACAACATCCTTATCGCCGATGCGGTAGATCGCTCCTGGGCGAAAACCCGCGATCAGAATTTTCCGCATCCCCTCGCCCGGAACGGTAACTTCAAATCTATTTTGGTCGTAAACCACGGTCAGCTTACCGTTACTGAAAGTCCAGGGGCCGGGCTTAAGCGGTCGAATATCGACCGTCGCGAGAGTTAGGTGGATTCCGTAGATACATTCGCGCATTAATTGAGCGAGAACAGACTGGTATTCCGTATAGCCGACAGCCCGGATCATGTTGCCGTTCTCATCATAACGTTCTGTCATCCAAAGGTGCGACAAAAGAT
>Ga0209611_10007666_pt1 | contig 17194 bp, 7 predicted proteins | sample S1TSphgellanicum_3_FD_187693 | JGI IMG/M metagenome (GOLD analysis project Ga0209611, IMG submission 187693) | Host-associated microbial communities from peat moss isolated from Minnesota, USA - S1T2_Fc - Sphagnum magellanicum MG (SPAdes) (version 2) | ecosystem: Host-associated > Plants > Peat...
TGTGAATTCTATTTGTCTTAGTTTTAATTTAGAAGGTGTTTTCTTCAATATTAAACTAGACCACCACTTTACAATGTGAAAGGACACTATGGTATAAACAATTTTAGGGAAAACTAGGACTACATATAATATAGAAAGTAGTAACATATAAGATTTCACTCATTTTGATTTTTTTAGAAATCACATGTGGTTAATTTGAACTTGAAACATAAAATAAATTATTAAACCCATCAATACACAATTGATTGGTAGTTGTATCATTGTTAGAAAATACACCAATAATTTTATAAACATTGATTTAGAACCCCTATTTTATAGCATATCACCATTTTTTATTAATTTTGAAAATCCATTCTTTTGATTTATAATAGTAAAAACAACACTTAGCCCATGTACATTTTCAATGGAAGAAAATTTTACAATTATAAAAGATCAAAATTTTCATCATTATAACATTATAATGTACTAACAAATGTTTAAAAAAATTGATATGAACTTCACAACTTGAAAAGAAATTGAGAATTTTAATGAAAAAGATTCTTCTTCATAGTTGGGTTTTTTACATGTGCGAAATTTCATGGATAAATTACCACTACATCTAATCCTTTGTAGTCTTTTTGTATAATTGTAGCATTGTGACAGGCTTGTTGCAAAGTGAAAATGTACTCCAATCACTAATTAATTTGTTCATATTTGTTCCAATTTCATGATACAATGATATATTGGGATGAAAACCACTATTAATTGAAATTTGTATTTACAAAATGTTTTCCAAACATCCACCATGATATATCAAAGTTCCATAGGTATTGAAAACTGTCAAATTGTGATAGTTTTTTGTTTACACCATAATGTGTTTTCACCTTACAATAAAGTATGGCTTTGATTTATGCTAATTGAATTTTTTTTAATATTGACTGTTGGTAGGTAATGGTGAATTACTTGATGATGTCAAAATACATGGGCCACATGACATCTATTCCAATGTTGTAACTTTGAGTAGAAGGCATCAAACTATGTACACATCAAGACCAACAATAGGGAGAATGAGATCTCCTATTCCATGTATATAGTATCATGTGAGGTTGGGTTTCATGTCATTGCATGGACAATTGCAAATCGATAGAGATGGTTTATTCGCTCTTCAACAAACAAAATAGCACAAACATTTGATGATGTCATTTCAAAGACATGTTGGCAATACAATGTGTGAATAGCAATGTATCCAAAATACCTTGAATTGTGAAATGTATGGTGGTTACAATATTGGATAAACTAAGAAGATCATGCACCTACAAGTCCATAGTTGTGTCAGTTGATTATATAGCTATAACCAACTATTGTGGTAATGCCATTTTTTCTCAAGTTGCTTTTGTGGCAATGTAATTTTTGTTAAACTACTTTTGCTTGTTACTTTAACATACCCACTTTTTTGTTGAATTGCTTTTGCTTACTGCCTTGCTAGTTGATTATATAATTGTAACCAATTGTTGTGGTAATTTGCCATTTTGTCTCAAATTGTTTACATGGCAATGCAATTTTTAAAAAAACTACTATTGCTTACTACTTTAATATTCCCACTTCTTTGTTGAATTACTTTTGGTTATTATGTTAATATATCCATTGTTCACCACACAAAGCATGCCACCCAACAATCATGGAGCACAAGCTAGGTTTGAGCCTAGTTTTTTGGACATCTTAGAATATTCCCAAATCCATCCTATCATTGAGTATTCTACAAGAAACTAAAGTTTTGCAATGTTGTAGCCTTTAGCATATAGGATGGTACGTTGATGGTGGTTGGATGAGTTCCCTTTTATATCTTCATTTTAAATCATCACAATAAGAAGAGTTGTAACACTTGATCAAACCACCAATCTTGAAAGGATACATTCACACCTTATGTAATGTAAAAGTGGTAGATTGTTGATTTGGTTGGAGCATTCCTTGTGAAGGCCATTATTTGCCCACATAAATAATTTTGCTCATTTTTTGCTCATTCTTTTGGCTTGCAAAAATTATGGTATGTTTGATGTCTACTTGGGTTAGACCCTAACTTTGTTTAAAGTTTAGATTGATGTTTGATCATTTGCATACCTATTGCCCATTGCTTGCTTTTAGGCAATTGATATTTGAATTCTCTAGTTTCTTCTCTCATTTGATCAATTGTTTGCATGACATTTGTTAGGATACTTAGGCTAGAAGCATCTAATTAATGAAATTGCCAATAAATTGTTTAATTTAGGGTTAAATGTTTCATGGGGTTGTGCATGTTTTGACAAGTGCATCATGTCCATGGATTCATGGATTGGGCATTCTAGTTGTGTCTTTGAAGGAGAAGGCTCAACAACTTTGGAGGTCGAAACAAGTTGCCACCATGCCCATGTAAAGATATAGTAGGAAAGAAGGGTATTTTTGTAAGGTTGCATCTAGGGAATGGGTCAAGGATAATGTTCAACACAACAAAGACATATCTATAGACGTATTGGATAGAGAAAGGGGTCCTTATTATGGAGACCACCAACTTGTTTGATGAGGTTATTTAGAAAATGTCACATGAAATTTTCAATGGGATAGGATATAATGTGGGGGATTATGTTGTTGCGAAAGCTGATGACATGGAAGAACATCCATTAAATAGGTTGGGATAGTGGATGTGGAAGGCAAAGATCACATCCATTTTCATGCATAAATTCATCGAGCATCATGACCTATTCTTTCGAGCCAAAATTTTTCAACAAATTTCAAACGTTGGAAGCCTATTTATAGTTGCACATTCTAGCATATCGCACATGTGACTGATCAAGCAAACCCCACATACATGTTCGGTGATGACATTCAACCAATTGATATTCACAAGTTTATGGTACATCCTATTCCATGTAGGAGCAATGCAATCATTACCTTTGAGCTCACACATTTGTTAGCTTCAAGGGGCTATCCACATTTCTTAAAGTGGGTGATTTGATCTTATTGAAACATTGTAGGGTTGGGAGCCTTCACATGGCTAGTATCTGGGAGTAGTTAGGAAGGTGACATTCTCTACTCATCTATGCCTAGAAGGTGATGCTGATAATAGTATGGATGAAAAGTAGCTTAAGTGGGTTGTTTTACAAAATGGAAGTATTTTTTTCATCCCCCTAAGTTGTGACTATTTTTGGGATGAACAATAAAGATGGGTCATTTTTTTTTTCTCTTATAAGGTTTTAATTTGAAAACCTCTTTGTATGTTCATAGAGCATGGTTGTTGGAACTTAATTTTGTTAGCTGTTGGAACAAAATGGAAGTTTCCCCCCCCCCTTTAATTGTGACTATTTCTAAGATGAAGAGTAAAGATGGGTCATTATTGTTTGAGTTGTCTTATAATGCCAATTTGTGAGAATTTATGGATCATAAAGGCTTATTTCAAGGACTTTTATAAAGGGTTTTGCTTCAAGATTTGTGTGTTGGGGATTGTGGGCTAGGTCATGGTAAAGATTATGTTATGACCATGTGTAATGCATGGGTGCATGTGTTTGTTTGCTTTTGTGAGTTCTATAAGTTCAATTCCACTATGTAAATTGTTGTTCAAAAGACTTAAATTTCACCACGTGGGCAAAAGTTCAAAAAACCTTCAGGTGCATTCACAATAAAAAGAGCCAGTTGGCCCAAGGTGTAGGTCCTTTTTAAAGACTTTGTTTTTTCAAGTTTGAAACATGGCCTCTATTTTTGGATAGAGCCCATTATAGGATGATGATGCCAACTTCAAAAGTTTAATTGACATGTGTTTTCATGAATTTTCAAACAATATGTAATTAAATTGATTTTTTTAATGATAAAATTTCAAGTAAATCAAATGTGTAGATTTGAAACAAAAATAAACATGTCAATATTTTTAAAAAAAAAGTGTTTCAAACCTTCAATGATACATTATACCTTGAGTTTATCAAACATACCTTTCTTTAACATCATTCCCAATGGAGTAGAACATATTTACAAAAAAAACAAGTAATCTTATATAACACATTCAATATTCATGAAATTGTAACCTTGCTTTTTCTTATATTAAAAAAAAGAATTCTTTGAAGAAGTTCTTCAAATTATGTAGTTTTAATGATCAAAAACACATTTAAACACTAAAAAAGGACTATTGTGGATAATTAAAATAAAACATATATTCAAAATTTTAATGATACTATGACCTCATAATCATCAATATATTATCATCCACAAATTTTCAAAATTAATGGTTTGATTTTACATAAAATAAAGGATGTTCAAAATTTTAACACCTAGTCCACATTGAATTGTCCACTTTATGACTAATGAAACATATCAAAATTGCACAAAATTCATTATGATGAAAATTCATAAGTGTATATAAACATTTTGAAAGTGATTTCATTAAATTACACTCCATACAACTCATGTAATCATTTTTCAAAATCATGGGGGTGTAAGATTTTATGTGTGTACATGTAATCCTTGGCTCATTTTATAATGAATGCACCCCTTTTTTTTAATTCAACTCACAAAGGACATACATATACACACAAAAATCCCTTGTTATGCCCTTCAACAACTCCCATGGGTGATGCATATACAAAGCCCCTTAAATATCCCCTTTGATAATGCATTTCAAGGGGACTTTTGTAATGAATAGTTTTTCTATAATGGATTTCTAAGTTTTTTTCATGTCTTGCAAGCGAATCTACAATAAAATGGTGGATTTCAACATGTAAAAGAATACATAGAGGGGAAACAAGAAAATTTGCAAAACATAATGGGGAATTGATGGATATTTCTAGGTTCTTAAAGGGGAACCCCAAAATTTTTATTATGCATCAATATCCAAATATTGAAATCTTGGAAGGATTTATAATATGTGTGTTTCCATTAAATATTGTATAAATTTTTCATCCCACATTCCAACTTCAAGGCACCATCTTGTCACATCAATTTTGTTGGGCTTGGGTAGTTCATTCCCTTGTCATTTTGGTGAACACCTCAGATAAAAGGGTATTTTGTGAAGGGGTATTAATATTTTTTACACCTTATAATTATATAATATTATAATATACAACATTATTTTAACATCCTATTTCTTATGTTAAAAAATAGTCATGGAATACTATATACTTTATTTTAGCATAAAAGTTAAATTTACATAAAAATACATGTCATTATTTGCTAAAAACCCAAGACAATAGAATATCACATATCCACCATTAGAGATTTTTTTTTTCTTACAAAAAAATTGGGGTTTCTAAATTTTGGTTTTTAAGGGGGTGGGAGGGGCAGGGGCGTGGGGATCAAATTGGCACTTTGCAACTTTTGGTTCCACAATGACATTTTTTTCTTGAGAGGATGATATTTTTAAGAACACCTTTTATATATGAATTAGTTATGAAAATAAATCTCCAAATTATTTGTAATATTTAAATTGATAATAAGAAAATTAAATATTTACTAAAGCAAGGTTTTTTCTTGTATCAACATGTTATACATAACCCTTTGTTTAGAAGTTTTCAAGCTTCCAATTGGCTTCCCCCTCATAAATCACAATGCATAACCTCTCCTTGTTAATTTTTGTCTTACTTATACATAATCTGGAAAAAAAATTGGTTATGGATTTTCTTCCATTCATAATAGAAGGTTTTACATCCACCCTTAGGGGGTTATGTAATATTATGGGTCATTTGCAAAACTTTTAAAAAAGGGTTTTGTTCGACAACCAATTACACCAAGACATTAGGTATTATAAATCATTTATCATTTTTTCAACTTAGAATTTTTTGAGGTTCCCATTTAATTTTTTTATTAAAAAATGTTCAATGGTTGCTTGACATGTGTCCTACCACATTAATTTCACCCTATTAGTAATCTTAAATAAAAAGTAATTGGAGCCTTTATTATAAACCCTATATTAATTAAATTGTTTCTTGCCAATAATATTCACACCTAATCTTATTTTGAAAAGTTTTAAAATTTTCATCTCCAAAGAATATATGAGACCCTTTTTTTGCATGTTAAGTGGTAATATTTGAAAGTAGCCTTCCTAGGTTGTTGGGACCTGCTTGTGTTTCAAATGCCCACCAAGTGAAGGTAACAATTTTGACAACAATTTTGCAATTGTTAGTTTTTTCTTTCTAACAAATAATGATTACAAAAGATCACTTGTATCATTAGAAGTCTTATGCTTTTGTATTAGAGTTTATATATTTTGGCAATGGAGCAATTGGAAAATGGTTTTGCCCTTGGTGCACAAAGTAGATTTAGGTACCTATGGTCAAATTGTAAAACAATCCTAAGGTTTTCATTCATGATGATTGACATTCAGTTGAAGATTTGGGGGGATTGTAATTAGGTGACCAACAATGGGGTTCACATTACGCCTAACCAATTGGTCTTTTCAACTTAGAATGAAGGTGTCTATTCACATGGTGTATTATATTGCAATGTTTCTTACATGGTTATTTGGTTTAATAGGACCTTAACCTTCAATAGGGGGGTGGTTTAGGTATGATGCATTGGTTAAGGTGTTTATAAGTTATTTTGTCTAATATGTGGACAACAATAGGTGTAGGTGCCAATATGGTAGTGCATGATATTTGTTAGGAATGTTAGTTTAGCTCCTTGGTTAGGTCTTAATTAATTGAGGGCAAACTATGACAATTTTAAATGTTCATATACTTGAACCCAATAGTTCAAGGGGGACAAAATGAGGTCTTTTCACAACTTCCACCACGTAGTTGTTTTGCAAATGTTTGTACAATTCACCATTAAACAATGCAAAGATTGTACCTATTCTTAATAACCAAATTATACTAGGGGTTGTGAAATCAATGGCTGAAAATCATGACCTTCTAACCTTATAAAGTTTGGGCAACCATGTTGCTCTTGTTAAAACTATGGCTTAAATATTGTACCACCTTTCACATGGAGGTAACAGTGTTAATATACACTAAGAAATTAGTCAACCATAGTTAGTTGCCAAAATAAATGCCTTTTTTTTGGAAAAAGAAATATGAGCATGAAAAAGCATGAGAAAGGTCATAGAACTCATATACCAATCTTTTTGAAAGGGCTCAAATTCGAAGAAAAGTCTTGGTTCAATTTCGAACACTCAATGAAGACATCCATGCCATATCAAACCAATGTCAAAAGCAATTAAAGCATGGAACCATTACTAGAAACATGTTAGAAATCATGTTTAAGAGCCACAAGTACTCTGCAACAGCTAGTGGGAAAAATACACAAATGAGCATATGGTAACCCAATTAGCATGGTGGATTCAATTAGTGAAATCAAACTTGAATTTCAACATACTCAAATCCAAATTACATCAACAAATTCTTGATCTTGGGTCACAGTGAATCATACTTTTGATTCCATAATAACAGCGTCCTAGAATTAATATAGATCATGACATTCCATAAGACAATTTACTCTGATTTTCCACATTAGAAATCTTTCCCTAATCCCATATTGGTTACTAGATAAAACGCTGCTAAGGTAACTGGGTTTGCATGCAAAATAACAGCTAGTGAGATTGATAACCCATCGTGTTCATTGGATTTATTGGATTTTCTCTTCCCAAGTCATGCTGAAGAGTATTGCAACTGTATCTGCTTTGCACCCGATCACAGATTTGAGGGTTCAACTAATGAGCAAGGCAACCACTGATTCATGAGCATGCTGGAAGGCATTGCATAATTAGGCAGCCATCACACCTCTTGTGCCCACACCCTAGTTTAGCAGCTCTACTTGACCTCATCATCTAGACTAGTTGCTGCAGAATAAGTAAATAAGATCATTCACAGAGACTCTACTATTCCAAGGTTTTTTTTTTCAATTTTGTGAGATTGAAAATTTGACAAATTTTTCTGAAAAAATAGAAAAATCAATCAAATTTATGGTAGAACATTTTCCAAATGTTTTGGTCATAAAAATGACAAATTTTGTCAAATAAAAAATACTGCTTTACTCTTACATAGGTATAATATATGCTGGTTGGTGTTCAATTCAGGCCCCAGTTCATCACCAGAATTGTACCCAGGGAGCATATTAACAAAGCTGGAATTTCTTGATGTTTAACAGTTTTAGGAGATAGCAAGTTTTATGTTAAAATGTTGATTTTCACACTCATGGAAGTGGTTAGAATGTTGGGGAATGGATTTATTAGACTGGCGGAATTGGTTTACTCTAATCAACTTAAGAGTCATGTTGATGTTTCCCAGTGGTGGTGATTTTTTCGATATGAATAAATTAGTGGATTTTTGAGAGATCCCAGATTTCCAACACAACCAACCCACAAATATAGCATGGTGGTTTGGAATGGATGTGAACTATTTGGTGGAACTGATACTAAGGAATTTGAGTAAGAAGTGGATCTTTGTAAGAACAAATTGGAATTTGTACAAGGCTAGATTTTCATCATGGGTTTTTGGGTGGGTGTTGACAGATAAATTGGAAGGCAAAATAATTTAGATCCCAGATCCACCAAAATTAATTAATTTTATATGTACAATAAAAAAATAAAGTCAATTGCACAAATGTGATTGTTGCCTAGTCCTGTGGGCAACCTAATCAGAGAAAGCTTTCCCACTCTTACAATAACTGACTTCAACTACCTACCCTAAGGTCAGTTTTGTCATTAAATTTAAATCCTCAAAATAGTGAAATGAAAATTTGTGAAAAATATGAAGTTGAAAATCATCATAGTTATGATAGGCTACACTCTGAATAATTTCACTACTCTTTTCACAATATTATAGTAAATGATTGAAAAAATGTATAATTTCAAAATTAAAAAAACGATTCATTCATTTTTTGAAAAAAATAATTGTTATTTGTTTTGTCAATGTGTAAACTGACCCTAGTAGTCTAGGGTAGTATAGGCTGACACATGCAATTCTCCAAAATGACCTCTCAAAAATGACCTTAGTTTTACAAAAGTCCTAATTGAAAATATCTGATTTAATGGAATGGCCAAGCCCCCTGCCCATTATTATGTTGGGCAAGGTTCCAGGCAAGCCCTTTAGAGCAAGCTAAGTTACGCGCCCAGCATAATGGGCAACAGTGATGCCATTCCATGGTAGACTCTAAGACGTCAAGAATACAAATTAATATTATATAATCTTTATTTTGGAGTATGTGCATTAGTTGAACAAACTAATTATACATTTTATTGGTTTTTGGTTTAGTTGCGTGTAATGGAGATGGAACCAGACCTTGTCTTAAATTGGATTGACTCTAAAAAAAATTTGTGAAAATATTTAGAATCAAAAAATTTACAAATCCAAAAAACTAATGTCAAAACCAGGTCAGAAGTCCCATCCAAAACAACAACAACCCAACCACAAAAAAAAAAAAAAACCCCAAAAGAAGTTAAAAGTGAGATCGAAGGTTCCTTTTGAAATCAAGAACTTGACAACACTAATCTTGATGTTAAGGATGGAAATGAATTGTTGATGGAAAAAGTGTGTAAGAAGCCCAGATTTTGGAGTTCTCTTCAATTACCTTTTGCAAGGAGAACAATAATTGTTGATTCAACTCTAGCTTCAACATAGAGTTAGTTTAAGAACAGTCTATGATCCCTAAAGTTCACAGGCTAGAGACAATAGGAAGCTCTTGTGCAATGTTCCTAATCTATGGAAAGGGGTGTTTGCATGGTAGGGTGAACCCAAAAACTATCACAGTGTTATAATTTTCACTACAAGAAAAAATTGAACAATTTAGGAATATAAATTTAAAAAAGTTTAATGATCAAAACATGTAATTAAACATAGGTCACATCTTAAGATATCATTATGTTATGAAATCTGATGCAATAATCTTTTGGAATATATTTGTAACATAAAGTCATTTGTCGCAAAATGATTGTTTTAAAAATTGAAATTAATTTTTTTTAAATTAAATTTTTTCAATAAAATCTTACACATCAATATATATATATATATATACAAAGAATAATTGTATATCAAAGTTTTTTCAATTTGATTTAAATTATTATTATTTTTGACATTAAAATATGAAAGATTTAAGATTAATTATATTTTCTTTGACTCTTATTAGTGTGTTTTCATCCAAATGTGTTAGGTGTTATTTTTATATCCACAAAATTAAAATATAAATATTTAATTAATAAAAAAACTATAACACTATCAAATATGATGTTTTAAGCAAATTTTTATAATGTGATTAGTGCACATTTACTTATAGAAACAAAAGTGAAACAATTTGATAATCATGATCATCTTAACTTATTTCATATTAAAAGTCAAAATCAAGTACATTCAATTTTTAACAAAATAAACGAACTTTAAGTTGTGATATTTTTAATAATTTTTGTACATCTAGATCTGATTACATTTGTGTGCACCATAGCATGTAAACACCCAACAACAATTGCCCACCAAATTTGAAATGCAAGAAAGTCGACTTCTTGTGAGACTTCTTGTGATCCTTGTGGCATCAAGTTGTGACAGTTAGTGCCAGTTGATTCCTAGAGGGCTAAGATTAGCCAAAACATATTGGCAAACTATCCCTTTTGTGGTCTTGCAGTTCTTGAATTGACCACTCATAATTCTAGCTATGCCCAAGGGCAAAAATGGCCTGGGAGATTGCTTTTGCATTCTTGTATCATCTTAAGTCTCCGCCCTCACTCCACCTGCACATGGGATGCTCTCAATTTTGAACAAATTCATGCTTGTTCAACAAGAGATTGTCGGAAAGGTTAAAAAGATTTAGTTACCTTTGGTCTTTGCAGGCAGCACATTATAATACACTTGGATTGATGGCAATGATTTGGTTGTCAATACGAACAAGTGGCATAGAACTTGAATCGAAAGAGCAATCTTGGATGGTCTACTAGACTACGGTAGACTAGAATGATAACATGTGCCATATTACTTGTTAAGATTTGTCCTCAAGATGAAGGTAGGCCTTTGATAGGTTTGACAAAAGTGTTGAGCCCCCACTATGTTATATGTGTGAGAGATGGATGTAATATAAGGTGATGTTATTAACCACCCATTGGTTTCATTAAAGTGGTAGGTTTTTGTTTCTATCGGGCTGGGGTTGGATGTTCTTTGATCCGTGTTCTTGTTTCCTTTTTGAAATGGATTCTTTCCATTTGTCCCCAAAAAGACCAAAATTGTGAATTACCTAACTTGGCACATCCCCACGATCCTTAATGAAAATGCAATTCTAGATTATCAGCTTAATGTGGTTAGCACCATACATATTCCTCATAAATCCAAAACCAAACATTGAAAAGAATATAGGTTTGGATTCATTTGTGAAATACAAAACTAGTGGAAAAGCCCTTTTTTATAAGATTGATCAAACATTTGACATAATATGTTCTCCATGGTAAAAGTGAGCATTGAAAGGACACATCTACATACATTAAGCTAGGTGTTTGTTTGATGTGGTCATACCTTAACCTGAGGGTATGTAGATGAGTGAGTGGGTAGGAAGGTTGGGGGGTGGGTTAGGGGTGAATGTTGTAGGTAAGTAGGTACATCAGGGTTAGTTGGTAGGATGAAAATGAAGGGTAGTATTTTGAATTTTGAAACCAGGGGTAAGTGAGCTCAAATTTTTTATTTATTTTAATACAAAGCTAATAAAATTATTTATAATTAAAATAAATTTATAATTTAAAAAAAGAAAAGAAAAATGATATTAATTAACCAAGTTGGTTCTTAAATTTTATATTACTTTTCTTTCATTCAATCTTATTATGGCTAGTTGAAATTATTTGTTAGATCCTGTACAGTAATTGCTGAAGTACATGGAGAATAATAAATAATGCCCAGGTGGGGGGAAAATAACAAAATAAAAATAAAAATGGAAATGTATTGCATCATGAATATTGCAAGAGACACACCAACTTTGTTCCCTGCAACTCACAAGACGAAGAAGAAGAAGAAGAAGAAGAAGAAGAAAAACAAGCTTGTTGCAGTGAAATCAATCAATCCATGAGCTGGTTGCAGAGCAAAGTTTCAAGTATGGCGGCATGCCGGGGTGCAGCTGCCTCCAGCAGCAAGATGCAAGTTATAATCCCGGCCTGCTGCTGCTGCTGTTGCAGCAGCAGCAGCAGCTCATTGCGACGAGGTGGTGGTCGTGGTCGTGGTGGTCTGGCTTTCAGTACCAATGCCCAGTACATGAATCTCAATGGGATACTTGCAGAAGAAGAGAAGCTGATGCAGTCGATTATGAGCTGCTGTTGCTGTTGCTGCTGCTGTTGCAGGTACTCGAAATTTTCATCCGTTGCAGCAGGAATTTCTAGACATCTGCAGTTTTTGTGCAGCTGCAAATCTGCCGTGCGTCGACGACGGTTAATTCGGCATCTGGATTTCATGCCGCGTGATCAGAAAATCTATAGAATAGGAGATCAGATTGACTGGGTTGCAGCTGGCACAGTCATGAAGGCAGGTCTTGTGCAAGATCAAGCATTTGGGTTAGGAAATATTGCGAGGGGATCAGAATTACTCGATCGGTTCAGCCAAGCTAATGGTGGAGCAGTTCGCCAGCTTCCTGTAATTAAGGGTGCAGCAGGATCTATTAATCTCAGACCTCTTGTGGCAGCCATGGCGACATCCTTAAGAGACCAAAAGAATATTGATCATGATCTTGTACAAACGCCGGAATCTGTACAGCCCGAGACTTGCCACGGGAGTACGACTCCTGAGCAAGAGATGATGATGCGGGCGACGTCAATGCAGCAGCCACAGCAAAAGGTGGCTGTGAACGGCACTGCACCCAGCACCAGCACCAGCCTGCTTATACGTCACCCTGCAGCTGGGTTACAGCAGCTGATAGATCATTCTGCTTCCGAGGAGGGATCAGCTCGCTTGATCGACGATGGCATACTGTATCGCCAAAACTTCGTGATCCGGTCTTACGAAGTGGATGCTAATAGGACTGCAACGCTTGAAACGCTTACCAACTTGTTGCAGGTACACACACACTGCTATATAATGCAGCTTGCTTGTATGCATGCATGAGTTTGTGATCTGAGATGAGGGAAAGTGGACTCGTCTCTGATTGTTCTTGGTAAGGTAAAGCTGCTGTTGAAGGGAAGAGCATTGATCCCCCCACATCCCCCCATATAGAGATAGATTAGTGGAGATCCACATGTGTAGTTTCTGGTGAAGAAGATCTCCATAAAATGTATGAGTAGTTCATAATCAGTTGTATAGTAGAGTTAGGAAAGGGTTGATCTTCTGCTGGTGGTGGTGATGGTGGTGATGTTGCGTGCAGGAGGCTGCTCTGAACCATGTATGGCTGTCGGGGATCGGAAGCGATGGATTTGGTACCACCATTCAAATGAAGCTACACGATCTCATCTGGGTAGTCAATCGCTTGCATGTGGAAGTGGATCGCTACCCCAAATGGTACTGTACGTCTCATGAGCTGCATGTCTCCACTCTCATCACTGTCGAAGAATGAAGAATATTATAGTCAGCTGCAAACGTACCCCATCTGCTTCTTCTTCTTCTCCTTCTTCTCTAAACCCAAACAAAATTCAAGGGTACTTACTACAAGTAGACTTGACAAGTTCTTGCACAATTTTTGCCTCCAGGGGTGATGTTGTGGAGATCGAGTCATGGGTGGGAACGGCAGGGAAGAATGGCATGCGACGTGATTGGATTGTGCGTGACTTCAACAATCGTCAAGTCCTTGCACGATCAACCAGGTACGTCTAGTGCAAACTTGCTGCAAGAATCTAAGAAGAATCTAAGAACAAGAACAAGAAGTGGGGTTGATCGATCAGATATGCATCACAGCTTCTCTAACTCTTTAATGATAATCTTGCATGTTTCATTTCCTGCAAGATCTGTATGGGTTGATGTGTTGCAAGCAGTGATCTGATGGGAATTCTTCTTTTGGCTTCCGCTGGGGATCTTGGGGGTCCTGCCTGCCTGCCTGCCTGCCTGCCTGAGACATGCAGTACATGGGTGATGATGAATCAAATGACAAGGAAGTTATCGAAGATGCCAGAGCAAGTGAGAGCAGAAGTTTCACCCTACTACTTGAACTCCAAGTTTGCCATTCCTCAACAACAACTTCTCTCCATTCCAAAACTCGATGATTCAGCTGACCACATTCGATCTGGCCTTACGGTAATTAGTACACAGTTTCTAAACCTTGCTTGCAATCAGCATGTACATAATCCGTGCAGCTGCGCCTGTATTTGTCTGAACTTGCAAAGTATTGTTGGATTTGTTGGTGCAGCCTCGAAGAAGTGATTTGGATATGAACCAACATGTGAACAACGTGAAATACATCAACTGGATGATGGAGGTACTAAACGATTCCGACTTCTTCTTCTTCTTCTTCGCTTACTGTGCACATACATGTATGTAATGTTGTCTCTAGCTAGATATCCTGCAAACAACTCCTGAAGTACCAGAGGCCTCTTTGTGACAGATTGTTTGTTGATGTTTAAGGAATTTTTTGGGTTTATTTATGGGTCTGAAGAGATGATTGTTTCAAGCTGATCTCGAACCTTGAATTGTTTCTGAACTCTGTGCACAGAGCGTGCCGCCATCACTAGTCGAGACACATGAAGTCAGCAGTATAACAATGCAATACAGACGTGAATGTGGTCCATCCGATGTTCTGCAGTCTCTCACCAGTCCTGCAGATGAGCACCAGCTGCCAGAGGTACTACGACCCTTTGAAGATCATCCAAGTCGAACTCAGGCTTCAGATCTCAGCAACTGCAACTCTGATCTCAACAGCAGCAGCAGCAGCAGCAACAGTTCTGCCACAATTGACAACCAATGTTCTGAAGTAATTGGAGATGATGATGGGTCTGAGTGGCAATTCTCAAGTGTTGAGAGGACATTGCTGACTGCATTCAGCAGCAATCCAAGCTGGTTGAATTATGAGCCTTTCCATTTTGCACATTTGCTTCGCACCCAACGAGGTGCTGCTGAAATTGTTCGCGGAAAGACAATCTGGAAACTCAAGAAAAGTTCCCATATCCAAGCTAATGAGCTTTGAAATCCAAAGCCATATCCAATCTGATGAGCATTGAAATCCAAACCCATGACCAATCTGAGCATTGAAATCATTCGCTCAACACAATTGGATCTTTTGGTCCAGCATTTTCAGAGATTGGTAGCTTAAACCCTAACCCTAAATATTCTGGTAATCAGCTAATATGGAAGACCTATATAGATTAGATGGTTACATCTTTCTTGTTGTTGGGCATGCATTTTGAGCAGCCAAACAATAGACTGTAGAATTCCATTTTCAGATTATAATATTGGGTGCTAAGTGCACTAACAGAGTTTGATCACCACCCAGAGATCACAATTTACTATAAGATTCACACCGCATTTTGTGTCTGCAAAACAAAGCATACAACAAATTCTCTAGATCTACAAGAAGAAAAAAGTTTGCAGAGACAATAATTATTATTCTCCTTAGCTTCCAAGACAAAGGCATTACATGTACATGGTACTACAGAAGGTGCACATTGTAGCCTGTAGTTACATTCAGAAGATTGCAGCTGCATCCTAAATTTTATAGTCTACTACAATTGACTGATCAATATATTTTATTGGCATACAGTTTGAGGATCAAATGGGTGTGGAGTAGTTCTATAGCCAGAGGCAACAAGTTTCCAATCCCTTGAGTCATTTGTCATGATACTAGTGTGACTCTCATAGGGTCCGAGCCTTGAACCAGCACCCACCAGTACACCAAGAAGGATGGATGATAAGTGGACAGGAAACAGTTCTCTATTGGGTTCCAGTTCCTTAGCTAACCATGGTGGTTAGCTAAGTTGCTTTTTCTCTACCAACCTACTAACAACCTGCTTGCAACCCACAAGCAGGTTGTTAGTAAGATAGGTACTCGAAACCATCTACTTAAGTAGTCACCTATTTCTTAGGTTTCTACCTCTCTCTCCACTACTACAAAATGTGAGTGCAGTTCATTAGTCCTTGTTTGTTAGACGAGTGAATTCATTATTTTTCACTGATCCCCGTTCATTAATGAAATCACTTGACATAGGGGGACACCTTTTGTTGTAGTGCTCTCTGTATACATTTATATATATGATGACATGCTTCTTACACAATGGATTACCAATTAGGCACTGAACCCAGATCTTAACTCGTGAGTTGAGGTTCATCCACAACTGAGTCATATAGTGAGCATCCAGTGGATGATGGGCTAGTGGATGCTTGCTCTGGTCCTCTTATATAGCCTACTAGTTCTAGAAAATGCTTAATAGTCATGGATGACCAACATGGCTTTAAATGCAGTTTCACACCATGTAAAGCCTGATCTTCACTTACATTATAATTTAGAGGTAATTGCTGTACATAGTACATGGGCAGCAGGAGCTTCAGCATGTGTCTGCTGAAAAATTAATTAATGCTGAAGATTTCATTTTGAAAAATAGAATATTTCAAAAGATTCGGCATTTTCTTTCACCCAAATTTGTTCTTTGAGAAAAGTGGTTTTCTAAAATTTCAGCATTTCTAAAAATAATATAATTTATGTCAAAGTTACCAATGCACAGCAATATATTCACTATTACCAAATGTGAGTGTAGTTCACTCATCCCCATTCAGTCTAATAAAGTGAATTCACTCAAAATCCAGTAAAATCACATAGTGAACAAGGACAAATTTTGTTGTACTGATTTTAGCAAGTGAAGTTGCTCTTACACTGCAAAGTATCCATGGGTACCAAAGCTTGTGGCAATTGATTCTTCCTTTCTCTTTGTTGTTTAAAATATTCATCTGTTCATGGCTCACAAGGAGTGCCTCCATGGATGGTTCCATTCATTCATTAAGAATTGATTGTCATCTATTATGGATAATCCCTTTCATCCATTAGGACCTGCTCATCATCCATTAGGTCTAACTGTCTCTCCCTTTGGGTTCCTGATTCTTCTAGAATATTCTTACTAGGTTAGTTGTCTTTCTTTCAAAATTTAACCATGGTCCCTAACTTCTCCTCTGGTTATGAGATCCTCGCTCCAGTGTCACATGGGTGAGCTAGTTTCAACAGTCTTGTCAATTCATCTCAAAAACTGCAGCTTCCATGGTAGCAAAGTTGCATCCCACATAAGATATCCACACTTTTGTCTACAACTGTGGCTGACATCAATGGCCCTTGCTTCTCTGATGAACATAACTCCAGCCATTGCATCTTTGTCCCAGACCGCAACTTCTCTTTCAGC
>Ga0209611_10007667_pt1 | contig 17194 bp, 14 predicted proteins | sample S1TSphgellanicum_3_FD_187693 | JGI IMG/M metagenome (GOLD analysis project Ga0209611, IMG submission 187693) | Host-associated microbial communities from peat moss isolated from Minnesota, USA - S1T2_Fc - Sphagnum magellanicum MG (SPAdes) (version 2) | ecosystem: Host-associated > Plants > Peat...
GGGCCATAACTTTCTCGGAAAAAAAAAAAAAATTGACGATTTTTAGTGCATTGAATGTGTCAATAAAAAGAGTTCAAATTTTAGTTGAACACCAAAAACAATAAAGCCCTCCCCTTGGATTCAACCTACCCTAAGTGTTCAGTCCCTAGCCCATTTACCCTAACACTAAAATATTTCTTTCCAATTTATTTTCTCTTTTAGTTATTTTCCTCACAATGTTAGTTAAGGGTCCCATGGAAAGCATCAAGCTTGACTACCAATATTCTTTGGTGGTATAAGCTTTCTTTCTATGGAGGATTGTGCCTCATTTGGTTTTTCTAGGGAGTTGGCTTAGGTGGTTCTATATTTGTGCTCTAAGTTTCATATTTTCAATAGGCCTATTTTGGAAAAGTATGTTTCTCAGGTTGAAGGGGGCTCACAACTATTTCAATCATGCCTACATGCAATGCAAAATGGCCTGCCTCTTGTAATTAAAGAGATGCACCCTTCTTTTAAAAGTCAGGTATTACTAACACCTTAGGCCTACAAGTTTCTTTGATGGGCATCCACCATGACACATCCTTCAGGTTTATCTTAAAGGATGATTTCATTTCCTTATCATCTAAAATTTGCATTCGTTCTTGTTTGGGCAAAGGGGCAAGGCTATGGTTAATTGCTAGGCCATATATATGTTTGTTTCACATCGCACATTCTACTTTCATTTCAACGTCACATTTTCACCTCGGTTTGATTTAACCTTCGGCATCTAGTTTTCTCATGTGTGAATGTGGACATGGTTGGACGCATCTAGCATGCATTTAACTCATTGCCCATTTGGAGGTCAATGAATACCCACACATGATGTCATCCAAGACATCATGTATGCCCTTGTTTGAAAAAATAAACACATTGTATGGAAAGAGCGGTGGTACACCCTTACATTTGGAGTTTCATTACAAGCTAATCTCTACATGACTTGAAAGGATTAGGTCTTTGTTGCCGATGTGACGGTTACTAACCCAACGTGGGATATGGTGGCTTTGAGGGTCATTAATTGACCAACATGTGCAACTGCAAAACTTAGCACCATTCCTAAAATCCACAAATATAGAAAGCTTCAAAAGGGGCACCATTTTATTCCAATGGCCATGAAAGTGCACGACGCAATCGGGCGTGATATGGATCATTTCATCAAGGAATATGCTCGTCTTTTCCACAATAGATAATCAAAAAGTCATTTATCCTTGTCTTTTTGCAATCAATTTTTCAAGCAACATGTTAATATTGCTCTCCAACATGCTTTACCCTCTATTATGGAAAAGAAGATTACGTTGGCAGGTGATGTTTGTTCTAGACCCCCCACTACTATTAGATCTAATGATTAGCATGTTGGTGACATAGGAAGGGCCATGGGTGAGATAGTTTCCTACCACGAAAGAGACTAACTCTTTCCCTCTTTTTGGGCCCTTTGAGTTATGCGTCTTTTGGCCTTTTTTTGGCCTCCCCTTTTTTGTCTCCCCTAGGATGGTTCTAGCCATCGTTCTTTTATTGGCTTTTTGTGTGTTAGTAAGTTGAAGCTATATAATAAAGCATATGATTTCCTTCACAACATGGGGGCATTGTTTTGTTTTTGCTTGCGCTCTTACACTTTGTGGGTTCTTATATTTTCTATTTTCTAACCATTCCTTTTCTTCTCACAACTTTTCATTTGAAATATTCATTTTAAAGATTTTCTTCAAGGTCTTTACATTCAGTAATGCCCCTAGACAAGACATAGGTTTTGCATAGCTATTGCCTTGTACAGGCCCTTATTTTGGTAATGTGATTGTGTTGGGGACCCCTACCTCCCCCCAGTATTATCTTTCTCATATAATTCATAACTCCAAAAGTAGATCTGACATTGAGCATGTCGTCATCCAGATTATCCTACCTTGTGGTCAGATTTGATGTAATTTAATAAAAAAACTAAGACATTGAAATTTTTCAGAAATGCCAAGGGCAAAATCTTGAAAGTGTAAGGAATTCCAAGACAACATTGCCTAATTTGCTGAATTTTCAAATTGGCAAATGTGAAAACACAATAATTATTGTATCCAAATGTTTTGAACAGTATTTGTTCCAATTTTGTGATGTAACCACATTGACAACTATCCAGAGGAGGATTTAGCCAAACCGAGGATTTAGCCAGGTTTGGCTGCATGGTAGATAAGAAGTTTAAAGTCTTAAAGAATCTTGATACTTTTTAGTTACCTATAAGACCACAGAGTCTAAATGTGATGAACTCAGCTTTTCTTTTTTCCCTTACTTTTCTAGGAAAATTTTTGACATTTTTCCCAAACGAACCCTTTGAGAGAGTTACAGCTCATTTTCCAATTTCACAAGAATGCTAACTTTTGCACAAAAAAATTTAACTGGTCTTGAACAATCAGAACTTGTAACCATAATTTGAAAAAAATTAGATACAAATGACTTGACAAAACATATATATAATGTAAAGTTCCAAAAACTAGAATCTTGAAATAACACAAAGCTTCATGTCCCAACACAATTGACCATTTATCCTGCAAAACTCCTTGCCCTCTAGGGCTCTTATGCAGGAGGCATAGCATTGTGCAAAACTGGTAATACAATTGATCTGGGAAGGATAGGTAAGGATAGGAAATGATAGGGAAAAAAAAATCATTAAGTTACTTATATAAGTCCTTGGCAGGGGACTTCCTAGACCCCCCCCACCCCCACTCCCCTTTTGTAGGGGAAACCTCACTTCACAAAAGTCTTTTCGGAAAGAGACCATACCTATGAAATTGCAAAGAAATCTCAACAACAATTTAAAGGAAACCCAACATTGAGTGCAGTCATTAACTTATAAAGAGTTGCTCACAGAGTGTCAGCCCATGATCTTCCTTCATCTTGAGCAGCATTGACATGTTACTATGACTACCCATTGACTTCACTAAGCACCCCCCTACACACCGAGCCCCCAACAGCGGGTGTAGACGATAATACAATACTTGTATTACCATTGTTTGCCCAAAATCTGGGCAAACAATTATACAAAATCTGCATCCCTAGTTTCTGTCACTCCTGACCACTAAACTAGACTTCAAAAAGCCACCTGAAATGCTAAAAGAAAACTGAAAGTCACTCTGAGTAAGCTTGGCCCTAAATGCTAAACACACCTCCATGTTGACAGCTAGCTCTAACCAAGCTTTATTGGATCAAATGAGAGACATCAGATCAGACAGGAACAACTGAGTTTTTTGCTTGAGTAGAGCGCAAGCAAATATATATATATGAATGGTAGCACAATTGCAATTGACAAGGAATCTTGACTACCAAAATAGTGGTACAACAAAGGTCATCCATCATGGCACCTAACCTAGTCTTGAAATGCTCTGAACAGAACTTCAGATGCATCTATGGCACTCATCAGTGCTGCACATTCAATCACAACACATTTCTACAATTGACCATATCCACAGTTCTGCCTATAACTCTTCACTGTCAAGCTCTGGTCTCAGAGATAGTTCAAGCAAACTCTTAGCTCTCAAGATCTGGTCTCAGAGGATAGTCAAGACCATGCAGCACTGTCATCTTTTTTTGATCCTCCTGTGTGTACATGGGGAGCACCCAATAGAGCTTCTGTGTGCCAAATACCTGCCCACAGTTATCCACCCTGTTTGAGGTCAATCTCTGACAGAAGAACTTGGATTTGACACTAAGGGAGCAGAAGGCAAAACATACAGATAAATCAACACATAAATCTGGACCTGGATCATTGAAATCCTCTAATCTACCATCAAATCCTACAGGGCATTTGCTGTATGTAAACAAACTGCATGGGTATTGGACCAGCCTATCAGAGACAGCTATCAAACTGGATGTTGTGACGGGAACAAACAGATTAAAAATCCAACTTTTCCGAGCAATTACAAACTATATAGCTGTACCATTCAATCTTCAGCTAAATCTTCTTATTGACATCAGGATGTGTGTACTTTCTGCACTCTGACATCAAATCCAGGGCACTGAAGCTCCTCAATGAATGACAATTACATCTGATTTGCCTATGCAGCAAACCATTGAGGGCTTACTTCTTGTATCCCCTGAAGTTCACACAGAGAACATTATTCTTGCATTCAACTCAGGATCTCAGCTGTCATCACAAAGCTGCTGGCTAATGGTTGAAAGAGCAAGAATATCATGTCAATCAAAGTTGATAGAGTGTACAACAGGATTCCCAGTTGCAGGAGAAAACTCTGGGGACACATAAAGCCCCAGTACAAAAGCACAAAGATCCAGCACAAATGATTCCATTACCTGCTCAAAATTCTTTTTGTGACCCAGGTCAAATCTCCATCTTGTGGATGCCTTCTTTTCATATGCCTGATATATAGTACAATTCAGTCAGAATAAGACCATATAATCTAGCCTGACATCTTCTTCGAAGACTTCCCAAGACCCAGCCTTCCAGGAGCTCAATTTAAGAACCTTAAAAGATACAGTCAATTCCTCCAAATGAGATCTAGGAAGCATCGGACACTGTTTCAGACAGCTCAAAATCGTATGAGGCTCATGGTGTCAACACTTTTGTGTGTCACCTCTCAGATAAGCTGATAAGCTACTGACATTCTTCAACTTTATTATAGACAAGTCTAGCATATCTACAATGTGTGACACCACAACATGATCAAAGATACACACCATATTCCAATGCTGTAACACTGCAGCTTCACATATTGAAAGAGAAAATGTGAAGTATAGTTGTCACCACAAAGTTCTTCCATATGCAGAATTCACACAAAAGCTAACTGGCAATACATGGTGGGAGGAAAAAGGGACTGTAGCCAGAAATACCTCAATGGTGGTTGTGTTACCAGCAACCAAAGACATATGCATGATCAGGAAGCCGAGCACACTTAAAGCAAAAGCCAGATTTAGCACTGTGCCCAAAGCAAAAAAAAAAAGTTCAGTAGTGCAGGCATGGATCAAAACAAACTCCACCCAATATGTGTTTTCTCTCCTATAGAAGCATGGATCTGCAAAATAGCATACAAGCTTTATGGTCACAAAAATAGTCACAGATGCAAAAATGCATTTCAGCATTGGAAGCAGTAAAACATAGAGAATTCAGAATGCAAACCAAAGGCCAAGAACATGGTAGCAAGGGTGCCAGGGTGGACAGCTTCCTCCTCCACATCACTCAAGAATGCTATGAACTGTGGCAGCAGTGCAGCTGTCACCAGTGTGGTTTCCAGAAATGTGTACAGCTGCATCATCCTACCCACATATGTTGGACAATCTCTCTACAAAGTAGTCAAAAGCAACCAAACATACAAGAAGCTTACAACCACTACCTTGGAAGTGTGAGCACAGAACAATTGTAACCCTTTGATTGGTGCTAACTTACAAGGAAAAGAAGGAAGAATTTGTAATTGCGAGCTCCAACACAGTTGACCACCCAAACACAGTGGTGGTCCATCTTCAGTACACATCGCCCACCTGTCCAGTGCACCAATACATGTGAACAGAGTGCTACTAGTGCAATGCAGTACCAGAAACCTTCACAAAAAATAGCTACACCATTACAAGAAGAAACTTGAGGACCTTTTGTTGCTCAATAGATGACAAACTGAACAATCAGAAACCAAGTGAATTTGGGCAAAAACTTACAGACGGAACAGTGATGGCACCGTGGGGGTTTGAACTGGGAACATTTACGACAGTAACGGACTAGAGGACCCTGAGCCACAGTTGGCATGTTCAGCCCAGTAGCAGGGGTAATTGATGATGCCAATGCAGTTGTTTGATCTTCCAAATCTTCAATTGGAGAAGGGCGCCAATTTTGTGGCACACCACCTGGATCCGTGAAGACCACAGTGAAATAGCACCAGAGTAGCATCAGCAACTGCACAGGCACCCACACATAATTGTCACCAGGTTCCATTCACATTTGGTTTAGATACCAACCACTATGCTACAATCTTGTGTAGAATGATCATTAGAATTGAAAAAAATAGCCTTGGTTAGAGATATATGGTCAATCCACTTTTTCTTGGCTGCCTTGTATAGACCAAATGTGTATCAATACAGGATCTGTATGCTTTGGTTTTGGCCATGTTGGATAAATCTCTAGCACTGGTATATCCTCGGGACTTGATGCACACACCACTTTTGAGTCATCTCCTTTTCACTAGCCGTGATCAACCCCAGGGACTGCTCTCATAGACTTCAAACCTAAATGCAAGTCAGCTAACCATATCCATTAGCAGGTATTTGTATGTGCATGTGAGAGAGAGACAGAGGGAGAGCCTAGAGGGTATACCAGCGCATGGAAGAGAATGACAAGAATTAGGGCAACTGCAGCTTCAGAGCCACCTTTGATGACTTGGGGTGCATAAATGGAGATGACCACTGCATAGTAGGAAACTCCCACCACTGCCAGCACCACAACAATCATGACAGAGCCAACCACCTTGAGGCCAGTGCAAAACTTGAATACGTTCCATGCCATAGTGATGCGCGGCTGCTGAATCACACCCAGCAAACCACCACCACCACCCCACTTGTTGTTGCTGTGTCTCCCACCCCAGGTTCCAAAACCCCTATTGAATGCTCGCCACGCCAGATTGCTCGCCTTTCTACAACCCTAAGAAACTCTAGATATAAGAACAACAACTACGCCTTCTGCTGCTGCCGCCGCTACAAAGTCCCTTGGAATCCATAAAACCTCCGTCCAGAGTAACAAAGCAAGCTCTGATCAGGTTCCCCCCCCCCCTCCCCCACCTATCTATCTACACAGGGCTATGTCCAAAACTGGAAATAGCTCATTTCTCGCGAACTTCCATAACCCATGTATACTACACCACAATGCTTCTTCTTCGTCTTCTTCTCTTCTTCTTCTTCTTCTTCTCCGTCTTCAGAGAAACTGTGTCGTCAAAGCAATTCCACAAAACCATATAAAGAACAGAAAAAACACATCAAAATTGGCACTTTCAAATTCCTTAAGCTGCAGATGCACAAACTGGCACCACCTTCAATCAATGCCGGAAGGATAACCGATCACAACCACAACAACCATCAAAGATGCAGGACCCACTACTCCTCCATAGGAACAAAAAAGAATTAGGTCTACTAATCTCTGGCTCAAAAACCCTCGCTACAAAACTTCCAAAATACTCTGAACAACTGAGGAAAGAGCAAAACGGATCCTCTCTCGTTGTTGCCAAACTTCGGGAAGGGTGCCGACGAAAAAACGTTGCCTACGTTTCTGACGTCGACAAAAGTCTCCTTCTTCGTGCGCGCTTTCTCTCTTCTCTCTTCTCGCACGCTCTCTCTGTCTCTCTCTCTCTCTTTGATCTCGTCGCTCTCTTTGCCAAGTAAGGAAATGTTTGGAAAATGGTCCAAATTTGTGCTTCCTTGTGATCGAAACAGGTGGCAAGCAAGTTCTACGGAACCTATCACATTTCACTATACCACATTAGGTTTATGTCAATTGTGGGTTACATAACAATTTTAGAGTACTAGTCTGTAAACCCATTTTGCAAGCAAAATGATCAAATAAGCAAAAGACTAAAGTGTTATGTATCGAAGTCCGTTTTGTCATTTTATTCATCGATTTTTTTAATTTTTTCTTTGTTCCAACAGGTTTCCAATGTGTTCCTCATGGGTTTTATTTTAAGTTTTGGGGGAAGGGGGAAGGAGAAGAGGAAGATTTTTTTCATTTGACATGATGCTCGAGGTTTGAGGTTTTATGTATAGGAGAAGGGCCTAGATTGGGGCCGTTATGGGATTTGAGGCATCTCACAAGGTTGGAGGTTGAAGGGACAACCAATAGCCACCAATAGCCATATATTATAATTGTTTAAAATTGTCAAAAATAATTTAAGATGAAATAATTTATAATAAATAAAAATAATTTAAGATGAAATTGCCTAAAATTGTCACAAATCCCATAACATGCTCAAAGGGATTTCTTAGGGAAATAGTAGAGTTTTTTTTATGTCATCTTTTTTTCTTTTCTTTTTCCATTCTTTCGTTTTTTAAGTTGTATCGTTTTCTTCTTTTTCGTTTTGCATTTTTTCAATGTATTTTCTTGTTGTCTTGGTTTCTTTGTCTTCCAACTCCATTGTCTTGTTGTTCTTGTTGTTCTATTTCACCTCCATCGTTCTATTGTCTCTATTCCAACTTCATCATGTTGTTTCATCAATAGAACCAAGGAACCTCTTGTTTTTTTTGTTGGAGTGCTCGTGCTATTGTTTCGAGCTTTCTTCGTCTTTGTTTTTAGTAGCTTCCTTTTACACATTTGCAAAAGCTTTTTCTCACACTTGTTTTTCAAGCAAAAGCTTATTGTGGAGGTAACATGTCTAATGAGATAGGAATGCCAACTCCAAAGCCGTTCACATTACTTGTTTCTATTTCAAATCCTAATTGAGATGTTGAAATGAACCTTCCAAAATTAAAGGAAAGGAAATTGTGTGGCCGGCCAAGAATGCTAGCTCCAAAGTTATCCATGTCGCTTGTTTCTATTTGAGATCCTAATTGAGAGGTTGAAATGAAAAAAACAAAAATAACACTAATGATGCAATAGCAATTGGTGCTTCTTCCATACGTCCTTCGCAATCGAAACATCTTTTTTTTTAATCTTTTTCCTTACACAATATGGTGATGTTCATAAGGTCCCTTGTGAAACCTAATGTTTTTTTTCTTTTTTTTTTTTTTTGTTATTGTGACTAACAGACAAAAAAACTTGTGGGTTTGAGGTTTTGAGTAGCGTGTATTTGTGTTTTGTTGTCACATTTTCTTCTTAGGTTCTAATTAGTGGTCATTTTTGTTGTGGTGATTGTGGGTGTTGGGTAAGGTTGATGGGGACCAAACTTTTTATACTTTTTTATAAGCTCAAGCAAGGAAAAAAAACTACAACTAACTTTCTTTCATTTTTTTAGCAAAGGAGCTTTCTTCTTCTTGTGCTTTCTTTTTTCTGTTAGACCTCTTTTGTGGTATTCAAAGTTGGTGGTAGTAGGCTTGTTTTGAGAGATGAAAGCTTTCATAATATATGTTCAGAAACAACAAGGATTACTAGTGGCATAGTTCAAAGATTTTGAGCAACTTGGTATGCAACATACAACTTTTTCAATAATTTTGATATTAGCAAAAAATGAAGGTAGGTGTTTTATTTTGGAGTTTTGAAACAAAACAATGGCTCCAATGGTGGGTGTACATAAAGAATCAATAGTGGGGATACATGAAGGAATCATGCAGACAACCAAAGCATGTAAAGGTAAGGCTTAAAATTATTTTTTTCTTTTTAACATGTTTTTCTTCTTTTATTCTTGTAATTGCGATTAATTGACAGAAAAACACACATATATATAAATTTCACAATGATTTTTTTTTCATCTAACAACACACAAGAACATTAAATTGAAAAGTCTTTAATGAAATATCGAGTGGGGTGTGTAAGCTATGCCCACAAATGTGTCTACCAAAGAACTTATCAAAACATGTATCAAAAAGCTACACAATTGACCTTTATGAAAGATGGTCCAAACGAACTTTAAATATCACGGGGTTCGTCTGCACATTCAACTTTTAATAACACAATGCCCAACTTTCTAATCTTAAGCCAAATAAATACCTTTAAGGTCAGATTTATGGTGATACATCGAATTGCAATTAAGTTGTATGATTAGGGTGAATGTTCTCTTTTGCAACTAGGGCAAAAACCCATTAAATCCCATATCTGTAATGGTGTTGTCAATATGAACTATTGAACTAACCCCCGCAGTAACTAATCTTGAAGGTTATAACATGTCACAATTCAGCAAATTGTCTTTAAGACCATTTATTTGTTATACAATTTTCCTTTCAATTTTAGTATGTTTCATAACAACATAGACTCGTTGTTCATCTATTTAATAATCCTATCTTTCAACTAAGGTTATGTAGATAGTTGGTCAAGAAGGATTGCTACAACATCTCCTTCAATCTACATTTAGAAAAACCAAGGCACCCTTGTCATGATTCACATAATTCACAATAAACAAAAGAATTATACATATTTTATCATCTCATTGTATGGTTGATAGGCATAATCAACAATGACACATGACAAACAATTAATAAACGTAGTTGATGGTGTGGAATTTAATTTTTTCAAATTTAGGTTATTTCTTTATGGAACTAGTTGACCTAAATCTTGTACTTCATTATTTCAAATAAAGAAAATATTATCTCACACAAATGATGTCAAACCATTCTTCTTGAAGGCATTCTTTGAATTCACAAAACATATATTGTAACATAAGCAAAAACAAAATCTAAAGATCTTGCATTCATTCTAAGGAAATGCAAAAACTTATCGCTTGATTTTGAACAAAGGATCCTTCAATAAGTATGTCAAATGGTATCTTGTTAATGTTAACATATGTCTTCACATAAAGAAACATTGTGAAACAAGCCTTGAAAAACCAATAGCTAATGACACAAAACAATTATGCACAAGATGGGTAGTGATGAATTTATTTAATTCTTGAATTATTGATCCAAAGTGGTGATGATTTTTTATCCAAAAAAAGCTCAATGCATCCCTTCATTGAAAGATTATATACTTGAATTTATGTTTGCCATATTTTATAAAAATTTAATGAAAAATAAATATTTCATGGACAATATGTTTAACCTTAAATTGTTTACTTTGAGATGTTTATGAAATAGGGTTGAAAATGCGTCATGTATATTGGATGTGAGAAATATTTGCTCAATTTAAATAGCGGCATTCTTATTAGGTTAATTTAATTTGAAATGTTATTGTTTTGTAATTTTTTTGGAAATAGTTTTAATATTGATATGGTTTCAAATTGTTTTCTAGGGATATGGTAGGTTCAAAACCACATCTCATTTTTCATATTTGTGAAAAATGAGATTCAAAAAGGATGTTTATGATCGAGTTTGATTGTGATGAATGCAACATTATCAACCTTATGATTGTAGTCAAAATGCTTGAAATGAATTATTTGATAAATGGATTAATTATTTGACAAATGTGTTTAAAAACATATATGTTACGCGATATATGGACTAGACTTAATCATCAACGTAAACATTTCAAAAACTTAAATATTATGTATAATAATTTAAATACTAATGAATTTGGATGTACACTTTATGGCATTGCTAATTGTTTGTTATCTGATTATACAACTACTTCAAATGGAATATATATATTCTTATATTTAACGTGATGCACCAACAAATGTAAAATATGTGTTTTTCAATCACCAACTTATATGAAAGCACTTTTGTCTAAACATCCATTTTATATACAATTTTTAAAAAACCTATTAGATTACATATACAAAAAACAAAATTAAGGTTTTAGCACGAGTGAAATAATATATTCAAGTTTATTAAATAGTCATTTACTGAATTGGGATGGTATTATAAATTAAAAACATATCTTGTCAAGATGTTGTAAATATCATATGAAAAGTAATCCATGGTATAGACAATACATTACTATTCCTGAACAATCTAATGAATTTAATAACATGTGTATTTTATATTCAAACATTGTTGATGAAATTATAAAAAAAGATAACATTTTTAATAATGGATTTGAAAGTATGCATGTTAATGATGGAATACAAAATTTATCACTTTTATTTTATTTGCATTTAAATTTAAAATAGTCCATAAACAAAGATTTTTTTATTATGGGTTATATGACCAAAACATTGCACCAAAATGAAGCATGTCATGAAAAACTTATAGTTCAATTTAATGGATTACAAAATAATACAAAAATGGTAGGAAAATTAATTAGATTTAGGATGCCTTGGAGTTGGAAGACAGAATTTTTTGGGAAAGTTTTTTTCTTAGAATTGAGTTTTTCAAAATTGGGAAAACAATTTTGATGAGGAAGAATATTACTTTAGTATGAGTAATTGTTTTTTAAATTTTTTCTTTTTTCCATAATCTATTTTTTCCCCATTAATATGAGGATTCAAACTATTGCAAAATGATTACAAATTTAGAAATGTGTAGATTGATATGATGTGAAATAATTTTAGTTGAACTCTATTTTGGATCATGTATTTGTTTCAACATACATTATGTAATTGAAAACTAACATGCCAAAATAATAGAATTTGGATTAGTACAATGTTGAAACAGTAGGATTTACAAAGATACAATGAGCCAACAACATTATTTTAGAAAAAGACTACATGTCCTTTTGCCCAAATATAATTTTTTCATATAATTGAATTTTTAAACATTTTTTTTCAAATTTTTATAATAATGACTTATAATTGTCTAATTACATGACTTTTTTGTTTATAATTTTTGAATAAATATGAATTTTTGAAAGTGTGTTGATTTTTTATAGATTCAATGTTTTGTTTTAAAAAATTACAACAATTTCAAATCATAACCAAAAATTCATTTTCTTAATTTTTATGTTTTCTCGTATAACAAGATATAAATTTTCTTAACACATCGTGTACATTATACCTCATTATATGTGGTAAAAGACTTAAAAAATTTTATATAAAATTATGGATCAATTTTGGAAAATTCTTTGAATTTTTAAAGTTTTAAAATTTCACATATTTTAGGGTATGAATGTTTTTTATGTGGTTAATAGGTTTTTATCTTCTTAAATTTTTCCCATCAATTTTTAAAAAAATATGAGTCCTTTTGATAGTCTTTAACAAAATTGATTCCTTTTTATACAATAGGTGTTCAATTTAAAAGGTTTTAAATTGAAATTTAAACTTAAAATTTATCAAATGGATTTTTGGCTTAAATTCTTTAACATTCATATGAATGAAAAAACAACAACTTGCCATGATTGCCATGGTAATTTTAAATGGTAAAACATAAATATTTTTTCTATTTTGATTATTTTTCATTGTTGTCCAACACCTTTTTTTGGTTCGTTGGATTATAATTGAATCTTTTTACTTTAGGTTATTTTATTTTAAACTATTATATATTATTTCAAGTTATACCCAAGGCTATTCAAGGTCCTTTTATTTTATGTTGTTATAGGTTATTTTATCGTAAAATATAATATCTTAAAATAACTTGACATATAAGAAAATAACAAAAGGTAAAATAATATACTAAAAATTGCACGTAATAAACTAATGTAAGATAATCTAGATTAACCAATAATAACATTGGTAAAATAGCCAAAAAAAAATGGTAAAATAACCAATAATAAACTCAAATAGTTTTTGATAAAATAACTTAGAATAATCAATAATAATTTGAGATATAATAATTTAAAATATTCAAGAATAACCTATAATAAAATAGCCAATAATAACACAAGTTAAAATAATTTAAAATAACCAAGAATAACCTATAATAAAATAGTTTTTAAAAAATTAAATAAAAAATAACTTTAAAAAATAATAAAATAACATACTATAAAATAACTGATAATAACTTACAATATAATATTTGATAATAACCTAAAATAAAATAGCCAAAAATATCCTATGGTAAATAACATAGAATAACTAATAATAGCCTATGATAAAATAACCAACGGTAAATAGCCTAAAATAACCAACAATATCCTATGAAAAAATAGCTAATGGTATATACCCAACAATATCCTACAATAGATAACCAAAATTAATTTATGGTAAAATAACTTGGAATAGCTAATAATAACCTATGATGGAATAGCCAACAATAGCCTATGATAGAATAATGAAAAAAATTAAAATAGCCAAAATATATCATGGTAAAATTGCCAATATAACCTATGATAAAATAACCTAAATTAACTTATGGTAAAATATGCAAGAATAATCAAGAATTGCTAAAAATATTTTAGGGTAAAAAAAAAATGCATAATAAAATGCAATGACAAAAATATATCATTAATTTAAATAGTGATTCAATGGTTGAAAACTTATTTTTTCAACATGAAGATGAAAAAAAGTAAAGAGTTCAAACTTTCACACTTACATTATAAGCTGATCAATTAATTGTTTAAATGAGTTAGGTTCTTACCCTAAGCTAAGAAGCTTAATGAAAGTTCTTAAGTGTTTAATTTAGGCTTATAATTAATTATTAATGAATTCATTATTGATGATTTAATATTAATAAATTTGATTAACTATTGATGAAATTCAAATAAATATTAATAAATTCACTTGTCCATAGCAATTGGTTTTTATTTATTTTCACTATGATAAATTTGTTCAATTTCACTCAAAATCTAATGAAACATATAATCAATTTGAATGCACATTGGCGTAAAGAATTGTCTCACATTAAAACTCAATCAAAATGTGATAAAATTTGCATAAAGTTTTTTTTTGAAGAAGTTGACAAATGTGCTTTTCTTTCCAATGGATTTGTACATTTGTCTCCCCCCCCCTCCCCCTCCACCAAAGGTAGATGTTTTTTGAAAATAAGATATTTGTAACATGCAAATTCATCATATAATGATGGTTGCAACTTGCAACATTACTTAAACATTGATTTTTTTGCAGACAATATTTTTTCTAGTTCATTTGGGGTTTAACACACATCCATTTAAAATTTTCACCTAAAAACCCCCCCCAAGGGACATTAATTCCAATGCGTTCTATAACCTTCATGAAACTTAAACCATTTCATGCACTACTTCAAGCACTAGAATGTGGTTATGGTGAATTATTATTATTATTATTTTCTTATTATTTTCTATGCACCACAATTTGGAGGTGGGGTGGATGCTAGAACCTTTGAATGCACACATGAACAAACTATTTACATATTTGTGTTGTGAAGTTTGGAACATCGAAAATAAAAATGTATTAAACTATGGATGGTGTGCCTTGGGTGAATTAGCATCCATGTTAGTACCATGATAAAAATTAAAATTTTCACATATATATATACCCCATGCTTAAATTAAATCAAGGTTTATGAATTAAAATCTAATTTTTTGGGGCTTGAGATGGTCACTAAGAGACCTCATTCAAAAAGATGAAAGTACCAATGTGGGTGTTGGGTCCATTTTTGATTGGGGGGTGTTAATTCCATTGTGTCCATGAGATGAACGTGAAAAATTGGGGTGAGCTTAAATTTATTAATGAGTAGTGAAATATGCACAATATATATACATTCATAGTTCAAGTCTTTATAATTATAGTTATTTATAAAATGCTCAAAATAGGGAGATGAAATTGCCTATTATGGGTCCAATTGGGGTTGAAATGTTAAATGAACATTAAATTTTTTAATTAATTCGTGTTGGGTGTTTAAGATAGGACCAAATTCTTATTAACACCTTCATAGCTATTAAAACAAATTTGGTCACAATTATAATATCGACGCAAATCAACAAGCAATCATCCACAAGAGCATTGTTGTCACACCTTCCACATTCACATTACATGTCAATATCAACAATTTCATGTTGGGTTTTACTATTTTGTCAAATATTTCAAAAAAAACTTATGAATAATAATAAATAAGGGGCGATCAAATCACTAAGGTGCAAAATGAAGGTTGAATTAAGTGTGACTTTAAAAATAATCTATTCGCTTAGGCTAAAAATGGCAAAGAACACAAGTAAAAAATATATAATCTTGTAGCCAATGGGGTGAGGAAGCATGCATCTAGGGTTCAAAAAATTTCTTTTGAGGGGAGGGTGAGGGTGTTGGATTTTTGTTATTCCCAATGTGTTCCCATTAAGTTTCTAATGGGTTCATCAACATGTTCCCAATAGTTTTTCATTTCATCCCATATCCTTTGCCCTAAGTTCTACTCTTGTAACCAATACAATTAGCCCAAAACGAGAAGATTCTAAATTACCACATATCTCTTTTGTGGTTGCCCAAAGCTTGATTTTCTTTTTGTGATAGGCCAAACAAAGATGCCCATCACAAAAGAAAGAAAATTGAACTCGAAAGGTCCCCACAACCAATTAATATGAGTCACAATACTTTATGACAATAACATGTATTTGACACATTGCATAATGATTTTCATGTGCATTTGCATGATGCTCATGTGGATTTTGCAAAATGGTGTCATAGATAATAATTTTTGGCATTTGCCCAAGTTAAATCCCATAGACCTCACACTAACCTCCATTATGGCTTATAAGAGGATTACAAAAAGATAGAAAAGGCCTTATGAAAACCATTATGTCTTTTGAAATTAATCAATAATCTAAAAATGCATTAAAATATTTAAAAAATCGTAGTATATTCAAAAGGGACGTTCATATATTTGTGAATAATACCTCCTCAAAAAGAAGGGGATACCTTAAAATTGTAAAGGGCCTTTTATAAGAATAAACCACTTGAAGAAATATTGGAAGACGCTTTATATCCATGAATATCCTTCCTAGAAAATAAAAAGGATCTTACACTTATTTTTAAGAAGGGAAGGGAAATTATACTTACTTGAAGGTGTAAGATCCCTTTGTCTTAAGGAGTGGTTGTAAGACTTGTCCCCCTCCTACACCTTGTGTATGTATATATTTAACCTTCGAATTAGTTTTGTCATTAAATAATTTTTAAAATGGTGAATCGTATTTTTTTCAAAATGCGAAGCTGAGATGTTGAAAACCATCATAAGTATTGAAGGCTAATTTCTTTACTCATATGACAATTTCATAGTAGATGATGAAAAATAATAATTTCAAATTTATATAATTGAAATAAGTTTTGGAAAAAAAAAAATTATTTGTTGCATTCATGTGAACTTGACCTTAGGTTATGGTATGTTCAAGTGTAGGGTAAAGTGTTAAGGTGGGGGCATTTTCAAAACAAGAGGCTTAAAACAAGGTGATAGCCAAGTTTGACCTTACATTTTGAAAACATTAATCACTCTTATTGTTGTAAGGTGCCTTTTCAAATACACTTAAGTGTGTAAAATATTTGGCTATAAATTTGAATGTAAGTGGAAAACACCTTAAAATCTAAGAATATGGCCTCCTTAAAAGAGGAAGCAACTTACACCTACTTAATAGGCATAAGGTGCCTCCTATGCCTACAAAATAAGTGTAAGCTATCTCATGCACTTGCAAAGTAGGTTTAAATGTGCCTTGTGCCTCATTATTAGGGCATACGCTTAGAACCTCGAGCTCCACCCTTGCACCCATGGCCTAATGCCCTTAGAACAAGCCCTTACCCTATACATTATGTTCATGATAACATTTGCCTTGTCTAGGGTAAAGCTTAGGGGTGGGGGTGGG
>Ga0209611_10007668_pt1 | contig 17192 bp, 14 predicted proteins | sample S1TSphgellanicum_3_FD_187693 | JGI IMG/M metagenome (GOLD analysis project Ga0209611, IMG submission 187693) | Host-associated microbial communities from peat moss isolated from Minnesota, USA - S1T2_Fc - Sphagnum magellanicum MG (SPAdes) (version 2) | ecosystem: Host-associated > Plants > Peat...
TATTCCCCAACAACAAGCTCACTGGCACAGATGTTGGTTATCCTGGGGGTTTATGGTTTGACCCCCTTGACTGGGGCTCAGCCTCACCTGAGAATGTCACGGATCTTAGGATGAGTGAAATAAAAAACGGAAGGTTAACAATGCTCGTGGTGCTGGGTGCTGCATTCCAGGCTTTTTACTCTGGCACTGGCCCCATTGATAACTTACTAGCCCACCTGCTGACCCTGGCCACAACACCATCTTTGCTGTAAGTCAATTTCCCTCTCTCTTCTGTACTTCAGATCTTTCTTTACCGCTCTTATGTTAAAGGGAGAACATGTGCTCCTAGTTTGCAATGTCTGGTATCAACTGTCCCAATTGTCTTGCTAATTCTTGGCTTTGTTTCATATGCAGGGTTTTGGAAAGTAAGTTTCATCCATTGACAAGATCAAGATGGGAGTTTTTCTGGTGCAACTTGTGAGTGTTTGATGAATCTATAGGCTGTGCTTGAAACTTCTTATGTGTTTGTCGCAACTGGTGCGTACTTTTCATGACTTGCAAACACATTTTGCTTGTCCTACTAGTGCTGACCTTCTAAGTTGCTCCAAGATGTTAATGCTTTTTCTCAGTGCTCTATGTATTTTGGATGTGTCGTATCAGTGTGTGAATATGATAAATTTGTAAACATTGGAATTTGTTAGCTGTCTAATTTGCCAAAGGTAGACATCGAGCATTGCCTGAAAAAGATTAGTTGGCAGTGGAGACTTTTAATGGCTCTGAAACTTGGTGGATCTTTGAAGTGGAGGGAGATGAATGGATGGATTGGTGAAAGCTTTTGGTGCGAACTCTCTTCATGAGCAGATGAATGAAGGTCACCTCAGAGCAGTACACCTGTGTAGTGTGAACTATTGCATGCCCCTTTAGTGTGAAATTTTTCAGAGTTTTTTGCTTATACTTTGGTAAGAGCGTTAAATCCAGGCTCTAGAGTTTTGTTTTCAGCAGGGGCTGTTGCATGGTGGGTCAATCCAGAAATTGAAGCATCTATAGCAGTCATTTTCATCCATTACCAGTGGATCACTTAACATAGAAACTTGGCCTCTCTGGACATGGATAAGTAGTGGCCGAAGCAAAAGAATGCACAAGGAAAAGTGAGGACAGAAGACAAATGAGAAAGAAGATGAGCTTTTCCTTTCACTTTCTAGGTGTCTCCATTTGATGGAGTTTTCTCCTATTTTTTCTTCCAGTAAGTTAGCAGTGTTTGCTCGAGGGCTCCTACACATTACAATACCTTTGTTTGGGATGGTGAACAGGTGTGTTTTCACTATAGAATCCTCGTCTTATTGTGCAAACAATGGTAGTATTATCTTTCTCCCTTGAGCTTGTGAGCTTACTAGTGACCACACTGTGTTACTAATCTTGATGAAGTATTGAGGCCCCATAGGTGGGGCTAGGCTAGACTACATGTCGCATTCCGTAGGCCCCTTAATTTGGGAAGGTGCCCATCTGGGCTGAATCCCTACACAGAATGTAGGGTTTGTTTAGTATGGCACTGATATGATGATATTCATAAGAATTTTGCTAGAATGCAACTATAATGTGTGTCAACATGTTTGTGCAGGTAGGTCCATTAGGTCAAATATTGAATCAACATTTGTCTAATTTGGTTGGTCACATTTGAGGTTTATAGTTGGTAAATGATAGATATGTGGAAAATCCATCCTGAACATTTTTGAGGGCATTTGTTTCTGACAGACTTGTTTGAGTTATGGGAATTGATAGATGGTATGAACCACTGAAAAGGGGCCAGGTGTGTACTCTCACTTTGGAAACAGACATACAGCCTCCTCCCTGTTCAATACACCTCACACCTTGCTGAGTAAATCAAGTTGCAAACACCAGACTCTCCATGGGTGCCACACTCACTCATCAGGTTCTGATTCAAACAATTATAAAGCAGTTGATTCACAAGTTTCTTGTTCAACACATGGACACTCTAAACTGGACATGATGATGATTTTGGAGTGCAACTACAAGCCCCCATTACAGTTCTCAACACTAATATAACTCCCATTTTCAAAACAATTGCCTCTTTGGACAGCATGTTAATGGAAAGAAAAATTGTGATGACATCAAGTTCATGAAAAAATGCCCCTTAGGATCTTGATCAATATGGGAGCTTCTGGAAGCTTCTGCTACATTCTAAATCCAAGATGTATCCTAAAAATTATAGGTAATATTATGTATAATTAATATCCCTATTTGGATGTTACAGGTAAACCTTTTTGGTTTTTTACTTTTTCCTTTGTTCTTTGCACATAGTACCTGGGCTGGTTCAGCAGCAAGGTGCCTAATAATAATAATTTTTTTGACATTTGCTTTTTGGCAGTAAAGGTAATAATATTTTTACAATTAGGCAATATACTAGATAATGAAGCTAGTGTGCTTGAGAGCTTTTTTCAGATTTTTGGCATAGCAGGTATTTTGCAATTTTTTTGGCATGACCAAAAAATTAGTGCCTAACCAGCCTAGGGACTAGGATAATCACCAGGAACAACGCTAATATTTTATACTGCTTTTGACTATGCTATCAAGGAGTGCCTTGAATTTGTTATTGGTGTACAGGGGCTTCCATATCAGTGTTTTGTCAATATTTTTATAAGTTAATTAAAAAAATTGATACAAAAAATTTGGCGAAATATAACAAAATTGATCAAATCTACACTAGAAAAAGAAAAAAATTCCCCAAAAATTCCCAATTTCTTTGTTGAAAAATGGTGGAATTTCACCACAAAAAAACACTGTTCTTTATCTGTTCATCAGTATTTCCTTAAAATGTTATGTGCTCATGTTTCCAATTCTAATAGCACAACTAATTGTCTCCTCATTGGCCAAGGTGCTATCCTTGTACACATTTTTAATACCCTACCTATTGCCCTACATTTACTTGGTTATATCTATAGGGTCAGTGCGACCCAAGGTACAAACTTAACAAAGGATTTCATATGGTGTTCTCTAATTGTGAATGGAGAAAGTGGTGGGCATGGGCATTATTATCAAAATTGAGACTTGTGTTCAGATTGGCCCCAATCTATCTATGAAGGAATGGCAGTTTGTTTTGTTTTGTATTGTAATTATGAGATCCACCAAACTGGGATGCTTCAGATCATCTTCTTGGTGTCTTTGGAAAGCTCTGGAGGAGGGGTGCATGGGCTTGGTTCCATGATGTTAGGACTTGCGGTGCAAAAGTTCTTGAATATTGAATGATTTTTGCACTGAAAATTAAATTAAATCGTAGCTGAAATTTTCAGTGGAATTGGAATGTGCCTTTGGTGCTGTTGGAAAGATCTTGATGAGCACGATTTAATGGAATTCATATGGTAATATGTGGATTTAGAAGGGGGGAAGATATTGATTTTTAAGTGATTTCTGCTGCTGAAAATTCAAATAAATTTCGAAAAATCAGGTTTTGGAAGGAAAAATCAGTTGATGACGAGGTAACACTTGGGCCAAGGGCACAGGCCACACTACTAGAGATTCACAAAGAAACCAGAAACCAGCTCAACGGTTATTGTTGCATTTTCTAATGTTGTTTGTTGTGATGCTATTTCAATTCCTTTTATAAGCTCCCGCCACCAAAAGATGCATCCTGTACTCTGAGTGTCCAGTTTAAGCAAGAAGACTAAGTGGGGCTTGCTTGATCAAGGCCTGGAATCCTGGGGGTCAGGGGTGCGGCGGGCCAAAGGCAGAACTTGATGTTGTAAATTGGTGGATCCCTCAAGACTTGAGAGAGGTTCCCATCAGGAGCAAATGGACCTAGAGGGGCTTGACTGAGGTTGGGCGAATGGGGAGAACTTGAACATGTACATAAGGAACAGACCCTGAATTAAAGGACACAATTTTGATTTGAATGCTTTGGTTTGGTTTTGTTTTGTTGCAGTAAGAATGAATTTCATTGCAAAAGGTGATAAATAAAGGACCTATATTTTTTTTGAATTTTGAATAAAAAGAAATTCGTCCTGGGTTCAAAGCACCTAACCATATTACACAATTCCATTCTTTTTCTCATGATCTGGTTAGAATCTGCCAAGTGTTCTTTGCAAGGGGTATTAGCGCAGGCCAAAAATGGTCACAAACTCTTTTGGGAAGACAAATTTCATGCAGCCAATGGGAAGGCCCAAGCATGCACTCATGGTGCCTTGGTTTTTTCCCTTTTAAGTTTGTTGGGGAAAGGATGTTTTTTTCATTTTTCTCTGGTTCCCTTTAAGTTCCCCAACATGTTCTCCATAGCACCTCACTTTTATTCCACATGCTTTGGCAAATGTTGTGCTCCTTTCACCTATTTAGGTGGGCCAAAGGGGAGGAACTCTATACTTCAAAATAGGACGTCCTGTTTTGGGGAGCCTCCGTAAGTTTTGATGTTTTTTGAGTGATGGATCAAATTGGCTCGTTGGAAAAATAAAAAATTGAGCTTGGGAGAGACCATATCTAATTAATATGAGAGGTGAAACGTAGCCAGTTTTGGGCGACAACTATTACACAATGAGCTACCTTACTTGTTCTGGATTTTGACACACAGACAATGAATGGAAGGCCAGTTACCTTGCACATTGCCTTTACACCACCTGCCTGGCAAAATGGCCATTCTTGGCCCTCAAGCAAATGCCTGACAACATTCCTAATCAATCCATGGGGACTTAATATTATTCTCCTCCCTACCTTTCCCTTATTTGCTCCTGGATTTTGGTGCACAAATCAAGGGAGAGTTATTAGCATAGGTAAATTCCCCACTTCCCAAAGACACATACAAACACACAGATTTCCCATCGTTTCAAAGAAAATTATGCATTCATATGGACCCCACTTGCATGTGCAAATTGACAGCTCTAAACTTAGCAAAGAAGGCAGGTCCAGTTGTCCAGGTTTTATTTCTTTTTGGAAATGGGGAGTTGGGCATTTGGCAATGTATTTTGAATGGCGATTTCACTATACATTAACATAGCCTAACAGGTGAGAGAGAGGGAGTTGAAGCCTAGCCTAACAGGTGAGAGAGAGGGAGTTGAAGCCTAGCCTAACAGGTGAGAGAGAGAGGGAGTTGAAGCCTAATTTCACAGACTACCTTCATACCCTAATATTGGTGCACACCATTAATATTGTAGGTGAGGCACTACCTAATAGGACAAAGTTGGTTAATGTCTTACTTGAGTAAAGTACCCGTCTAGGGGAAGGCTTGCTCCAGATTGCCTCCCCCTAATTTTCGGGTTGGAGCCTCAAGGGTGATTGCTTGAGAGCATGGTCCCAAAAATTAGGCAAACCTACGTGAAGGCCTTCCCAGCATAAAGTACCAAAGGTTTTTTTTATTAGAATGGTGGATCTGACTTGCATGTGATCAGTGAAATGTCCCTTCAATTGATGAAAGCATCTTTTGTGGGGGAGGTGATTTCAAATACAATAGTTGGAGTGTTCTTATGGGCCTTGTTCGATTGCAATCTTGAAGGTTATATATCCTAGTACATGGGCAGCTTTTGTATATATTAAAATAAATTTTATTTAACTAATTTTAAATAAATGAACACTCTATATTGAAATTTTCAAAAATTTTAATTTATTGACAAAAAGAATTGAACCCTGGCCTAAGTGCATACATAACAATTGCACTATTTCTGAACCAGCTAACCTCAAAGACAGTAAGAACATTAGCATAATAGTGTGTTTAATAACTATATTTACTACCTGTCAAATTGTTTAGAATTAAAAACTCATGCATCAAAATTCAAATTTAAAAATAAGAAAATTTATATTTATTTTTGTATTTAAAAATAAATAAATACAAGTGCTGAAGCTGCCCAGTTAATATGATAATAATAATTCAAATACATGATGAACAAAAGGTAATAATTTTCACATAGTTTTCATGTAGATCTTTGGTGCAAAAGTTTATTCATGTTTTGATGTTAGAGTTAGTTTCAGTATAAATTTTCTGTGGAAATTGTTCAAACTATTTGGTTGAAGTATTTGATTCTCATCAACATCTTTTGGGAGTTATGCACTCTAAGCCAGTAAGCCAAAAGGGGAACTGGTAGCCATGATCAGCACCCAGTGCCAGCTTCCCAGCATAAAAGGATCATCATAGTTACATAGGTGAGAAATGGCCAGTTATATACACTGGCCATTTCTGCTATGTGGCAGGGCCTGAAAAAGGTCAGAATAGGTATGTATGATCCTTTATGTACAGGAGAAGGGTCTATCAGCAGACTCTTCCAGATTTGAGATCCCTGGAGGCTCGTAGGCCAAGGTGGAGTCCAAAATCCAGAGGGGTCTGCTATAGACCCTTCTCTGATGTACATCGTCATTATGACAATGACACTGCAAAGGAACAGCGTTGCAATGATAGGGACAATGAGGAGGGGGCAAACTCGTCACTAACTTCCATCCGGTGAAAGTTACTCTAATAGGTTAGAGAATATTTTTTGAATTGTAAAATTACTGATTTTTTTGACATTATTCCAAAATTAGCAAACATAATTTTTTCAACCCAGTTTGGAACCAAAATATACAAAAGAAAAAATATTGATGCTTTATGTATAGAATGCCATAGCCTTACCCAGTGTAACAACTTCCATCCTCATCTGTGGTCAGGTTCCCTTCTAACCAAGAAGGTCCATCCTCATCTAGTGTAAGGAAGGATTCTCTGCCAGTGTCCAGATCTCATTTGTTGGGCCCTGCCCCCACAGGGACAGGGACTATCGCATTTAATCCAATTTTTGGAAGTTTTACCTTGTTAGAACTGATTTCACATTAGCTGAGCCGGTTTCTTGGGTGAAAGTGTTTAGACTGTTTAAACTGGAACGGATTGTTTTTTGGTGTTCAGAGTGTGAACACAGTACGTAGATGTACAATATCTTATTTATTGGCAGGGCCACCGTGTTTGTGACGCCTTGTTTTTTTTAGTGCAGTTGGAGGGCATGTTTTTCATAGTAACTTAACTTTTGGTTTTGTGAAGGGTGGGAGTTTCCAAAAAATGAAACCCCTGCCAGGGAAGAGGGGAAAGGCTCTGGATTCAATGAGGACCTTCATTCATCAGAGAAGGGATGTAACTTCCCAATATGGATGTCATTTTGCCCTGGCCCTTGAGCATTGCTTGCGCCCTAGCACACTAAAAATAAATCACAAGAAGACAAGAAAGAGGATGACGGCTGTAAGAGAAGGGAACAAATTGGAAAAGGAGGGTTTTGCTGAGCAGAAGCCAAGGCAAAGCAAAACAACAGAGGGAGGGGGTAAAAACAAGGAAGGAGAAAGACAACACTGAAAAAGACAAGAAGATGAAGAAAAAAAAACCAAAAAAAAAAAAAAAAAAGAAAAAGAAGAAAAAAAAAGAGAAAAAAAAAAAAAAAAAAAAAAAAAAAAAGAAAAAAAAAAAAAAAAAAAAAAAAAAAAAAAAAAAAACACACAGAAGAAGACGATGATAAAAGTGAAAAAAAAAACAAAAACAAAAGAAGGAAAGAATGAATAAACACAGAAGAAGAGGCCACAGAATAAGGTAAAGGAAATGAGGCTGCAGAAGACCAAGAGGAAAAAAAGAAAACATGAACACACAAACAAGAAAAAAACATAAGATGCATGTATGGGCTGTTTGGTGACAACAATATTTCATGCATTGTTAGGGGAGCAAGGAGGCCTGAATGGCGGGGGTTGGTTTATTGGCCTTGCCCACAAAGGCAAGGATATTGTGTTTAGATTCGTTATAGAGTATAGTAGCTCAAGGGAATTTGGTCCCTAGGTAATAGGTCTATTTTTTAAGAGGATTTTTGAAAGATTATATTTTGGCTTGTGTTGAAACTTGAGATTAGTTAGAGAGTTATAATATCTTGAAGGATTTTGGTTTCTTGTAGAGGATTTTTTGAACATTATATTTTTGCATGGTGAAATATTTGAGTTTCCATAATTCTTCTTTTGCCTCAAGATACTTTTTCGTGTAAATGGCAAGGCCACATTGTGACACACCCCTTGTTTTTTATGATGTTGGACTGCTGTGGGGAGCTCTTAAATGATGTTGTGAAATTTCAACTCTACTATTTCTATCCAATGTTTTGGATGTTTTTCAAATTGTGCAATACATGGTGTATTTTGACGATTTTATTGTTGACCTAAATTTCATAGAATTCTTTTGGATATTAGAGTTTTCCTTAAAGTCACCCTGTCTTTGGGCCTCCTTTCACCCTGTATCCCCTGTTTGAGTGAGGTCCGCAAAGTAAGGAAATTTTATTAAATGTGGGTACGAAATGCTGAAACTCAACGCTTAATGCACAAGGTTCAAAACTAATGATAGTAGTTGTACAGGTAGGAGCGGTGAACATATGTGTAGCACTAGTGGAGGCGCTCAAGAGGGATCAAAACAGGATGAAACTGAGTTTACCCCCAAAAAATGGTGCATTTCTGAGTTTCACATCCCCCCTCTTAATGCTAATGTACTTTTTTTCAGGGTTTTTTAATCTCACCCCGTTTTGGACCAAACTCAGGGGTTCTGGTGCTGTGTTTTCCTGACTTAAAGGAATACTGGTTTGCAATGTGGGTTGTTGTGATTTTGGGATTGTAGAAAAAGTTTTCATTTACACGGTAATTTCCCTTGGGTTGAAAGAGTGGGTGTTGCATTAGCTTCAACAATCAAGCAAGACAACTTTACAACCATCCTGATCAAGGTAAACACTTTGAAATACCATAGGCCGTGGCACTTATAGTTGGCCCAAAGATGTAGAAATTGACTTAACTTCTTGAAGGTACTACTATGTAGTTCCTGCCTGAATTTTGAATGTCATGATGCCATGTTCGAATTTGTGTGCACATGAAGAATGAGTGAAAGATATGAAAACCACAAAGAAAAATAAAATTGGACAATGAAAACATGGCATGCAGAAATATATTTAATTATATATAGATGTCAAAGTAATTCCAGAAAGGCTCAAATATTGGAGTGAATTCTGGGAACAGTGTGTAATACAATTTAACTCTTCATGAATATTCGTGATGGATAATGAAAGGAATAATTTTAAAGCAAGTAATATTTGACCTAGCTATGCTCCAAATAACCACCTATTTTGCATGTAACTTGGTCCATTTGTTGCACTCATATCCCTGGTTACTACTATGTGGTGATATTAATGGTCAGCCTGGAGCCAATGTGGAATTTCAATTTGGTTTCAAAACCTAGGTGAGGTTTTGGGTGGGATGAGCAAGGGTCTTTTCAAGTGTCATATGGTTCATGATTTTGAAAGCAACCTTCGGTTTACAACATCAAACTCTTGAAGCTGATTTCATGAGCACTTGGGTTCATTGTTTGGGTGTGTTGAAAGAGAAGCTTTGCACTCTACCAATTTACCGAGTCCAAATGAACCAATGAACTAAACTTTGCCCAAATTCAAACCTCTTCCCATATCTCTCTGCCAATATCTGCCCACCTCCTTGGTAGATTCCAGATTTGGGATCCTGGGTAGATTTGAGGGTTTGTTCAGGTTTTCCCAAAGTACAATAACCAGCACATCGAAGTAAGTTAGAACATGGCAAGGCTTAGCAAATAGTCTACAAAGTTCCTAATGATGTGGGAGAGTCTCCCATGAGTGCCAATTAGGGCACATGATGGCCATTGGTCAGACCTGGATTGCGGTTATTAGTTATTACTGACCTGGCCTGCTCGGCTAGCTCCTCCCAATGGTCCAGACTCCATACTACGAGGAAAAATGAGGAAAACTATATAGGTGAGTCCCCAAGCTCAGAATTTGCTTATTACTATTAACCCTAAAAGCTTAGGGTAGTACAATATTTTCTAGATGTGTTTAGAAATGACATTTTCGAAAAATAAATTGAAAGGCAATTCCAAAAAGAAGTTATGAATTTAAAATTTGAACTAAATTTGGTTACAATTTCGATGGCCTTCCAAATTTCCCTTTCATAAAAAATAAAAACCAATAAAAATAATTAAATTAAATTAACACAGGTTTACTTAAATTAAATACATAAAGGCATTGGGCAAGCTCACAAAGCTAGTAAACAAGCAACGAATTAAATGCGGCACAAACTAATTATATGCTCATGTAATGAGAACTTTTAGTCACCTAGTTATGTTTCTCATTGTTAGGTAGTACTACAGATTTATCTTCTCCTATTCAATGTGGGTAGTTAGTGGGGTCCACGTGAATTCCAGCGCAAACCTGGAGCGCCAATGGACCATGGCCATTTGCTTTGATTCTATTCCAAAAATGGGGATTCTTCAAACTTTTGGGTATGGAGTGGGGTTTTAGTTTTGCTTTACGCTAAATACCCACCCAACCTCTTCATTTTACTTTAGCCCTCTCACACCCACCCACAAGAAAAAAAGGGGAAGCCTCGTCACTCCATGATGTGACTTGTGATTGGTTTGGTTTGGTTTGCTGTATTTTTGTGTTGTTGTTGTTGTTACAAGAGCAGGTTTTTCATGGAGGATTTTTGCATGTCTAGGTTATCGTTTCTCCCCTTGGAATCCAAACTAATATGAAGAGTTTTTTTGGGTTTTCGAGTGTGAAGTTTGTTTTGTTATTTTGTTTTGTTGTGTTGATTGATTTGAGATTTTTTTGAGAACTTGTTTTGTTGCAAAGTTTGTGTTTAGGCATTTGCATCACACTTTTTTTTTGTTAGGTTGTTTTGTTGTAATTTGTTGGGTTGAATTCGTTTGAGCTTTTGTTGAGTTGTTGTTGTTGCAAAGTCTGTGTTGTTGATACTACTTGTCTGCATCAGGATTTTGCATCACACTTTTGCTAGTATTACAGCTATAGAAGATTTGCATTCTGGGTGATGAAGCTTTTGTTGTTGCGGGGTTTTTGTTTTGTAGTTTTTGAGTTTCGTGAGTGTGAAGTGGATGAGCGAAGAGCTTGTCAAAGATTTGGAGAATTTGTGGGAATCTGTAGAGACTTTGTTGCAGTAGTTTGCGGTTGATTCTTGGCAGCATCTGTTTGTTGTTGTTATTGTTGTTTTTCTCGTGATCTATTCACTTTCTGGATCTGTTGAGACCATGGATATCGTGATTCGGAAGGACCCAATAATTCGTGGATGCTAAACTTGCTGCAACTGTGATCCAGCAGCTCTTAGTTTTGGTCGGAAGGTTGTCTCTCTGTGTCTTTTTCTTTGGGTTGTGTGTCGTACAAAGGATTCAGGAAGAAGAGTAAGGTGATGTTAAATTGAGGCTCAGGACTAAAGTCGGAGAGGTTTAAGTTTTCGTACTAAGTAGGAAAATGGAAAGTATTGGAATTGAGCCTTGAAGATTTGGTCATGTGGAACTCTTGAAGAAGAAGAAGAAGAAGAAGGGCAGAAAACCAACAAAAAGAGGGAGAGAAGAGGTTTCGCATGAAAAAAATTGGAGATGATAAGCTGTTTGTCGATCAGTCGGAATTCGGATGAGTCTCAAATCCCCTCTCCAGTACTTGCGCGACGGCGGGTGCTCTTGTAGCAGCTGTGGATTGGAGGATTGCAGGCACAGACAAAAGCGAGGAATCGCAGCAGCATGGGTTGCTTGTCGAGTAGCAGGTCGGACTCCGCATTAGATAGGCTAAGCGCCGGTTTGAAAGCCACAAGAAATCAGAGCTGGGTGATATTGTGCGTGTGTAGGGTGATATTGTGCGTGTGTACGGGGCTGATGCTGATGTCTGTCATGATCTTCTCTCTCCTGGAGACAGCGCTGGAGGTCTCCGACTCCAAACGCGCCCAGCTATGGGTCTCTTTGGATGCCCCACATCAGGTGGAGTCTATCAGGTACCCATTCAAATGCCCTTCAAACTTACCAACCTTGAAACTGCTGCTGGGACGGTTGCAGATTTCTCTAGTTTTTCGCAGATTGTCTAGTTTTAGGAACATGGTTGTATGAGATTTTAAAGCTACTTTGACGCCACGCCCAGTTGGTGAAGTCACTGATGCTACCTTGTTCCGAGGCAAGAATACCATACCTGCCACCATGGTTTGATGCTTAACAATTCCTAGAATGAAAAGTTGACAAAGCAAAAAAATTCAGAAGCAAAAGTGCAGGAAAAGTTGGGAATCGAACTCCTAAAATGTAGTTCATTAAACCACAAGATTACACCTTTTGTACTTACTCTTGACTGTAGAAATTCTGGAATATTAAACTGGGGTTGCTGGATCCCATCTATTGGCAGAATTTGCTGAATGTGAGTGGTGGGTACAGTAGTGGATGTCTATTTTACACAAGAGCTTGATGTTTCTCATGGCAGTTTACAATCAAGTCTGACAAGGACGATGCCAGCTTCAAGCAGAAGTTCTGTGGCCCAATTTGATGATGGGACGAAGAATATGGCAAACAGCAATCTAACAGCACTCCAAGGCCTTGGAAGTTTGTTGAGAAAGGGCACACGAGCAATGGAGGAGATGATAGTGGCACACATTACAGAGAGCACCAGCAGTGATGAATTGCAAATGTTTTTAAGAACCTTGCATAGAAGTGGGGCAACAGCCAAGGCTGATCTTGTACTTCTTTTCCCTTTCAGTCCACTGCCTTTGTCTATGCTAGATATCATTGAGGAGGAGGAGGAAAGCTTTCGGCGACTTATTGCAACAGTTGTTGATCCATCTGCAGTAGTCCAAACACAGCCAGCGAGTTCTTTACCACAGCCTACAACACTGTCACCATTCAATACAATGTCATTCAAGCTTGCTGCCTTGGAGCCACATCTTGATGACGAGATCATGGTGTGGGGGAAATACAGTAATATCCTTGAGGACTCAGCACCAGATTGGGCTGCTTGGGGAAGCATTGTGGCATTTGACATGCAGGAGCTTGATCCCCACAATTCGTTGGAAGGCTTCTTTGATACTCCCCCAGCACAGCTCCGTCGTTGGGTTTGCTATGACATGCTGCTGGGAATGGTGAAGTCAAAGTTCCAAAATGTGCTCTTGACTCCAGTACAGGGAGTGCTTGTATTAGGGGATGCCCTAGCATCAGTGCGCAAAAAGAAAACACTATATCTTACTGCTGAAGACCAGACTTGGAGCACTGCTGAAAAGGAGCCAGTGATGGATGCAAGTGCAATGGAACTGCAAGGAAGTCAAAATGGTGACAGTTTGACATCGACCAATGCAGTGCTCAAGGGAGTCAAGGGTGGAGCGTGGAAGGGAAAGAGGCAACAGCTTCTGATGGACAAGAGACCAAGGAAGTTTGCTTCTGTACAGGATAAGAATCAGGGTGATGAAGGAGATGAGATACAGTCAGAGCAGGAAAAAGTAGCTGCTGACTCACAAGTGGAGGAGGATACCTTAGAAAGTGTGGAAATGGAAGCTGTGGAGGCAAACCCAACAAGTCTGAGTGGAGTGAAAAAGAAGGCCAGTATGTGGAGGCAAGCTGGAGGCTTGATGCAAAGTGTGTATGGACTACAATTATGGCACACTCTGGATGCAGAGGACAGGAAGAAGTTAGTGGTGAACAGTGAGGTTGTCATGGGTGCACTACCCTATGTCCGAGGACTTGCCAACAAAATGAGCACCGAGATTGTGAGAGTAGCAGTGGAGAGAAGAAGTCGCAGAACATTCCATGACAAAGCTATCATGAATCTCTTGGTACACAAGAGTAGTGTGCTTGGGAAAAGGGTTCTGGGTCACTTGAAACTGGTCCAAAATCAAGAGTCCAGTGTTCACTCACTTCTGGGATCCCAGCAACCTCATATCTTTTGGAGGAAAAAGGCAGGTGGTGCACCATATGCAATCATCCAAGGTTACACAAGATCAAACTTTGAAAAATCAGGGTTGACGAGTGGTGACAACAATATCATGTGTGATGTTCTCCACAGCATTTGCCAATCCTCTCAAGCATCGCAATTGTATCAGGACTGTGTTAGAGCAGATTTTTAGTTAGAATTGTCACTAAATGCCCTTCCAAAATTGACCAAGGAGCTCAAAACATCTCTACACATTTTTGGAGAATCTCTGATTTGGGGCAACAACTGGGTTCCTGTAAATTTTTGGAGGTCTTATTTGATAAGATCACCCTACAAACATGTTCCATAGACTCTTGCCAATTCCTCTGGCAGATGCACATTTTTTACAAAGAAACTGGTTACTGCAGCCACCAAAAGCATTAGTGCAAACAGCTTCATTCCAAAAATGTTGTTGTCCTGAAAATGGTGGAATACTAATGCTTGATTATTCCCCAGACTACCCATAAACTTGCTTCCAAATCTTCAATTGCCAACTTAGTCCATCTGGGTTAGGGATCTAAGACACAATTGCAATTCAGATTCTCTGCTGCCAGTGAACATTACACATTGCACAGACAAGTGCACACACATACAACCCACCTAGTAGCATTACTAAAACAATGAGATGATGATCTGAATCCAAGTGAACATCATACAAACATGAGCGACTCTACAGAGAAGCCAAGTGAGAATTTTATGAAGACAAAACATTTAGGAGGCACATGAATGAGGCATGGCGAAGAAAATCTTCACAGGTATTGAGAAACTTATGATTTAATGCACCTTGAATAGAATTGGGAAATGACCCAATAATAAGAATATATATTGAGATTTAGGATTTGACCATATTTATGATTGAAGGCAAATGTGAATAGAATTGAAAAACTACCCATTGATGAAGATAAAGAGATCTCAGATTCAAAGGACCTGCAAAGAATTGAGAAATGACCCAATAATAAGGATATAGGGACTTCAGATTTGAAGGCATATCAGCAGATGAAGACCCAATCCTTCAATTGTTGGTGCTGTGGCCTTTCTTGTAAAGAGGTGATTACAAAGTAGATGGAGGGACACATGAAATGCACATTGGGGATGTTGCTGAATGGCTAGCAAGGTTTGATAAAAAGCATTTATTGTCCCAACCATTGGGTTACATTTACAAACACATGACACAATGTGTATTTTGCATAGTTTAATCCTCAATTGTTGAAATTCTGGGAAATTCAATTTGAAACTACTGAACCTCATTTTCTAAAATTAATAAATATTTAACCCAAAAAATTCAAATTGTTAGTCATAGCTATGGTATATTGGCTTTGTCGTAGGCACCTTTTACATGTACTTGAGTGAGGAAAAACAATGCCTTTTTAGAAAGGAAAGTCTTTTTTCAACTCAATTATTAGGCTTAATGTCATTATGCAATGAGTTAATCATAAATCTATGTCTAATTTTCTTAGGCAGTCACATTCAACAATGTTGCCTTGAATATTATCATAGGCATTATTAGGTCTACAACCACAAAGAGAATAAGGTTACCTTACATTGATCTGTGACACATAGCATATTCACGGTAAAGAAGAAGTCCATATTCAATGATATACAACTTTGTGGTTTCATCTAGTTCTTTATATAAGTTATATACTAGTGTGGCATGTTCCTCTGGCCCAAGTGTGAACATGACCCTGACAATGGAGCCCAAGTGTGGAAAAGCTATTTTTAAATTTTAATTAATTTCTAGTGACAAAAATTAATCACAATTCAATATCACCCCAACCTTAGGTCCGAAAATTATGAAATCACCTAGTAGAATAGCCACTCATAAAGAGATTTCCAACAATACTAAGAACCTATCACAATTTTCTTAAAGATTTAATTTTGATTTTGTTGAATTTTCTTTGACAAAATTGTTCATTATTCAATAGCTCTTGCACCATAGGCCTAAACATTGCAAAAACATTTTGGTGCACCCCTACTCATGGATAACTCTCCAATGGTACCAAGAGCATAGCAAGAGTGCCAAGGTTTGAGGGATCTCAATATGACAAATAAAACAAATGAACTTACTTCCCTTAAAGATAGATATGTGATGTTGTTTGTCATAATTTGACATTCATGTAGTATGTGTAGTTACACATCCAAGTAGTATGAAAAACAATATTTTGTTGTAGTGATTATTTGGATCATGCAAAGGCACATAGGCATGTCTTAAAAAAAAAAAAACACAAACATGATTTGCATCACAACAATTTATAACTAATAAGATATTGTAAATGAGGTTTATGATTTAATATTTGAAGTTCATGCAGAAGAGGGTTTAAGGTTCAAAGTACATGTAGAGTAGTGTCTAACATTTAAAATAACACCCGTTGATGGTTTGTTGCATTAAAGTTACAATGGATAATGAAAGGCTGATTAGGTCAAAATTTTGTGTGTTTTAATTTGTTTGTGGGTCCAAACATGCTAAAGTATGTTAGTCCAATGTATTTGAGGTTTTTTTTTGGTAAAATAGCCATAAATCAAACTTTAATACATTGAATTTATGAATTTATATTTATTTCAATGATCGATAAGAGGAAGTTTTTCGATTTCATTGCACAATATTCAAAAAACACATGTTTTAAATGCATTTAAGTACATTATTAGGGATGCAAGGATAAGTAAGTATATGTCCCCTTTTGCAAAATAGGGTTTCAAATATATGAAAATAACACTTTTAGGTTGATAGAGCCTTAATATATATTATTGTACAATATATTTTCAACTTTTTCATACTAAAATCATATTAATCTATCATAGTTTTAATGTTAACATATGTTGAAAATTTTGAAAAATCAACCAATTTAGAACCTACTTTTTGTGCATTATTGTTATATTAAAATTCCTCAAACTTTATGTTCAACTTACCATAAACTTTATGGAGGGCTTTAATATGGTTTCATAATGAAACATAAAAAGGTTGTGAATATAATTTTTTATGTTTATTTCAAAAACAGATTTTTTTGAATGTGAATATATTTGGGACTATTTTTGTAACATACTTTAGCAAGCTTGGACTCTTGCAATTAGTAAACAAAATTTTCGCACTAAGAATAAAACAATGGGTGGGAAAATTTGTCACACATTTTGTTTCATTAATTGGTTTTGCAAAATTTTAATGAATGGGCAAGAAATATATAGTACCTTATTAGGACAAAAAACATTAATGAAAAGTTCAAGGAAATTTCATTTGAACTTGTTTAACATTATTCATCATTATGATATGATCTAATCATTAGACTAAAGGTGGAAAGTAGTTGCATATAAGGATAATCTTGTGATTCATGTTGCAATTTAAACTATTGTTTTATGAAATGTATTATTACAAGTTCCAATATTGATTTTAAATTAAAAAAGTGCCCCACATATCTACATTGTCTACAAACTCTCCTCACATATAGTTTTAGATTACTAATCTACCGAACTATAAAACATGTGTTTCCAATGTTGATT
>Ga0209611_10007669_pt1 | contig 17191 bp, 17 predicted proteins | sample S1TSphgellanicum_3_FD_187693 | JGI IMG/M metagenome (GOLD analysis project Ga0209611, IMG submission 187693) | Host-associated microbial communities from peat moss isolated from Minnesota, USA - S1T2_Fc - Sphagnum magellanicum MG (SPAdes) (version 2) | ecosystem: Host-associated > Plants > Peat...
GATGACGCATAGGAAGAAGTTCAAATAAAATATCACTATTGAATTTTGTGGGAAGACAATTCACAAACTCAATTGTGATGGCACCATAGTCAAAGAACTTTAATTTAAAAGAAGCGTGCGAGGTCAAAGACATTGCTTTCAATGAATTGAAAATGTTGGTGAAAAGAGTTGTTCGCAGCATATCCAAATGCAGAGTTTGCTATTTGACAAGCTGAGAATTCACACAAAGAAGGACAACCAAATCCAGAAAGGATGGGCCATCTTCATCAAAAGAATCATAAGGTTGATGAATGAAAACTCCGCCATTGGGACAAAAAACTTCAAGTCATGGGAAACTGGATTGGGCTATTCTTTCATCACGATGCCTTTGTAGCAATGTTTGCCATTGATACAGTTGTGCCAGGTGTTAGAACAATATATTGAAAATTGTTGAGTGCATGTTCACCAATGATCCGATACCTACCATTGGTGACCATCCAAAACATCCTTTCAAAGTTGACATCAGGAACTTGATAAACAAAACTTAACACAATGTTGTCATCAACATAAGAAACATCCTTATAAACATGTAGAGATCTTCACCAAAATGCAAACATTACATAGAAGATATTCTCAATCACTTGGACAATTCCAAAATCAAATACCAAGATGGTAAGATCTGGTTTTCCTATAGCAAGGAAAATAGCCATTGAAATTTAAAAGAATGCAAATATCAAAGCAATATCATACAAAAAACACAAAAAAACCACTGCATTAGGAACTCAAATTGAGAAATAGATGAAGAACTATAGCTAGAGAATTCCCTACAAGACACAAAAAGACAAAAAAATTACTATTAGTAAAATAAAATGACAAGAAACAATAGCGCAAGAAAGGTTAATCCCATGTCAAGGGTAAGCATGGATTAGAAAAACTAAATTGGAGAACGGATAGAATTATCCTCTACCATAAAATCTCATCAATGTAGCTGACAATGCAATAATAATAATAGTACTAGCATTAGATAAAAAATTCAACATTTCCTTTCACAATGCATTCAAAAATATTGACAACAATCCCAACATTGGACATAGTATGGCATTGAAAAAGCACATAAATGTGTAAGGGAAACAATGAACCTATTGACATTAATGGAACAAGAGTATTGGAGGGTGATATTCATTGAAGGAATGACCTAATTCTAGAAAGGCATAGTAAATATGTCGTATTGTCACTTTAGCAAACCCCAAAAATTAATATCATATTCAATCCATTTGGGGATACTCCATATGATTGATTCCCAAAATGCCAATACGCAGGGAGAATTGTTATTGGAACAATAATAGGAACGAGCTAGAAAAAAGAAAACTATGATGTCCCTGGATGTAAAAGCTCACCAAAGTGGGGCCAAATAAAGAGCCAAAGAGATCCCGATGGGCATATCATTTGGTCTAGGATGCTTTTAAGGCCACAATACTTATTTTCTAGCTAACTAATTTGTTTATTTGTATTCTAGCTTTGTATTCAAGCCTTCTATTGTTGCCTTCTATGTGTTTCTTTTCTGTTCTTTATAATCCCCTTGGAATCTCTTTTCCCTTGGGACAATTTCAATGCTTTCACCAATGGGATTGCATGATTCAAATTGAAGGTGTGTATGGGACAATGTTCTATTGTGGCCATCATCTAGTTTGTGTTAATGAACATAATGTACATGAGCACGTCATAAGCCCAAAAATAATTGAATGCTCATGGAAAAAACGTTTTTATGTCAAATTTTCCCACGAATATATAAATATGCTCAAAGCAATAGAATGCAAAAAGTGAAATGAAACTTATGAAAAATCCTATGAAATCATGTCCAATGGCATCTTTAATTTTCCCACTATTTGTAAACAATGATCCCATCTAGGATGTCGCAATTTTTAATAATCCAATGTAAGTAAATTTGAACCTAAGAAAATATTAGCAAAAGCCTCCAAAAAGTTGTGTGTCATAATTTATTTATGTTTTATAAAAACTTGTACACATGATTAGTATTTTTTTAGGGACCAAACCATTAATGGAACATAAAGAATTGATAAATGATTTTTTTATCAGGCAATAACTACATGAACATGTGTGTAGGAAAAAAAAAATGATATCACCACACGAACCATATCCCATTCGAACTCAAATTCTTATCAATTATAAAAGTTGAGTTATATAACCTAATTTAAGAACAGTTAAAAATATGTTTGCCAAATCTTATGAACATTGCCACATTATCAGGGTAACCTTGAGATGTCATGCCACAAAGTGCTTCACATGTAGGAAAAAACTTCCAAGAATGCTAATAGAGTTAATAATTGATTTCATGCAAAAATAGCAAATAAACAGTTATCATCAATTTACATTCCAACAACTTTGAAATTTTAAATTAAAACCGACTAACTATATTTTGTTGAATTTCAAAAAGAAACATAGTTAGCTACAAATTGGTTAACGTGAACAGAAAGATTGGAACCACAACAAACTATCATGGTTTCTTGGAAAACTTTGCTTGTTCACAGTTCACAGTGACATTAGGTTGTAACATTTGAGTGGAAACAGGTGGTTCTATAAGTACAAGTTGTTGAAAGAAAACTAGATCTGATTGATTCAATAGTCTACAAATGTCGAAAGAAGACCATACAATAGTGGGGTCAAGTCCTAAGAGAAGGAGAAGGACATTTTTTTTGTGGACGACTTCAAAGCAACGTTCGAAAAGAAAACAAATGGCAGAATCAAGGAAGAAAAGCCTTTAACTTCAGCACTAGGAAGTGATAGAGGAGGAGGTGAGTTTAATGAAACCTTTTTTTCATGAGGAATGAACGCATTCAAAGTTCTTCACACTGGCAAGAAAGTTTTTCAAGGTTGCATAAATTCACATATTTGTTTGTTTCAACTTTTTAGGCAAAACCATCTCCAACTTAGACCAACACAACCCAAGAAGCAAGTTACTCTCCACTTTTCAATTTTGATTTCAATTTTGGTTTTGACCTTAAAAAAAACATAATGTTTTCCAGACAACATAAAACTTCTTGGATGAATGCTCACACAATAAACTTCAGAAAAGGTCAAGTAACATTCCTATTCAGATATGTTGAATGCTTACTAGAATTCATAATTAGTGCTTCCCAAAACACTAAAGAGTTCAACGAAGCCATTCAAAATAGTTTAAACAAATAACATTTTCAAAATAATCAAATTTATATATTAATTATTTTTGAATGATTTTTCAGAGAATTCAGATCTGAAATGACCTTTGGGTTTTCATAAGATTTCATGAACCAAAAAACCCTTGGAAGCACTCAGTTAGTGTTTACTAAAAAATGTGAGCTCACAAAGAAACTATGGTCATTCAAGCTTTTCCATTATAAATAGCGCATTTCAAAGCTCAATGGATATCTTTGCAACAAAAGAAGGCACATAGACAAACTTTTATTGTCTTTTAGTTGACATGGATTGTGAGGTCCAAGATTAACATGAATTGAGCTCCTACAAACGAAGGGAGCTCTTGTGATGTACTAATGTGGAAATTTGGGAGGATTTTTCTAGGATGATTTGGGGTTAGGGTTAGACAATTTTACAATTAAGGTTAGTATCAAGATGGAGGGTTTAGAATTATAGGTTTTAAGTTTATATATTGACAAGATTTAGTGATAAGAGTGAAAGGATTGAAGGCTTTAGGTTACAAAGATTAAGGATTTTGGAATTCATTAATTTTGTTTTTTGCGTTCAACAATTTAGGGTTAATTATTTCAAGATTTAAGGTTTAAGATTCAAGTATTTTGGGTTTTAGGGTTCCTAGATTTAAGTTTTAATTATGAGATTCATGATTTTAGGGTTTCGTTATCTAGGGTTTGGATTTCTAGGATTTACTATTGAAAAAGTTGTTTGATATAAACACATTGTTTATGGTGAAGGTCTCATCATTCACATCTCTTTAAAACGTAAGTCTTAAACCTTGAAACCATTTTTTTTCTTCAATGTGCTCGAAAATGTGTTTCAGTATGATGCTTCAACGTTTGTTGACACCGACTAAGGGAAACTTCCTCATATTAGTCAGCGCCAATAAGGCCACCATCAATACAAAACTTGCTTGTTATGTAAGCTTTTGTTTCAAAAGAATTTATTTTTTGGTCCCCCAAGGTTGCGTGTTAATCATATTTTATTTCCTTAGTGTGCTCGCAAATGTTTATCAATACGATGTTTTGACATCAATTATGTTGTAACCCTAGCCTTCGGCTCGTGACCAAGGCAATGGCTTGCAAGATTGCAAAACGAAAGGGAGACCCACGAGGCACATCTTATACTCCCGGGAGTCCAGGAGAGTGAGAGAATGAACCCTCACACTCCCAAGGCAACTCCCACTTGGGGAGTTAGAATCCCGAAGGACTCCCAAATCTTAAAGGAAAAATTGCAGGGGTCAAAACCCATTGGTTTGAAGAGTTCTTTATATCATTGAAAAGATATTAAAAAATAGATATCTAAAATGGGATTGCATCACCCATTTGGACATCTGAATCACAAGTTATGGCCAAAGAAAGGTCGGGAGTCAAATTGGCAGTTTAACTCCCGACCACTAAAAGTCAGGAATCGACCCTATTTCCTTACATTCAGGTGGCGTGCAACATATAGTTGGAAATATCTCAATGAGGGTTATAACTTTGCTTTAGACCTCATCTCAATAAGAGGTCTACACACAAAATTATGGGGCCCCAAATTTGCAAGAGTCCCAACTTTGGGAATTTTGGGATTCCCATTTGGGAGTCCCAGGACAAAATGCCATTTGGATGTGGGCCTCGTGGAAAGGCACAAAGTATACTATAAAGGCGAAAGTGGTGGCTTCCCCCAAGTTTGGGCCGTGGTGAATCTTGTGAGTCCAAGTTTGCCCATGGTTCGTCCTAGCACCAAAAGTGCTCAAACTATGCATTAACCAACTTGTTGTTTGGTGTGTGCAAGTCCAAGTGAGTGATTGAAGTGCTTGTCAATCTTCTTAGTCCCATCCCGGAGCTCCAGCATGCCCTTCTACCCTTGAAGTGCTAAGAACTAGGGAGTGTGCCCCAACTTCCTACTCTTTTATTGTTTTCATCTTAGACTCACATTTGAATCTATTGAAGAGGTTAGGAACGCGTTAGATTAGCATTGACTGAGGAAAATATCTTCATGTATGTCAATGACAACTAAAGCCGCCATCGCTATAATCCTTGCTTTTAATCTAAACTTTGGTTTCAAATGAGTTTTTTTTTTGTCTACCAAGGTTTTGTGACATTCGGTCAATAACGACTAATGATAGAAAAGAGAATTGATCATTCTAAAATATTGGAATTCAATTATTTGTTGACCTTAAGTTTAGGGTTGGCTCCAACTATTATGTGTTGTTTGTATTCATCCCATTCTACAGGTCGATTTGTAAGACCTTTCTGCTATGGATACATTGGTCATACCTAGTATTTATGCATTCACTTCTCAACAAGAGGTCGGTTTTAAACCTTTAACTCAAATTGATTGTCCTTCTTTTTTTCATCAATGAGTTTTTGTATGTTGTTTCAACCTCAGTCGATGCCAAATGATAGGAATTTAACTTTACTTGTAAAGGTGTATCCAAACTTCACCTCTAAACCTTTCTAGGATGTTTAAAGAAGTAGCGATGGAAGTGTTAGTCGACACCAACTCACCCTTCCATCGCTACAAAGGTCCCTTCTTGTGATAGACAACAATGAATTGAACAAATTTCTTTGGTTCGTGGAGCCAAAGTTAGATGGTCTCAAAAATAATTAGTCGGTGATGATTAAAAACAAAAAGACTAATGTTTTCCTGTAGATAGTTTGTCTTTTTGTTGATGTGCTACTATTTATGAATTCAATATTCATTCAATGTACGATATTTAAATTTCTTGAATTACTTCTACAGCCAATGCCAACATCATGTGAAAATGTTATTCGAGGGATCCATAACAATAACAAGTTCAACACAAACAAGATCTTGGAAAAATTCAAGATCTACCCAAAAAAAATCCTAGATGAACATTCCTTTGTGAAGGCTCATGGCCATGCCTAATGTTAGGCTTGCGTTGAAGATTGATGTCCTCAAAATGGAGTAAGCCTTTCAAATGGGTTATAAGCAGGGGGAAAAAATGTTTTTCGTTTCCCCCACAAATTTGCAAGGTTAAAAGATATATGTCTCTTCTATTAAAGCATTGTGGGGGCCTCTGTGGAAAGAGAAGAACGACATGTTTGAAGAGGTCTTGCAAGGAAACATGGATATAAGGCCCTCTTTGGAAAAATGTTCCACATATGGGATGGGAACCATAGATTACAAGCGTGGTTCCCATATACAGAAAGAATACCCATTCAATATGGATTGGCACATATGTGTTGACATTTTTGTTTTTGATAACAAATCTAGTATTGCAACCTTAGCCTTGGGCTCGCGACTAAGGCAAGGGCTTGTGAAGGTGCGAGCAAAGAATGAACCAATGAGTCACATTTCATGCTCCCAGGAATGCAAGAGAATGTGGGGGAATGAACCTCCACACTCCCAAATGAGCTTTTGCTTTGGGAATTATAGTCCCAATGGACTCCTAAATTTTTAGAGGGCAATTGCAAGGTCAAAACTCACTGGATTGAAAAGTTCTTTATATCATTGGAAAGCTCTTGGAATGTAGATGTCTAAAATGGTCTTACATGACCCATTTGGATAATCAAACACAAGTTATGGGCAAAAGCAGGGCCAGAAATCAAATTGTCAATTTGACCCTCGACCACTAAAAATCCAAAATCGCCCTGATTTCCTTGTGTGCAAGTGGCATGCAACATATTATTGAAAAGCTCTTAACAAGGGCTACAACTTCACTTTAGACTTCACCTTAATAGGAGGTCTACACACAAAATTATGTGCTTCAAAAGTTGTGAGAGTTCAAATTTTGGGAATTTTGAAACTTCCACTTGGGGAGTCCTAGGACAAAATGACATTTGGGTGATGGTCCCATGGCCAAGCACATAGTATATTATAAGGGGGAAAATGGTGGCTTCCCCCAAGTTCGGGCCGTGGTGAGTCTTGTGAGTCCATGTTTGCTCATGGCTCGTCCGTGCATCAAAAGTGCTCCAACTATGCACTAACCAACTTGTTGTTTGGTTTTTGCAAGTCCATGTGAGTAATTAAATTACTTGTCACTCTTTCTAGTCCCATCCCGGAGCTCCAGCACCCCCCTCTACCCCCGAAGTGCTGTGAACCAGGGAACGCACCCCAACTCCTTTTCCTTTTGTTGTCTTCACCTTTGGACTCACAATTGAGTCCATCAAGGAACTTGGGGGTGCATCATCTAGCCCCGTAGAGCTCCTCATAGCAATGATGGAGCTCAATAAATAAATTTTCATTCCCCTTACATTTCCATCTATTAATTTGAGGATAAGACTAACCTTTGATTTATTTGTTGTAATGCAAGTCCATTGAACTTGACCATGTGAAACCATCTCTGGTCCACGAGTTTTTTATAATTCAAAACATAGGAATGATCCCCTTGTAATAATTTAAGGAAGTCATCCCAGAAGAACAATTCAAAAAATGTGAGGCAAAAACAAAGAAGACTTGGTATAACCTCACATAGGAGGTCTTTTTTTATTACTTGTACAAGGTGAGTCCAATTCCTTCACATATTCCAAAACCAATACTAGCTTTAAAAGTTGAATTTACTCTCTTCACACTAACGCAATTTCAACTATGCAAAGGGAGTTGGCCATGGTAGTTGATATTGCCCGTCAACTTTATTACTCCGATGTTGTCGACCCAACTCTAAGGGACTTGAACCAGCTAGAGACACTGAAGGCAATGGATGTAGTCCAAAAGGAGTACATGACAACTTTCCATAAACAACTACCAATATGCGATCCTTCACTAGGCCCAAAGTTTATGCACAAGGTTTATATACATTATGACATGAATCCAGAACTTGAAATGTTTACCAAAAAACTTCAAATGCTTGTGTCGGCTTGTGTTACCATAGACTATAAACTTTTTTGGCTCGAGCAGTGGAATCAATTTGGAGTTTTGAAGGAAGCTCAAAAATTCCCAAAGCAAGATTCTCATAAGCAACATTTGATAAAGGGCTTCATAGAGCCACTTTTTGGCACCATGTTTGATTTTCAACCATGTTCCTCATCTTGTTTTTGAGTTCTTCTTTGGAATGTTAATCAAGTTTAACTTTATCATCATCTTCATGGAATTTTGTAGCTTGAGGTGGAGGTAATCAAGTTGTTTGACTCCACAACACGGGACTTGAATGTTACAATTGATCAATCTATGAAGGTCCTCTCTCTCATAGAGTATATTCAAAAGTGGAAACTAGAGTTATGGGTAATGACTTTCTACTAGGAGTTTAAGGTGAAGGAAGGAATCACGCGAAGGAAGACATGGGAGCTTCAATTTGGAGCAAATGAAGCTTTGAAACATGTGCTCTACAAGCGAAAAACCTCTGCACTCATGAATAATTTTCATTGAGTCCTTCAATTGTTGAGCTTAATAATCAGTCGGTGCTAATTGTGGTTTCAAAAAGGACCCCACCACTTCTACTAAAACTCGATTGACCTCAACTAAGATGTATTAGGTTCTCAACAAGGGTTCATTTAATGTTGATTATAATCCATTGATGCCTTTTGAGGCTTAGTAGTTAGTCAGTGCTGACTGAGGTCTCATGAAGGACCCAACAAGTTATATTATGATTCAGTTAACTCCAATTGAGATTAAATGCGTTTTCAACCGAAGCTCAATCATTGTTGCCTACGATAAATTGGTCTACCCTATATTGTCATAGTTGTGGAACTCAGTCAATGTCAACTGAACATTTCCAATGATGTTCTCGATAGTTGTTGTCAAGGTTTGTTCAGTGCTGAATTTTCAATTGCCTCTCAACAAATTGAATTCTACATGTACTTTTTGCATGTGCTTCTTTAATCAAATGCCATTAATGAAATCTTGGACTATTTAACATTTGGTGTGATCCAAAGTTTGATAGCATTAAGTTTTGAAAGGAGATTGTGAGAGATTGGGGTTCATCTCATCTTCCTTATTGCGGTGGTACCTTGATTGCCCTTTAAATTGCATTGCAGCTTTAGAGAAGACAAAGCGAGAGAAATTTGATCTAGGATACTTATAGAAACTTGCTTCCTCTCAAGCAAATAAGAAGGAGGATATCGATAAGAGGATGAAGAGGAAAAGGGATGTACAAGTTTATGGCACCCTAGGGCCCACTCAAACTCCTACTAACATTGAGAACCCGGACTATGATGTAAATTCTAACTTGTCTAAATTCCAAGATTCTTTTAACCATGTCAATTAGGAAGAAGACTCTATCAAAGCTCTCATGAATATGAGGGGTCGTGTTGTTGAACTATCATCCCACATTCGAAGGAGGAGATGACTTGTGCAAAAGTCACCTGAGACTTCAAATTAAAGATTTCATATTCAACCTCCTTGAAGCCCTGTACTCACTAGCAGTCACAAGACGGCAAGGTTGGTTACAAAGGCTTTCAACTTGGACTGGCCTTCCATGGTGAAGACCAAAATTTCAACAAAGAAGTGACCCCCTAGCTTTCAAGATGTAAAAGATTTCTTAATGAAAGTAATATTTATTCCAAACATTATTCTCCTTTAAATTCTTTATTTCTCTCATATTCATTAAACAATGTCATTTTGAATTATCGCAAGACTCCCCAAGGATAGAATGAACCTCATCTTCATTGAAGTCCTAGGGAATTTGCATCTCCCACATTTATTGGACCCTCTCTATATCATTCCAAAATGGAATGCAAGAATTGATAATTATGTTGTGTCTATTTTTGGAATTGCAAACTTGTATCTTGCGAAGGATGGTTGCATCCTCTTTTTTTATGATGATGACTTTTAGGTTCTGAGAGACATCAAGTCATATCTCAAGAACTACAACTTCAAAATTCATTCAGAGTTTGCAATGGTCAACAAAATGCATCGGACAAATCCCGAATTCCCGGAAAAAAAGGTAAACATTCTTTGAATTCCACCAAGGTTTCCTTTGTCCCCATGGGCTTCATACTAACATAACGCTCTTATGTCACAAACTCTCTTAAACATGGTGCTTCTTGTAGTTCACAAGAATGGAGGTTTTGCTTTTTCAAAGGATTTAATTGCAGCAAGAACACATGCTAGATGATGATGTGTTCTTCAATTGGACCACCCCAGATATTATGATAGTGTCATGGAATGGCTTGCCTTTTCAAGTTGGACACAAGATCCATCTTGATACTTTCCAATTCCTTTTCCCTACATTGTCGTCTCCTGATAGTCTAGTTGTGGACATTAATGTTTCGACAGGTCTCTTTCAATTCCATTTGCATTTACCTTTCTCCAATCTCATCTCTTTTTCTACTCAACTTCCTATCTCTCAAGTTGTATTTATTGTCTCATTAAAAGGTTTTCCATGAAGTAGGTAATTGCATGAAAAAGTGCAAAAATTTTGGAAAACAAGTTCTTCTACTTGGGCCAGACCTTGATGTGTATGTTGAGCTTTTGTAATACTCTTGGATGTTTTAGAGGAACAAACCAATCCAGCGGAGGAAGAAAATAGTGACCTGGATGTTCCTATGTAGAAGAAGGCCAGACTTGATCTTGATTATGAGTAAGTTTAACCTTCCCAATTTGAAGAATTTAAAGTGCGTTTTTGGTCAAGCCTTCATAACTAACAATCCATTGTTCGACATAAAGATTTGTTGCCTCCAAAACAAAAGGACTATCTTTTTTTTGCCCATGAAATTTTTTTTATCTAGCCCACCATCGAGTCTTTTGTTGCTAGATTATTCAAAGGCAATGGCTTTTCATTTTTCCAGTATGCCATCTCCCCATGTACAAAATATTTTCACATCTCATCTCAAACAATTGAATGATTCATTGATTTTAATTACAAATCCTAACAAATACAAATTACCTTTGTACATGCCATAAATCTAAATAAAATAGTGATCCAATAGAAGCAATATATGAATTGAGCTTCAAAGAAATTGAATTTTGAATATTTTTATCATTGAAACTTTAGGGAAATTAAATAAATGACCCCAATGTTGTGAAATTCTATTAAATAGTGACATGAAAAACATGGGTTAATACTCGTGTTATTCGGGAAATGCTTGTTTTATTGTGTTTAAAATTGTCTTATTGGGTTAACACTTGTGTTACTATGCTTGTACACGTGTTACTTACTTTCCTATGGAAAAAATTGCAATGGAATGGAAATATATTTCCAATTTGCCACACCTATATCATAAGTTCAAATTGGTATCCAATAATACAAAAGGATTTAGTCCTCCTTATCCTTATTTGTCTACTTTGAAAAGTTTTAAAGGATAATTGTTTGTGAATACTAGAGTATTAAAATATATTGTGTATCAAGATTGTTATTTTTGAAATTATGATGCCCAAAAGTGAATAGAATAAATAATTAATTATGGATTACAATTAATGTTTTCTTAGTTCTTTTGTTGTAAGTGTCATTTTTTGGGATACCAATGTAAGAATATTTATATAATTTTAAACCTACTTTTGACTCTTCAAGACATCTGGCTTTAGCTTCTAGACAGAATCCTTTTACACTTCTATCATAGATCCATGGTGTAAAGCATATGAACCCTCTTGTGTTATATAACCATGTTTCATGTCTCATCATTATATTCGCAACTTCTAGCACTTGGGATGTATGCATTTGTTATATACATTTATTACAGAATTCTCCAAAATGGAGTTCACAACCTTTTTATATATTTGAGATTAAAGTAGAGCTCAAAATTGTTATGCTCAAATTATATCATAAATATCTTATATGAAGCTTTACACATGGCTACAAAATTGTTATATTGGAAATGGGTCACACATAAAATCTATATGTTTCAATTCCAAATTCACATGTTGGCAATAGATCACAAATTCCTTATTGAATTAATTTGATCAATATTGGTTTAAAGCTAATTTTACTTTTCATTTTCAATTATTGGTCTATCTATAATGTCTTTAGATTTTTAATAATTTTAGAGCAGATCCTTAACTTGATATATATATGACCTTGCAGATGAGTTCATAATCCTTCTTTTGTAGGCATATCATAATTTTCAAATTGTGGATGAGTTCAATATTTTAGTGGACATAGATCACAAATTTCATACACATTACATTGTTGGGGACTCCAAAACTGTTTTGTTGGAAAAAGATGACAAATTTCATTTATATGACAAATAAGACAAATTGAATACTTTGCTTCTAGTTCTTCCCTATTTTGATAAAGTTGAATATGGACACATTCAATACATTTTTTGTCTATCTTTTAATTCTTTGATGTCCCTTTTTGTCACAACTAACATCTTGTCCTTGTCTTCTTCGCTTAAAGACGTTGCATCCTCCGTTTCATCGTTGTTCAAAACAATCAATAGTGCACCATTTTTCAAGATCTTTTTTTGGTGCAATGCATTGCATTTATGATTTTTTTCTCCTTGGATGCATGAAGATTGAAATTGTTTGCAAACTATTCCATTAGTTCTTCCATTGCGTTTGAATGCCTGCATCTTGACAAAGTTGTTTTGTTATTTTCACTGTCTATAATGCCAATTCACATCACCTTTTTGAGGGCCCCTTAGCAGAGTAAAGAACTTTTCAATGTTGATTTCTCTTGACATATGTCTTGACTTTGTTTTCCGTTATGTTCCCTATTGATTATATCCACTACGCATAGTGAGTAAAAACAACAAAACAAAATCTTTGGACTTTATCTTCTTCTTAATTAGGGCATGTATTATTTGTGGGACATTCAAAATTCTTACAAAAAATGGGTACTTACAATTTTTATGATGATCTTCACTTAGATGTGTGCATGTGGTAACAGACATAGAATGGTGACCCACATTCTTCTTGTTGCGATTCAACAATGACATGGTTGTTTGACCCACAACATCCTTTATCCATGTTATCTTCATCTTTTCCTTCTTTTGATGTCGATTGGGATGGTGTTCTTGGTTCATATTCCTCCTCCACTTGGGTTCTTCCTTCCTCCTCCACCAGGACTCCTTTTGTCTATTCCAACAATGCTTCCTTGTTTACATCATATTTTAAAATTGACAATTCATATTCGTCATCATCTAGATCACTTTCATTCTCTAACCACTTCTTGTGTGCAACTTTTACCAATGAATATTGTTTCGCTCTGCTCATCCCCAACAAACATTATGCTTAGAGTAATAAACGAATCCTGTAGTTTTGGTTTATCAATTCGAGTGGCCACAAATTGTCCCCTAAAGCTTGTTTCAAGGTGTTCACGAAATCTGAGTCAAACATTCATATTATGGTGGCATACACTTTGTATTCCTGCACATTATTTTTCGATGCCCAATATCCCACTCTAACACTATATTCTACATCTATCGATTTCATCTATCTTTGATCCATGTTGGACACAAATCCAAGTCTGGAGGAGTTTTAGCAAACATTCTCACATTTCTAAACTTACATTTACAAATGAAGAATTGCTAGTTCCACCATGCCTCTTTCTCATGATATACAATCGTTCATAACGTTCGTCTGTTATGTAATTATAATTTTTTAACGTTCTTCTCAGAGTCCAGGATGGTAACATTTATGGCGGTTAATCACTGACATTTTATTATTTGATCAATGATTGTTTATCTCAACAATCATAGCAAATATTTCTTCGTTGATCATTATTTTAATGCATGATGTTTCAAATTGTGCCACTTAACACCACTGTTCATCTTGAAATTTGAAGCCATTTTTCAATTCAAAATATCTTTCTAGATTTTGGTAGATTTTTATCACTAAACACATTGACTTTCTCTTTTATGTGAGAAGTACCAATTGCATATGCATACACATAATTTTTCATTCATTATTGCCTGCATTTTGTTTCTCAATTGTAGTTCACATTCAAGGTTTTATTTTCTCTTTCTTGTATTAGCACAAATGTCCATATAGTTTTCGTAGAATTCTTCTTAACAAAATCAATCTTTATCCGTAATTGGAATTGAATCCACTTTATTCCAATCAATTTTCCTTGGATTACATCTAATTTTCTACATATAAACATTGCATATACTAATTCTATTGCACAATGCAATTGAATAAACACTATTTTATCGTCAAGGGTTTGGACGTTGTCTTTTCCAATTATCCCATAATTCTCTTGATTTTGATGGCGGTCTAATCATCCATCGATTCACTAGCACTTGGAGGACTTTGTTTTTGTCATCTTGAAGGACCCATGCCCACTTCCCTCGAGTTGCATATAGTCTTCTTTTGAGTTTTGCAATTTCTATTGCTAATAATTCACATAGGGTGACCAAGTCTTCATTTGATAAATCTTTGAGAAGGCTAGTAAAATAATGTTTTGGAAGTGACTTTATAAGGCTTGCACATTGTTTCCAGAAATTCCATTGCATGTTTGAACATCACCCAATGATAGTCTTGAATATCATGTGCTATTGATTGGGGTTTCACCTTGGCTTGTTTGTAGCAATAAGTGGAGCTTGTTCTTTCGTCTTTTCGTTTGCCCATCGCTAAGCAGCCCACTCATTTGTGTTATCCACTTTGTTTTTTTGTAGGTTGCCCCATTTCTTGATTTTTAACAATCCTCATAAAGGGTCGAATCTATGGTCATCTTAAGGAATTCACCATGGTCATTCTATTTGCTCAAAAATTGTGTCCAAACTTGAATGCAACAATGCGTTTTCAATCATGCATTGAATTGTTAACGATAGCTTGCCAATAATTAGTGATCTATTTGCCGTTTTTGGAAGAAATCCAATTGAGATTTTAATATTGGGTAAGCCAATTAAGTATGTAAATTAATAATATTAGCTAGGAGGATACAAATAATTCTTCTAGGTTATAGGATTACAATATTATATTAGAGGTTTAATCATTGTAAGTGGATAGTATGATTTCGAAAATGTAAACATACAATAAAGAGCAAGAAAATGTAATTGAAATTTTATTTGGAAATAAAATGACTATGCAGTCATTGTATTAATCTTTTTTAAGCTTCTAGTTGAGTTATGGGGACTAATTGGGTATTGTATATGCATCCTTTGGAGTTCCAAGGATTGAATGGATATTGTAGATGCATCCTTTGTAATTACAAGAACAAAGATTTTTCAGGATTTTTGACAAGCAACTCCTATGTTTAACTTCAACCTTAATTCATATCAAAAAGTCTATTGAACAACAAATTACTACCAAAATTGGTATTTTGGTTTCTTGTTCAATTGTTGGGACATCTTTTGTTTTCTACCATTGTACACATCTTGTGGTTTTATGGCCAAGCCTATCATTTGATGATTCACATGTTGTTTTATCATTTTGTTCTTTAAATCTTGTGGTACCCAAGCTCACCTGCTTGGAGTTGCATATAGTCGTCTATTGGGTTCCATAAATTCTATTGAAAGGAGGCTCCCAAGGGTTACCAAATCCTCCATCGACAAATCTTTCAATAAGCTTGTAAAGAAAATATTTTGGAATAAGCTTGTAAGGAAATGTTTTGGAATCAACTTTTTCAAACTTTCCTGTTCTCATAAGAAATCCATGCATGTGTAAACATTGTCAAGTGGTAGTTTTCAATATTTTCTTTTGGAATGTTTACAGTTTGTTTGAGTAATGTAAGACTTTCTTTGTCAATATTCACATTTGCCCATTGTCATGTCACCTATTCATTTGTTTTGTCAATTTGTTTTTTCCATTTTGATCCCATGTTCTGATTTCTAGCAACTACTTGAGGGGGTCTAACAAGGTGGGATCTCTTGGATATTGCAATGGTGTTTTTATCGTTTTGCATATTCTATCTAGTATGCTTGAAATTAAAATGTATTCAATCATTGTTTCTAAGGTGTTTGGTGTGACCATTGCTATGAATTTTCTTTTTGCCATTGTAAAATAGATGTTTAGAAATTGCAAATGAGTTATAGCTATAGAAAAGTTGGAGCTAGGTAGTTCTGGTGGAGAGGGGGAAAGAATGCAATTTAATTTTTCAAGTAACAAGAATGTTCCAAGACATAAGAGGTTCGAAAGACTAAATTGAAGTAAAAAATAGGTTGAATAAAAAATGTGTGGTCTCATATTGTCTCAATTCCTTATGTGAACATAGCTCTTGGAGATGAATAGGTGGTGTTTCAATTGACACATGCCTTTCGGTTGTGAATAGGTAAAGTTTAGATTGACACATAACTCTTTGTTTTGAATAGGTTTTGTTCATCCTTTTTTTTCATCTATTTTTATTTTTCATCCATTTTATCCTTCAAGTAGCAAAAATGCTCATAAACATAAAAGGTTTAAAAGATTGAATTCAAATAAAAACATGTTGAAATGGTATAATGAATGTGCAATTTCATATTGTTTCCTAATGGGAACATACCTCTTGGAAACAAACAGGTGGTGTTTTGGTTGACACATAATTTTCAATTATGAAGAAGTAGTGTTTGAATTGACACATAACTCTTGGTTGTGAACGAGTTTTTTCCATCCTTTTTTTATCCATTTTATTTTTTTCATCTATCATAATTTTTCATCCATTTTCATTTTTCATCCTTTTTTTTTTCATTTTTGGACACATGGCAAATATTCTTCTATGTCATGAAATATTTTTTATTATGTGTCAACGGAATATTCTTACAAAAATTCAATCATGTTCACCTACTCATGCTCACTTGATCATGCTCACATTCACACATTCACCAAATAGTAATCCTTGATGCGAGAAGATGGGTTTTTATTTTCATCCATTAATTTCCCATCAGCAACATTGATGACCAATTGTACAGTGGAGGAATCGACTATTCGATATTCTGGATCCAAAATGAGTCAAATATTCACTAAGTCATGAATTTCGGTTATTCGTTTTGAATATCAAATTTTGGTTCTAGAACACAAATTTTTGATTGGCAATTCATTTTCAATTAAAAACCCTACGATCAAGATTTTGGTCTTAGTTGGGTCTTCCCCATTTTTGGTTTCAGTAGCTAGGGTGTCTTAAATTTTGGTTATTACTACTAAATCTTTGTTTTCGGGTTCCATCCACCAAAAATGAAATTTTTGTGTTTATTCTTTATGCATTTTCCAAGATTGTATGTTGACCCTATTTCAATATTGGCTAGATCCCTCCCCATTTCAATTG
>Ga0209611_10007670_pt1 | contig 17190 bp, 17 predicted proteins | sample S1TSphgellanicum_3_FD_187693 | JGI IMG/M metagenome (GOLD analysis project Ga0209611, IMG submission 187693) | Host-associated microbial communities from peat moss isolated from Minnesota, USA - S1T2_Fc - Sphagnum magellanicum MG (SPAdes) (version 2) | ecosystem: Host-associated > Plants > Peat...
AAGCGAGTCCGGCGGCGATCACGGCCTCGGCGAACTCCGCATTTTCCGACAGAAAGCCGTAGCCCGGATGCACCGCCGCGGCCGCCGTTTGTCGCGCCGCGGCCAATAGGTTCGCCGCGCACAGATAACTGTCGCGCGGCGCCGCCGGGCCGATACGCACCGCTTCGTCCGCCTCCCGGACGAACGCTGCGTGCGCATCGGCATCCGAATACACCGCGATCGTGCGCAGCCCGAGGCGCCGAGCGGTGCGCAGGATACGGCGGGCGATTTCGCCGCGGTTCGCGATCAGGACCGACTCGAGCACCGCCTACATCCGGAACACACCGAAGCGCGGCTGCGGCGGTATCGGTGCATTCAAGGTGGCGGACAGGGCGAGCCCGAGCACGTCCCGGGTCTGGCCGGGATCGATGATGCCGTCGTCCCACAGGCGCGCCGTTGCGTAGTACGGGTCCGCTTCGGCCTCGTAGCGCATGCGCAGCGGATCCTTGAACGCGGATTCCTCCGCCGTGCTCCAGGCCGCGCCGCGTGCCTCCATGGCATCGCGCTTGATCGTCGCCAGCACGGCGGCCGCCTGATCGCCGCCCATCACACCGATGCGGCTGTTCGGCCAGGAGAACAGAAACCGCGGCGAATAGGCGCGACCCGCCATGCCGTAGTTGCCGGCGCCGAAACTGCCGCCGATCAACACCGTGATCTTGGGCACGGTCGCGGTCGCGACCGCCGTCACGAGTTTTGCGCCATCCTTGGCGATGCCGCCGGCCTCGTACTTGCCGCCCACCATGAAGCCGGAGATGTTCTGCAGGAACAGCAGCGGAATGCGGCGCTGACAGGCGAGCTCGATGAAGTGCGTGCCTTTCAGCGCGCTCTCCCCGAACAGCACGCCGTTGTTGGCGAGGATCGCCACCGGAACGCCCCAGAGATGCGCGAAGCCGCAGACCAGCGTCGTGCCGTAGGCTGCCTTGAATTCATGCAGCAGGGACGCATCGACCAGGTGCTCGATGACGCGGCGCACGTCGTAGGGTTCGCGCACATCCGTCGGCACGACGGCGTAGAGCTGCTGCGGATCCACGCGTGGCGGCCGGACCGGTTGCAATTCGATGTCGACCCGCTTCGGCCGGTTGAGCCGCGCCACGATGTCGCGCACGATGGCGAGGGCCTGCAGGTCGTCGTCCGCAACATGATCGACCAGACCCGAGCGGCGCGCGTGGGTGTCGGCGCCGCCGAGTTCCTCGGCGGAAATGACCTCTCCGGTCGCCGCTTTCACGAGCGGCGGGCCCGCGAGGAAAATCGTACCCTGGCCGCGCACGATCACGGTTTCATCGGACATCGCCGGAACATAGGCGCCGCCGGCCGTGCAGCTGCCCATGACACAGGCGATTTGTGCGATTCCGCGTGCCGACATCTGTGCCTGGTTGTAGAAAATGCGACCGAAATGATCCTGATCCGGGAACACCTCCGACTGGAACGGCAGGTTCGCGCCGCCGGAGTCGACCAGATACACACAGGGCAGCGCATTCTCCTCGGCGATGCGCTGGGCGCGCAGATGCTTCTTCACGGTGAGCGGAAAATAGACCCCGCCTTTGACCGTCGAATCGTTCGCGACGATCATGACCTCGCGGCCCGCCACGCGGCCGATCGCCGCGATGATCCCGGCGCCGGGGGCCTGGTCCTCGTAGAGACCGAAGGCCGCGAGCTGCCCGATCTCGAGCAGCGGCGACCCGGGATCGATGAGCCGCTCGACGCGTTCGCGCGGCAGAAGTTTGCCGCGGGCACGGTGACGCTCGCGCACCGCCGGAGGTCCTCCCAGCGACGCGATCGCGACGCGGCGGCGCAATTCTGCGGCCAGCGCCGCGTTGACGCGCGCGTTCGCGGACGCCGGATCCTCGGCGGCGGTCATGACTCCATGAGCTCCCGGCCGATCAGGAAGCGGCGGATCTCGTTCGTGCCGGCCCCGATGTCATACAGCTTGGCATCCCGCAGATATCGCTCCACCGGCCATTCCTTCGTGTAGCCTGCGCCGCCGAGCGCCTGAATCGCCTCGAGACAGGTACGTACCGCGCTTTCCGAGGCGAGCAAGATGGCGCCCGCCGCATCGATGCGCGTGGATCTTCCGGCATCGCAAGCCCGTGCCACAGCATACACGTAGGCCCGCGCCGAATTGAGCCCCACGTACATGTCGGCGAGCTTGCCCTGCATGAGTTGAAACGAACCGATCGGCCGGCCGAACTGCTTGCGTTCGCGCACGTACGGCAGGACCACGTCGAGGCAGGCCTGCATGAGGCCGAGCGGTCCCGCCGCGAGCACCGCGCGTTCGTAGTCGAGGCCGCTCATCAGCACGCGCACGCCGCCATGCAGCGGACCGAGCACGTTCTCGGCGGGGACTTCGCAATCGGTGAACACGAGCTCCGCCGTATCGGAGCCGCGCATGCCCATCTTGTCGAGTTTGCGCGAGACACTGAAGCCCGGCATGCCCTTCTCGACCAGGAACGCGGTGATGCCGCCCTGGGTGCGGGCGCTGCGGGCATACACCACGAGCGTATCGGCATGCGGCGCGTTGGTGATCCAGAACTTGGTGCCGTTGAGCACGTAGCGATCGGCGCGCGCCTCGGCCTTGAGCTGCATGGAGACGACGTCGGAGCCGGAGCCGGATTCGCTCATCGCGAGCGCCCCGACGTGCGCTCCGCTGATGAGGGGCGGCAGATACTTGCGTTTCTGTTCCGGTGTCGCCCAGCGGCGGATCTGATTGATGCACAAGTTCGAGTGGGCGCCATAGGACAGCCCCACGGAGGCGGACGCGCGCGACACCTCCTCCATCGCCACGACGTGCTCGAGATACCCGAGCCCGAGACCGCCCCACTCCTGCTCGACCGTGATGCCATGCAGGCCGAGTTCACCCATCGGCGGCCAGAGCTGCCGCGGAAAGGCGTTGTCCGCGTCGATTTGAGCGGCGAGCGGTGCGATTTGCTCGGCCGCGAACCGCGCCGTCGTTTCGCGAATCGCGTCCGCGGTCTCGCCGAGACCGAAGTGCATTTGCGCTGCCAGCATGACGGCTCACTCCTGGATGACGGGGCATCCCGCCCCACTACGCGACGGCAGAACCGCGCTAAAATTGAAAGATCCGGCCGATGATCATAGTCTCTCCTGCTGACCGATTCGACCCGCATGGAGCTCACATCGACGACCCGGCAATCCGCATCGAGGCACCGGCGCCGCAACCGGACCGCGCACCCCCGGACCTCCTCTATGGACTCGACGATGCGCCGCCGCTGCGCCTGTCCCTGTTCGTCGCGCTACAGCACGTGCTCGCCGTCTTCGTCGGAATCGTCACGCCGCCCTTGATCATCGCCAAGGCGCTCTCTCTGCCGCCGGCCGACGCTATCGTGCTGGTCAGCATGGCCCTGCTGGTGTCGGGCGTCGGGACGCTCCTGCAGACGCGGCGCCTGGGACCGGTCGGGGCCGGCTTGCTGTCGATCCAGGGCACGAGCTTCGTGTTCTTGGGACCGATCGTGGCGCTGGCGGAATCGGTGCTGGCGTCCGGCGGCTCGAAGGACGCCGCGCTCGGCACGGTGTTCGGTGTCTGCGGCGCCGCGGCCGTGGTGCCGATGCTGCTGAGTCCGATCCTCGGCTGGGCGACGCGGGTCATCACGCCGCTGGTGACCGGGATCGTCGTCACGCTGATCGGCCTGACGCTCGTCGAGGTGGGCATCACGAGTGTCGGCGGCGGTTTCGACGCGAAGCACGCCGGGACCTTCGGATCCGCCGAGAATCTCGGCCTCGCGCTGATCGTGATCACGCTGATCCTGCTGCTCAACAACTCCCGCCGGCAGGGGCCGCGCATGCTGTCCGTGGTGGCCGGCCTCGCGGGCGGTTACTGCGTCGCGCTGGCGGCGGGCAGAGTCGCATTCCACGACCTGCAAGGGCTGCCCTGGTTTGCCGTGCCGCGGCCGCTGCATTACGGCCTCGGCTTTCGCGCGACCGCGGTGCTGCCGTTCGCGTTTCTGTACGTGATCACCGCGGTCGAGTCGATCGGCGACCTCACGGCGACGTCGCTGTTGACCGGCGAGCCGATCACGGGACCGCGGTATCTGCGACGGCTGCGCGGCGGCGTACTGGCCGACGGCATCACGTCGCTGATCGCCGCAGTCTGCAATTCGTTTCCGAGCACGACGTTTGCCCAGAACAACGGCGTCATCCAGCTCACCGGCGTCGGCAGCCGCCACATCGGTACCTGGGTGGGCGCCATCCTGATCGTGCTCGGTCTGTTTCCGATCGTGGGAGGCGTGCTGCAGGCCATGCCGCCGGCAGTGCTCGGCGGCGCGACCATCATCATGTTCGGCACGGTGGCGGTCGCCGGCATCAAGATCTTGAGCGAGGTCACGATGGACCGACGCGCCTCGACGATCGCGGCACTGTCCTTCGGCCTGGGACTCGGCGTGAGCGTCGTGCCAGAGATCACCGTTTCCCTGCCGCAGGTGCTGCGGGATCTGTTGGCCTCGGGCGTCGCGACAGGGGGCCTATGCGCCCTGCTGCTGAACCTCGTCCTGCCGGGACGGCGCGCATGATGACCGTTCGCCCGTGAGTCCGCCACGTGGCAAGCACAATCACTGGCACCGGCGCTGGACCGAGCGTCTGCTCGATTTCGTGCTGGGACGGGGCTGGGCCGCCGCGTTGAGTTTCCGCTGCGGCCTGCACGGCCGCTTCGGCGAAACCCACTACTCGGTCGAACTGCCGGCCGACACCCCTCTCCCTCGATCGCTGCGCATCGCGTTTGCGTCGGATTTTCACGCCGGTCCCACCACGCATCCGAAACTGTTCGAGCAGTTGCAGGCGCGACTTCGGGAACTACGTCCCGACGTGCTGCTGCTCGGCGGGGACTTCGTCTCCTTCAAGGCCGAGTACATCGCGGCCCTGATCCCGGCCCTGCAGCGCTGCGAACCGCCGCTCGGCACCTATGCCGTGGTCGGCAATCACGATCTGTGGGTCGACGATGCCTATCTGCGCGACGCTCTCCGCGCCGCGCGCGTACAGACTCTGGTCAACGACAATCGGGCGCTGCCCGCGCCGTTCTCCCACGTGTCGATCTGCGGCATGGATGACCCGTGGGCGGGGGTGCCCGATGCACGCGGAACTTTTGGCGGCGCCGGGGAGGTCCGCATCCTGCTCGTGCATGCCCCGGACGGTCTGCTGTTCCTCGCGCAGGAGCGATTCCACCTGGGTTTCGCGGGCCATACCCACGCGGGTCAGGTGGCGCTGCCGGACGGCACACCAATCGTGCTGCCGGAAGGCCCGCTGTGCCGCCTGTATCCTTATGGACGCTTCGACGTGACGGGTTGCGGCCCGTTCATCGTGAGCCGCGGGATCGGCTGCAGCACGCTGCCGATCCGTGTCAATGCCGACCCGGAACTCGTGCTCGTCACGCTCGCGGCCTCGTGAAATACTCGGTCCGGCTCTGAGCCGACCTCGACGGCTGGCCCTTCTAGCGCGCAGGCTCTAAAATTGGGTCAAATCATGCAAATAGACACGAATCCGCGCGGCCTCCTACGCCGTCTTGACGGCGTCGAGTCGCGCCGTCGCGTGCTGCGACAGGCGCTGCGAGCCCTTGCCGGCTGCGCGCTGATGACGTCCATCAGCAACGCGGCATTCGCGGCGGGCAAAGCCACTCGCGGTCATTTCTACTATCAGGACACGCCCGACGCCGCGAGCGGCCGCTCGTGCGCGAACTGCGCCTATTTTGCTCCGAAAAGCACCGGTCTCTATGGGAAGGAATCCGGCGACTGCGCCCTCATCAAGGGCGATGTCTACAGCCACGGCTACTGTGAGGGCTGGGCCCCCAAGCCGGCGCAGGGCGCAAAGTAGACGACACCTCAGGCGCTTTTGTGCGCCCGCTCACTTCCCCCTGCCGGTCCATTGCATTAGGGTCGGTGGGTTATGACCAAAAAGCAGACCGGCGGCCATATCCGCCTGACCTCGCATCCGACCGGCGCCAAGCCGCCGCGCTTTCCGATTGACTGGGGCGCCGCCACGGCGGGCGCGCGCGGCCCGGTCGTGGGCTCGACGACGGCGCGAGATGATCGCAACGTGATCGGCGCACACGGCGGCGCGTATTCCGTGTATCGCGCGCTCGCGGTCTCCTCGGGAGCCCTGGATCCGAATGCCCGACCGGACTTGAAGGACACGGAACCGCTGATCGAGATCGGCCCTCATGCCCAGTGGGTGGGACGCGACACGATCGTGTCGCTGGATCCCTGGGGCCACCGCGTCGCCGCCGATTTCGGGTCGGCCCTCGACGGAGGACTCGACATCCGTCCCACGATCGCGATCACGAAGGCCCATTTGATGCTGCCGGAACTGCGCGAGGCCGTCGAGCAAGGCCGGCTGCACGAAGACGGCACGGTCGTGCGCGCGGGCGGCGAGGTGTCCGTCATCAAGGCGGCCATCGATCCGGTCTGGTATCTGCCCGGCGTGGCGGAACGCTTCAGCGTGACCGAGACCGTGCTGCGTCGCACCCTGTTCGAACAAACCGCAGGCATGTACCCGGAGCTCGTCACCCGGCCTGACCTGCACGTGTTTCTGCCGCCGATCGGCGGGACCACGCTGTACCTGTTCGGTGACCCCGCGGGACTCAAGGATCCGGCGCGCACCGTGACGTGCCGAATCCACGATGAATGCAACGGCTCGGACGTGTTCGGATCGGATATCTGCACCTGCAGGCCCTATCTCACCCATGGCGTCGAGGAATGCATTCGGACCGCGCAGCAGGGCGGCGTCGGTCTCATCATCTACAACCGCAAGGAAGGCCGTGCGCTCGGCGAGGTGACCAAGTTCCTGGTCTATAATGCCCGCAAACGGCAACCGGGCGGCGATCAGGCCGCCACCTACTTTGCCCGCACCGAGTGCGTCGCCGGAGTCCAGGACGCGCGCTTTCAACAGCTCATGCCGGACGTGATCCACTGGCTCGGCATCCGGCGCATCGATCGCCTGGTGTCGATGTCGAACCTCAAATACGATGCGCTGGTCGCCTCCGGCATCGAGATCGGCGCACGCATCGCATTGCCACAGGACCTCGTGCCGCAGGATGCGATGGTCGAGATCGCCGCGAAAAAAGCGGCCGGCTATTTCGCCCCGGAATCGACCGCCGGCGATCTCGAACAGGGCCTGCACGACGTGGTCGGACGTGACATCAAGGAATTCTGACGACGATCCGCGCTGCGCGGCGGGCGCCCGCAGCCTGCAGAGCGCCGCAGCGGTGCGCGCACGCGCGCAACAACTGCTCGCGCTCGCCGAGCAAGACGCGCTCGCCGACTGGCGCCTCGATCTCGGCCGCCTCGACGCGACGGCGGATTTCGTGGCCGCGCTCGTGCGCGACCGGTACCCGACGCTCGCCGTGCCGTTCCACGCGCGTTGGCGGCATTTCAGCCTCGATGGGCAGGACCTGTGGCAGACATTGTCGTCCGCCGCCGCGTGGCCGAGCCGCGCGGCCGCCGCGCGGTCTGCCTTCGATCTCGTGATCACCTCCGTGCTGCTCGATGCAGGCGCCGGCAGCGCCTGGCGATTCGTCGACCCGGCGACAGGCACGGCGGCCGCCCGCTCCGAAGGCTTAGGGATCGCGAGCCTGCGCTGGTTCGAGAACGGCGGTCTGTCGGCCCGACCACAGGAGCCGTTGCGCGCCGATGCCGCCGCACTGTGCACGCTAGAGCGGACCGCTCTCGAACGCGCGTTCCAGGTAACCGCAGCCAATCCGCTGCTCGGGCTCGACGGCCGCGCGGCGCTGCTCAACCGCCTGGGCGCCGCCGTGGCAGCACGACCCGACCTGTTCGCGCTCGCCGACTCGCCGCGACCCGGCGGGCTGTTCGATGCGCTGCAGGCGCAGGCTGTCGATGGCACACTGGCGGCGGGACGAATCCTCGAATGCGTGCTCGAGGCCTTCGGTCCGATCTGGGAGGGACGCCCGCGGCTCGGCGGCGTGCCGCTCGGCGACTGCTGGTCGCACCCGGCGCTCGCCGGCCCGCGTCCGGAGGACCAGTATGTGCCGCTGCACAAGTTGTCGCAGTGGTTGACCTATTCTCTGATCGAGCCGCTGACGGCGGCGGGGTTGAGGGTAACGGACGTGGACGCTTTGACCGGCTTGGCCGAATATCGCAATGGCGGTTTGTTCGTCGACATGGGCGTGCTGAGGCTGCGTGACGCGGCGGCGTCCACGCAAACGCATGTCGTGTCGGACCCGCTCGTCGTCGCCTGGCGATCGCTGACCGTGGCGCTGCTCGATCTGCTCGCTCCGCGGGTGCGACAACGCCTGGGGCTCGCAGGCGCCGACTTTCCGCTCCCGTGCGTGCTCGAAGGCGGGACCTGGGCCGCGGGCCGAGCGCTGGCGCGTCAGCTGCGTGTCGACGGCGGGCCGCCCTTTCACATCACTAGCGACGGGACGGTGTTCTGATGGAAAACGTCACTCTGGTTGCGCATCCTCTGGTGCAGCACAAGCTCACGCTGATGCGCGATAAGACCACTTCGACCAAGGGCTTCCGGCAGCTCCTGCGCGAGATAGCGACCCTGCTGTGCTACGAGGTGACGCGGGACCTGTCGCTCGCGACGGTCACGATCGAGACGCCGCTGACACCGATGCAGGCACCGATTCTGGCCGGCAAGAAACTCGTGTTCGCACCGATCCTGCGTGCCGGCATGGGACTCATCGAGGGCATGCTCGATCTCGTCCCCTCGGCGCGCGTCGCCCACATCGGTCTGTATCGCGATCCACAGTCACTGACGGCCGTCGAGTACTACTTCAAATCGCCGTCGGATCTGTCCGAGCGGCTCGTCATTGCGGTCGATCCGATGCTCGCGACCGGCAACACCGCCGTGGCGGCGGTGGATCGCCTCAAAGAGCATGGTGCCGGCGAGCTACGCTTCGTGTGCCTGCTCGCGGCGCCCGAGGGTATCGCCAATCTGCATGCGCACCACCCGGAGGTGCGCGTGTGGACCGCCGCGATCGACGAGCGGCTCAACGATCATGGCTACATCCTGCCGGGCCTCGGCGATGCCGGGGACCGGCTCTACGGGACCCGCTGAGGCGTACCCGTCAAGCCGCACGCGGGCGGTGCCCGCGCAGGACCGCGACACCGCCGATCACGAGCAACAAGCCGCTGATCGCGCTGGCGGGACTCATTTCGGGCGCGGCCACGCTCCATTTGCCGACCGCACCGGTTCCACCGCCGGTACCGCAACCGGCCACCGGATTATACGTGCAACCGTCCGACGCGGTCGCCGATCCCGGCTCGTAGTCGTACCAGTCCCCCGTCGCAGCGTAGTTCTGGCCGTTGTAGCTTCCGGCGGCACAATTCTCGCCGTAACAGGAGTGGTACAGCACGTCCGACGTCGAACTCAAACTCGGCTCGGTGATGCCGGCCGTGAAATTCCAGGCGGTGACGACTCCGGAGCTGTTGGTCGACAGATAAAATGCCGAGCCTTGGGCTTGCGCGGGCGTCAGATCGAGCACGTACTTCTGGTCAGCGGTCGGCGCGTTCGGATCGATCGTGGTGAACACGAGCGAAGCCACCTCGGAACTGACGTTGACGTCATTCATGTTGGCCGTGAGCGGCGCATTGAGCGTCAGCGACGCGGTGAAATAACTGTTGGTGCCGCTCACCTCGCCGGCAAACGTGCCGGTGCTGTAAGTATTGCTCAGGTCGGCGCTCGTGTAGGTCAGCGTTTCCGAGGCGGCATGCGCCGCGAGGGGTCCGATCGATCCACCCAACAGAATCCATCCAGCGACATACGATTTCATCTCTATACCTTCCTGCGATTGACGAGTTGAACGAGCGATTCCCGATGGGCGGGAAGTTAGCTCAGCGTCGCCGGGGGTAAAATGCAGTTTCGACATAACTCCCGCATGGCACGCGGAAGCTATGGCTCCTTCTCAACCCTGGGGGTGTTATGTCACGCGGCGGCGGCGTGCCGCCGGGATCATGGACGGATCAGCAGGCGCCGTCCCGGAAAGTCGAAACACACCACGTGCGTCGACAGGAAATCGTTGCCGATGAAGCCGTCCGTGCCGCTCGAGCCCCCATAGTCGATCGTCGCGAGGCGCAGCGCGCCGAAGTCGTGATCGCCGAACGTGAGGTGCTGCGTCGACACCGACCCGTGCGTCACCGTGGCATTGGCGTCCTCGGCGAAGCGGCTGCGCACCACGGAACGCTCGGCGCGGGTTTCCCAGACGAACACGACATCACCGACATCCGTGCTGGCCGTGGCAACCGGGATGCCGTTCCAGTTCGGCAGAAACGGCACGATCGTGCCGCGACAGCGGTCGGACGGGTCGACGCTCCCATCCGCGGACGGAATCAGGGTCATCCGTTTGCCCTGATAGTCGAGGATCACCCTGAAGTCGCGCAAGGCACCGAGGCCGATCACGCCTTGAGCGGATTGTCCGGTCGACCCGTCCGTGGGTTCGCCCGGCACGACGTAGCCGTCGACCTTTCGAAAGCGGATGCCGCCGAACTCGAGATGCTGCACTTCGAAGATCGGCGTTGCGACGACGCTGCCTTGCACATCCGTGTAGCTGAGCGTCCGACCCGTCGCCGCCGGCTTCAAGGCGTCCGCCGCCGACGGATACAAGGTCAAGGCCGCGATCTGGCCGACGTCGACGATGAGCGAGGCTCTATGGCCGTCGATGGTCGCGACGATCACGGGAACGCTGCCTTCGAAACGCAGCGGCAGCGTGATCGGTTGGGCATCCAGCGATCGACCGCCGATACTGCGACCGACCGCGTCGGCGCCCAAGAGGGTCAGCATCAAGACAGCTGGCGCCACCGCGACACGACGGACTTGCCAGGAACCCACCGGGTCCGCCGAACTACTTGGCGAACAGCCGGCCCAGATCCGCGAAGGCTTTGAACTCGAGTGCATTGCCGGCAGGATCGAGGAAGAACATGGTGGATTGTTCCCCGATGTCGCCCGCGAAGCGGGTGTGCGGCTCGATGATGAAGCTCACGCCGGCGCGCTGCATCCGATCCGCCAAGGCGCGCCATTCGGACGGCGCCAGCACGACGCCGAAATGCGGCACGGGCACCTCGTGTCCGTCCACCGCGTTGCTCTCGGCCAAGCCGCGATTGCGCGGCGCCGCCGCCGGTTTCAGATGCGCGACGATCTGATGTCCATAGAGATCGAAATCAATCCACTGGTCCGAGCTGCGGCCTTCCGGGCAGCCGAGCACGGTGCCATAAAAAGCTCGAGCGGCCGCGAGATCATCGACCGGAAAGGCGATGTGGAACGGACTCAATCCCATGGTCCGATGATACCCGACGGTGCGGATCGCGGCCAACCACGCGGGCGCGGCCGCGCGCTAGGGCTGCCCGGCGCCGCCGGCCGATCCGTAGATTTGACCGGTCGCGAAACTGGCCTGACTGTCGGCCAACTGGACATAGATCCCTGCGAGCTCGGCCGGCATGCCGGCACGGCCGAGCGGCGTCTGGCCGCCGAATGTTTGCTGCTTCTCGGCGGATGCGCCGCCGCTCACCTGCAACGGTGTCCACACGGGACCTGGCGCGACCCCGTTGACGCGGATTCCCTTCGGCCCGAGTTGCTTCGCCAATGATTTGACGAAGTTCATCGTTGCAGCCTTCGTCTGCGCATAGTCGTACAGGTCGGGCGTCGGATCATACGCTTGCTCCGAGGTCGTCGCGATGATGCAGGCGCCGGGCCGCAGATTCGGCAAGGCTGCCTTGATGATCCAGAACGGCGCATAAATGTTGGTCTTCATCGTCCAGTCGAATTGCTCCGTGGAGATGTCGAGGATCGAATCGTGCGCCTGCTGGCGACCCGCGTTGCTGACCAAGATATCGAGACCGCCGAGTGCATCCACCGCGCGGGACACGAGGTGCCGACAAAATTGCTCGTCCCGAATGTCCCCCGGGATCGCGACGGCCTTGCGTCCGGCATCCCGGATCAATCTCACGACCTCGTCCGCGTCGGATTGCTCTTCGGGCAGATAATTGATGGCAACGTCCGCGCCTTCTCGGGCGAAGGCGATGGCGGCAGCGCGGCCCATGCCGGAGTCGCCACCGGTGATGAGCGCCTTACGATCCAACAAGCGATTCCCCCGCGGATAGCTCGACTCACCATGATCCGGCCGCGGGTTCATCTTCGCGGCCAATCCTGGCCATGGCTGCTGCTGCTCGGGGTACGGCGGTCGTGGATATTTCGATGTTGGGTCATCGAGCGCATGGGAGGGGGGAGTCCGAGTCATGGTGAGGTCCTCGCAGAGTCAGGGTGTTGCATGCATGCTCATCCTACGTGGCGCGCCGATGAGACCCCTCCTCAAGGATCTGGCGCTTGCTGTAGGGCATCTCCGACGCATCGTCGACGCCAAGCGGACCGGGAGCGCCGGCGCCCCCGGTCCGCAGGTCCTCAGACCCTATTTTCCGCCATGCGAACTACCGCCATGCGAACTACTGCCATGCGAATGGTCGCCGCCCTTCTTGCCGGCCTCACTGACCTTCTCCCGATCGTTCGCGACATTGCCGTGCGAGCTCTCCCCTCCTTTCTTGCCTGCCTCGCTTGCCCGTTCCGGGTCGTTGGCGAAGTTGCCCGAGCCGCCGCGCTTCGTTCCGCTTTCCGTCTGATTTTCGTTTGCCATGGTGATGACTCCAGTGGTTGATGAGCCCGCGTCGCCGCGGTTCGAAGATGCTCCCACGCAGTCGCGACCCACAGCAGCGGAGCTCATCGCGTCGTCGAGTCGGATCACGCCGTCGTACTTCGCATTGTCGTGGTCACCTCCCACGCAGCGATGATTGCCTGCTCGTGACGGGCTCCCCTACAATGAGGTGTCGGGCCGCACCGATTGACAAATCGACCGCCGATTCGATCAAGGACGTCGTGATGCTCGGTTCCTGGCCATCGTCGAGTAGGCGTGACGGATCTGCCCTGGAGGTCCTTCTCGCCTTCCTCAAGCTTGGCGTGACGGCATTCGGCGGACCGGTCGCTCATATCGGCTATTTCCGCGAAGAGTTCGTGGTCAAACGACATTGGCTGGATGACGTTGCGTATTCGGATCTCGTGGCCCTATGCCAATTTCTGCCCGGCCCCTCGAGCAGCCAAGTCGGCTTTTCGGTGGGTTTGATCCGGGCGGGTTATTGGGGAGGTCTCGCCGCATGGACCGGCTTCACACTACCCTCCGCCCTGTTGCTGACTGTGTTTGCATTAGGCGCCGGTTCGCTCGTCGGGCCTCTGCGCAGCGGTCTTCTGCACGGGCTCATGCTCGTCGCCGTGGCAATCGTTGCCCAGGCGGTTTGGGGCATGGCACGGACCCTGTGTCCGGATCGACGACGCGCGGCGATCGGCGGTCTCGTCGCGGCATTCATGCTTTGGAGCAATTCGTCGCTGAGCCAGATCGCTGCGATCGCATTCGGCGCACTGATGGGTCTGTGGCTCTGTCGAGGACCCTTCACCGCGGCAGCAAAGGTGCCGGACGCACCGATCTCGCGCCGAGTCGGACTGATCGCCCTCGGCGTCTTCATCGTGCTGCTCGCGGGTTTGCCCGTGCTGCGCGCGACGGGCCGCGTGCCTGGCGCGGCACTGTTCGACGCCTTCTATCATTCCGGCGCACTCGTCTTCGGCGGCGGTCACGTGGTCTTACCCTTGCTACGCCAAGCGGTGGTATCACCGGGCTGGGTCAGCGACAGCACGTTTCTCGCTGGTTACGGTGCAGCTCAGGCAGTGCCGGGTCCGTTGTTCAGTGTGGCCGCGTATCTTGGTGCGGTGTCGGTTCCGACTCCTCACGCGGTGATTGGCGCGGCAACGGCGCTGGTGGCGATATTTCTTCCCGGCATCCTCGTCTTGATCGCGAGTTTGTCTCTTTGGGACACCTTCCGATCGTACAGCGGAGCACAGGCGATGATGCAGGGGATCAATGCGGCCGTCGTCGGGCTCTTGGGCGCCGCCCTGTATTCGCCCGTCTGGATTGGTTCGGTCACGACGCCCAAGGATGCGAGCGTCGCACTCGTCGAATTCCTGTCCCTGATGGCGTGGCGCATACCGCCGGTGCTCGTCGTCCTCGCCGGTGCGGCGACCGGTATCGTGCTGGAACAGTTCACGCGTTGAAAGTGACTGTCCTTCGGGCGCGGACGATCGCTGTCCGTTCGAACATATCGTCGACATTGCTCGTGATCGAGCGAACTTAATCTGCTGAAAAATCCAACCGGGGAACACGTCGTGCGTAAGCCGTCACAGTGTCCACCGAGCATCGTCAAGTAGTGTCTCGGGACGTCGATCCGCAAGCGGTCGATCTGTTGCAACAATTACCCCGAGGAGTTCTTATGTCTAACGGGAAATCAGGGACATCGAAGGCTCATGGGCTGCTCGCACTGACTGCCACGTTCGTCGCATTCGCGCCGCTGTGCAGCCAGGCTGACGTATCGGCCGCCGACTCCGCACAGGTGAAGTATTCGGACTTGAACATCAACAACGTCGCCGACGCGCGCCGTCTTTACACCCGGATCGAGCACGCTGCCAACAAGGCTTGCGGTACCTCGGAGGAGGACACGGACGTGATCATCCGCGGTCCCAGTCCGTGCGTGCGAGATGCCGTCGCACGAGCAATTCAGGGGCTACGGAATGCGAACCTCGCGCAGATTTACATCGAGAAGAATGGTCCGCATGCCGCGCAAAAATATGGCATCTCGGACCAGGTGCTGACCGCCAAGAATTGATTGATGCTCCGTCGTCATCGACCGAGAGCCCTGCGGCTCTCGGTCGATCGGCGCTCTCGCATGACGTGGCCGGCGATGACTCCATCATGCGCAAAGCTCTCCATCGAAACGGTATCCCACCCCATACACCGACACGATGTTCTCGAAGTTCGGATTCACGGCCTGAATTTTTCGGCGTAGGTTCTTCACGTGGCTATCGATCGCGCGATCACTGACGTCGCGCATGTCCTGATGAATGCTGTCGAGCAGCTGTGCTCGCGAAAAGACACGCCCCGGCCGGGTCAGCAGCAGGCGCAGGATTCTAAATTCTACCGGCGTCAAGGGTAACCAGTGGGCCTGCCAGCGGATGCGATGGCCAACCTCATCGACGTGCCACTCCTGTGACGCCGGCGACACCAGACCGTCAACGCGCCGCAGGAGCGCGCGTGCACGGGCGACCACCTCCCGCGGACTGAACGGTTTGCAGACGTAATCGTCTGCTCCGATATCGAGACCGAGCAACCGGTCGACTTCGTCGACGCGCGCCGTCACCATGATGATCGGCACATCGCTGAAGCGACGCACCGCACGGCAAAGAGACATGCCGTCAAGACCCGGCAACATCAGATCGAGCACGATGAGAGAGGGAATCGATTCCTCGATGTGGCGCAACGCCGCTTGCCCATCGCCGATGGCGAGGACGTCAAAACCGTCTCGAGCGAAGTAGTCCACCAACAAACGTGCGATCTTCGGATCATCTTCCACGACCAGCAGACGACGCGGATTGGCCACCATCATTGCACAGGCTCTGCCGACACCGGCATATCCACGAAGATCGACAAGCCGCCGAGTTCGGAAGCGGTGGCCGTGATTCGGCCGGCATGCGCACGGACGAGAGCGGCGCAGATGGCGAGGCCGAGGCCACTGCCACCGCGGTGGCGGCCGCGCGCGGCGTCCGCCCGGTAGAGGGGTTCGAATAAGCGCCCACGATCCGCCGCGGGGACGCCCGGATGACTGTCCTCGACCCGCAACCAGACCCGCTCCTCTTGTCTTTGAACGGTCACCCGGATCCGCCCGGGGGCATCCGTATAGCAAAGGCTGTTGTCGAACAGGTTGGTCAACACTTGCTCCATGCGCTGCGAATCCCAATACACCGGCAGCGAACCCTCGGCCGGCGTCACGATCTCGAGGGAAATGCTGAGTGCGCTCGCACGCCGCTCGAATCGTTGGTAAACCCGCTGCGTGATCTGCACCGCATCGCACTCCGCGAAATAACAGGGCAGCGCATTGAGATCCGCCATCGCCAGAAGGTGCAAATCCTCGACCATGGCACCGAGCCGCAAGACCTCTTCGCGCAATGATACGGCGGCCTCTCGGTTCAGCGGCCGTACCCCTTCCGCAAGCGCGTCGATCTCGCCCCGCAGTACGGTGAGCGGCGTGCGCAGTTCGTGGGAGATCTCTGCGATCCAGCGGCGTCTTGCACTCTCGAGATGTTCCAAGCCTTCGGCCATGGAATTGATGTCGCGAATCAAGTCCCCGATTTCATCGGTGCGGGTCGTGGGTAATCGCGTCGCGAGTTCTCCGCGTGCGATGCGCGCGGTGGCGCCCTGAATGCCGAGCAGCGGGCGTACCCACCGGCCCGCGAGCCATCGGGCTCCCAACAGTCCGAGCGCCAACAACGCGCCCGCGAGCACGGCAATGCCGAGGTACTGCCGCCGGAGAAACGCGGCCTCGACGGCGTCGGGCACCCGCGCGCCGGGGCGCATGCGTACCCATGCGACGACCTGACCTTCGATCGTGACGGGTCGCTCGAGCGCTCCTCTCGCGTTCGCGTCGAGCGGCACGCCGACCAGGAGGCGCCCGTCGGGTGCGTACACACCGATCCGGGAGCCGAAAACATCAGGCTCCCCGGGCGGCGCAGGGAGTGGACTCCGCGGCGGACCCATTGCCATCGGTGGTGGTCCGTCAAATCCTCCCGGTGGACCCGGCGGGAATGAACTCGGTGGGAATGAGCTCGGTTGGGCGGGATTGGATGGGTGGATTGAAATTCCCTGGCGTTGCGCGAATTGCGCGAGTAGGGGTCGCAGATCGATTCCGCCGTTCCTGAACCCGTCCAATCCGCCGGATCGTTGCAGGTGCTCGGCGATGAGCGTCGCAAACTGTTCCAGACGCTCCGTGTCGCGAGCCACCATGTAGTCATTGAATCCGTTGCGCAGATTCCACGCGAGCATGCCGCCAAATGCCAAGACCGCAGCCAAAATGACGCCCAGCAGTACCAGAGAAAGTGTGTGGACGAGCCGTAGATGCATCGTGGCAGTCTCAAGGCCCACTATACGTGAAGCAGTGTTTGATGGACGTCCCCGCGGAGTGACTGGCGAAGGCCCTGAGGCTTAAGGTCGTGCCATCGGTCAGGGGTCCCAGATTGCCGCATGATCGTGGAGAAAGTGTGAATTCGGGGGATCGCGCGACACTCATCATTTCTCCACTTTTCCCGCGCAAGCTTCCTCCCCGG